>JGI26538J50259_1001991_pt1 | contig 11276 bp, 10 predicted proteins | sample ThiBio_1000_plan_FD_50259 | JGI IMG/M metagenome (IMG submission 50259)
CCAAAAAGTCGACGGCAAAGGCGGCGGCGAAGAAATCGCCAGCAAAAAAGGCCGCCCGGAAGGCGGCCAAGTGATCTGAGTAGCGGGGCCTCAGATGAGGCCCCGGCTTGCCATGCTCACTGTCTCGGTGGCGCCGACCACGATGTGGTCGAGGATCCGCACGCCGATCAGCTGGAGAACGTCCCGCAACTCGTGGGTGATGGCGCGATCGGCGGCGCTGGGCTCGGGGACTCCGCTCGGATGATTGTGAGCCAGGATGGCTGCGCTGGCGTTGACGTTGAGCGCTGCCCGTACGACCTCCCGCGGGTGGACGCTTGCGCCATCCACGGTGCCGTCAAAGAGCTTCTGGACGTCCAGGATGCGATGTCGGTTGTCGAGCCACATGACGTGGAATTGCTCGGCTTTCAGGGCACCCAGCCTCATCCGCAAGAAGTCCGAGCTATCTTTCGGGTTGCCCACGCTGCCGAGGCGTTCGAGCTTGCGGCGCAGAATATCCTCTGCGGCCTCAAGGATGTCGTTCTCCGTTTGCGGGCCGGTGATCGTGTAGTGCCCCAGGACGTCGCGCATGATGCTCATGTCTTGTTCTCCCTCGACGCCGGATTGCGCCGTGGGCTTCGGGACGCGAAGCGGGAAAAGGCTGGCAGCACCTGGAAGCGGCCGCCGTGCGGACGCTGGAAGGCGGGAACGCAGTGGACGAGGGTTCATCCCTTGCGCCAGCCGACCGCGAAGCAAACCTTGCCCACATCCAGCGCAACCGAGTCGTCGAGGGTGATGTGAGCGACCAGTCGGTTTGGGCACATATCCGTCTCGATGAGCAAACGCGCTGTGTGACGGTGGGCTGCTGATGCCTGCGCTGCTGTGAAAGCGGCGGCTCGTGTTGGTAAAACCCGCGCGGACGGATGCGGATGAGCGCAGGTCGCCTGTTGAGGTTGCCGGGCTGCGGCGCGAGCTTTCGCTCGCATGTTCGAGAGCGTGTGCAGGTCATTGCTCGCTCGGGGATTGGTGCGTTCAACGGTGATCGCGAACCCTTCGGATTGCTTGTGCAGCCGAGGGAAGCCGCCGCAACAGATCAGGCAAGGCCAGGCACTGCCGGGAGCGATGCCGCCCGCGGCTGCCCAGGACGCAGGTGGCCGATATCGCTGACCAGGAGGGCGCGGCAAAAGGGGTCAGCCCACGTGGCTTACAACAGTCGCTCGGCGAACGATGACGTGTCGTTGCCCTAACGATAACGTGATCCTGCCTTCGCGCCGCCCCCACCCCGTGCGCATGTGCGCCCCACTACGCCGTACAACGCCTTGACACCACCCAATTTACTCACTAACCTCACTTCATAGACGTGAGGTTAGTGAGTTGAAACTTGAAATCCAAACCCTTGTGGGTAACCGGCCGCACATCCTTTCGGGCTCCGCGGCCGGACGGAAGCTGCTCGCAACACTGATTGATGCTACGCCACCGGGAAATGCACCTGAAAAACTATTCCTCGATTTCACCGGTATCGAAGTAGCAACCGCTTCGTTCCTCCGTGAGAGCGTCATCGGTTTTCGCGATTTCACGCGATCCTCCCGACAGAATATTTATCCGATCGTTACCAATGCGGCACCTGTTGTGCTGGAGGAACTTGAACTATTCGTCAAGGCACGGGGCGATGTTCTGTGGTGTTGCTCGCTCAATACGCAGGGCGAAGTATCCGAGCATCGAATCCTTGGTGATCTCGATCCTGTCCAGCACAAGACATTCGCAATGGTGAACACGATGGGAGCTGCTACAGCCCCGGATCTCGCCACGCGCTTTACCGATGAAACCATTGGCCCGACCGCGTGGAATAACCGGTTATCTGGGCTTGTCGCGAAAGGCCTGCTCGTTGAGATGCGACAAGGCAAGGTCAAAGTTTTCCGCCCATTGCTGGGAGACACCTGATGGGACTCGACTACATCCGCAGTCAAACCGGCAAGCCTTGGTCAAGGCGTTGGGACGGCGGTCTTGATCGCTTGAAAACTCCGACGCTTCTCGACCTCACGATCACCGAAACACTGCGTTTCCTAACGGCTGAGTTGTCTCCAAATGTCCAAGTGAAGACCGGCAACAGCTACATCGTTGAATGCGAAGGCAAGAATCTGACCATCAGCGAAGGTCTGCGTCTCATCGGCCATGTCGCCAGGCCTCCGGAAGAAACGTTGACCGCAATCGCGAATTGCGGCGGCTATGCCGAAGGCGTGATTCAACGAGTAGGTCTGTTTGGCGACACCGCGGAGATTCAACTGAGATGAATACGCCTCCGGATATCCAACCCGCCAGTATTTTCCGCCAGCCCAACCAGCTCTGGGACGATCCTGCACATCATCCAACATCTCTAGGCTGTCGAAAGTGTCCGGAATACGCTCGATGCGGCGGCATCCACACAGGTGCCAATGTGTTTGACTGCAGTGATCTATGCCATTGCACAGACAAGAGCAAGTGCGATCTAGTCTGCCGATCTAGGCCAACTCACTTCGTGCAGCGCGTACGCGAAGTTGGCGGACTTGACCTCCACAATGTAGCGCGTACGACCCCTGTCGTCAGTCCCATACTGCCCGAGGTCGTCTCCTTCATCGATCACAAATACAGCCGTATCGAAATGTTCCAATCATCTGTTGTCGCACTTCCGCTCTATCGGGTGATCGACTTGGCTAAGGCCAAGGTCCATGTTCATTCAAGAGACGAACTCGCAGATCGCTTCCATGTCTCGGGGGATGCAACCATCGTACTAAGCGGTGTCGACAAAGATCGCTTCATCGAGCGTTGGTGGGAACTCCCCAATAGAGAGAAAATATTGCGGGATCTCCACCTGCTCGGCGTAGGGCTGTTTACTACACCTAATTACAGCGTCCTGACCGACGTACCGCGAACAGACAACCTATATGCCATCAAACGGATTGCCTTGACTTGGGCCGAAGCTTCGAATGCAGGGCTACCGACCGCACTGCACATCAATGCACGCACGGAACGCGACTACGCGAACTGGATCGACTTCATCGCGAAGCGCCAGGAAGTGACGACACTGGCCTTCGAGTTCGCCACCGGATGTGGGCAGCCCGAACGCATTGATTGGCATCTCAACCAACTTGGTCATCTGGCAACCCAGATCAAGCGCCCACTCGCAATCGTCGTTCGAGGCGGCACACGCAGGCTGAACGTTCTCCGCCAACACTTTTCAAGAGTGACCTTGCTTGAAACAGAGTCTTTCTCGAAAACCCTTCGGCGCCAGCGTGCCTACATTTCAGCATCCGGAAAATTGAAATGGGCCAAATCCCCGACCCCAGAAGGTATTCCCGTTGATGAGCTGCTCGCCCATAACGCAGCGATCGTTCGCAGGTTCTACGAAGCCCACATCGATCCTGCTCCAAAGCTGCGCATCCCTCGTCTAATTGCCCGGCGTGCAGCGTACCGAGATAATCAATCCATCCAGCCAAGCCTTCTGGGCAACCTCCACGTGCCCGGTCAGGCTCGGCCTGTCCCCACGGATCGTCATGGCATGATCTCCGCTGCGAAAACGTAGCTCACCTGCATCATGCGCGAGGGCCTTGAATAGCGCACCGATGCCGAACCCATGGCCTGTTCTGCGGCCATAGCGAGATGCNCCATCTGAAGCCGCCGCTCTCAGAGCTTCACCGGAGTCTCTCAGTCCGGAAAATTCCAAATTCTTGCTGAGACTCGCTAATACGCCGATACCGGCATCAGCTACGACAAACTCGAATACTCCGGACGCAGTGGCGTAGGCGACCAATCCCGAATCTGGCTTTTCGCTGTGCTCATAGACGTTGTCCTGCAGTTCGCCAAGCGCACCAATCAGCCCAGCTACAAGCGCACGCCCCAAGCCGTGAGTAGCCGCTGCGTTTTCCGCATGGAGCGCCCATTGATCCCATTGCTCCTGCGTACTGGAATCGGGAACATGCCGGCTCAAGGGGAATACGCCAGCCCTGTCGACTGATCGTGCGCCGCTGATCCGTTCCGACTCCAATGCATCATGAATGAGCGCGGCAAAAGGCACTTCCGGAACAACAAATTGGTAAGCACTCGGCATTGACCTGCGTGCGTACATCATTTCAACCAGAGGTCCGATGCGACCAGATCGAGACAAGCGAATCGAGCCACGACCCGAAAGGTGACCCTTGGTTGCTTGCCATAACAGATCGTCAATGACGTCAAACCCTGCTTCAATCCTTGCTTCAGGCTGTTGCACCATGCTCCCTCCTGCTTACCCTAGCGATCTCATGCAACCCTAACAGCGCCTCGCAGCTGAAGCCATCGAAGCATAGATGCTTCCATCGTCCCATATGCCTTGCTGATGGATGCGTCCGATGGAAGTCCAGTATGAGTGGCCGTAAACGTGATGAAAAGTCGTGCCTCGCTCACTGATCTCGACCGGTACTTGGAAGCCCAAAAGCTGTGATGTCTCGCCTATCCCGTCACGCCAAGTCACTCCTGTCTCATCGAATGGACGCGTTACCATATAGCCGCAAAAACTGAAACTGTGACGGATCGTGACCGGGGGAAACAAGTGTATTTAGCGCAATTAACAATTTCGAATTTCAGGAAACTGCACAAGGCGGAATTACGATTTCAACCGGGATTAAACGTCCTAGTAGGGGCCAACAACGTTGGAAAAACAGCCGTCGTCGATGCCCTACGTGCCCTACTCGCGGGACAAGACGAGCCCTATCCCCGCTTCGACATTGACGATGTTCATCGCCCTCACGGCGGGACACCTGCGGGAGACATCACGTTCCAGTTCGTTTTTCGTGATCTCGACGAAGATGACGAAGCCGACTTTCTTCCTGCTCTCAAGCTAACCGCGACAGGTAAGGCGGAGGCGCATATTGCCATTCGCTACGCGGAGGCCGACAAAATTGGGCGGCTTCGTGCCAAACGGTGGTGTGGCGATCACGAAGATGTAGGCCTGACCACGGACATGATGGAAAACCTTCGCGGGGTTTATTTGCCACCACTGCGCGATGCCTCCCAAAGCCTGAAACCTGGCCGCACCAGCCAACTCGCCCGACTGTTCCAGCTTCTGGCAGACGATGCCGGACGAGATGGGATCAACGACGCCTTAAAGAAGGTCGACGAGGAGCTGAAAAAAAACCAGCCGATCATCAACACCCACACGGCGATCAGGAGCCGACATGACAGTATGCTCGGCCCCCAACTCGCCCAGCTTCTGGAGCTGGGTTTAAGCGGAAGCGACTTTCAGCGATTGGCGTCCCGTCTTTCGCTGATGGTTGATGCTTTCGAGATTGAACAGAATGGGCTCGGCTTCAACAATCTGATCTTCATGGCGGTTGTCCTCAGCGAGTTAGCCAAGAACCCGGACTCGAGCTATCGCAGCTTGATTATCGAAGAGCCAGAAGCGCACCTGCATCCTCAACTCCAGGCAATCCTGCTTGGCTATCTAGAGACAATCAAGGCTGCTGAAGGAGAGAAGCCGGTTCAGCTCTTTGTAACCAGCCATTCGCCCAATTTTGCCAGTATTGCCGACATAGACAGCCTGGCCTGCCTTGTGGACACGGGCCACGTGGTCGAAACATTTTTCCCGCGCGACATCACCTTTGGAAAAGGGAAGAGAGAAAAGCTTGAGCGCTACCTCGACGTGACGCGGGCCGAGATTTTTTTTGCTCGGCGAGTCATCTTCGTGGAGGGNGCTGCTGAATTGATGCTGGTTAGCGTGTTGGCTGATAAAGCCGGATTCAAGCTGCGCGAACATGGCATCAGTCTGATCAGTGTCGAAGGCTTGAACTTCGATTCCTTCCTTCCCTTGTTCGGCGAGAAGGCACTGAAGATCCCCGTCTCAGTCATTACCGACGCCGACCCAGTGGATACGCCAGCTGATGGAAGCGAGCCACAGGCGCTGTACCCGGCAGCTAGCGATATCGTCAAAGTATCCGACAATACAGCCAAGATGAAAGAAGGCGAGGACGCCCTGCTCAAAGTTTTTCATGGGGTCAAGACCTTGGAGTACGACTTGGCTCTGCATGCAGACAATCGCTCTGCCATGCTGAAAGCGCTTAAGGAGCTTCATCCGAAGATCGGCGAGGCCGTTGAAGCCTCTGTCAACGCGGCCACGACAGACGCTGAAAAGGCGCGGTTCTTGTTCAGCGGCATGTTCGAACGCAAGCAGAACAACGTTCAGAAGGGACGTTTTGGCCAAACACTCGCACAGGTGCTCGTCGATGGCGCGCCGTGCGTCGTGCCTGAGTACATATGCAAGGCTATCGAGCATGCCTGCCAAGCGGCGCCAACGCATTCATGATCGAACCTTCACCAGAACAATCGGCGATCATCACCGCATCGCTTGATCCGATGTCGGTCGTCGCATGCGCAGGAAGCGGAAAGACGCTGACGGCAGTCCGTCGGCTCGCGGAGATACGTCGGCAGCTCGGCGATCACCGGGGACGGGNTGCATTGCTTTCTTTCTCCAATGTGGCCGTGGATACCTTTCGCCAGAGCTACCAGTCATTGATCCAGGAGATGTCCGTCGGCATCGGAGGCCACCGCGTTGACATTGATACGCTGGATGGATTTATCACACGTAATGTGCTTCGCCCACACGCTCACCGAACCATGCAGGCAACACAAGCAGCGTTTCTNGTGACCGGGGACGAATCTTTCCTAAACGGGTTCGCGTTCAAGCCTGGCAACTATCCCATTGGGATCACGAGCATGCAGGCTGATGTACGGGACGCCGGCATCTATTTCTACTACGCGAATAACAACCAAGTTGTTGAGTTGGACCACCACTACGCATCCAAGATCGTCCATAGGCTGGGGAAAACCGGTGCTTACACACACAACCTTGGTCGTTACTGGTGCTATCGCACATTGGCGGAGCAGCCGATCATTCTGCGCGCGTTGGCCCGTCGGTATCCGCACATTCTCATCGACGAGGCGCAAGACATCGGCACGCTCCATCAGGCCATCCTTGAGCAGCTCATCGGCGTCGGCGTGCAGATATCACTCATCGGCGATCCCAACCAAGGCATCTACGAGTTTGCCGGGGCAAATGGGACGTTCCTGTCGCAGTATGGTCAGCGTCCCGGAGTCGTGAGTTTAGGGCTGACCCGAAACTATCGGTCTGCACCACCGATCCTCGACTTGGCCAACAAGCTTTCTGCACGCAACGATGTGACTGACCGTGATGCTCCCAGGACTACACATGGCGCGTTCTTCATCCCGTACAAGACAGCGGACCGCGACAAGCTTGTAACAGCATTTCAAACCACGGTACTCACAGCAGGACTGAAGATCGAACGTTCGGCTGTACTTTGTCGCGGCCGCGATCTTGCCGACAAACTAGCTGGCAACGATTCTCCCGTTGGCCAGGGAACAGTGAAGGGCTTTGCACAAGCAGCCATCGCTCGCGATAAGAAGCAGGACTACCTGGGTGCCTTCAAGGGCGTGGCCACTTGCATCGCAAATCTTCTCGCTGATCCGCCAAAGGGATTCGTTGCTTCAATCACCCAACCTGAAGCCAAACCGCTGCGACGCCTTATTTGGCGCTTCACACGAAATCCGGGTACGGGTTTGCCTTCTGCCGCCCTTTTGGCAGACACGGAATGGCACCCGCAGTTGCTCGTCAGAGTAAAAACATTGCTCTCCACCTTGGAAAGTGACCATGGGTTGAAACCTACTGAGAACCTGGGCATGAAGCTCGCCAAGAAGTGTCTACCTAATGCGCCGCTTGCGGCAGCCGGAGACTTGGCTGCCTTGAACGCCGTTCGAATCCGGGTAGATACGGTGCATCAGGCAAAAGGTGAGAGCCTGGATGCCGTCCTCTACATGGCGAATAAGGAGCATGTTGCGGCCATGTTGGGCGGAGTCACGTCAGAGATCGGGCGCATAGGGTACGTTGCCGTTACTCGCGCCAGGAACCTCCTATGGCTGGGCGTGCCGGCCAACGCTATATCTGAGCTTCGCGCCCAATTGATTGCGTATGGTTTTCAAGAGATCGGTATGCCGGCCGCCCCTGCCGCCTAGTCCCCAATTCTCCGGCAGAAACATCGCCGTTCGACGGCATCCACGTCCCACCCTCCCGTCAATGATCTCTCCTGATTCCCCACCTGTCACATCCTCACTTAGAGAAAGGGCTTGAGATGGCCGTTTGTGAGAGGTGCGGGCCAAATCAAATCTGGCCAGCCATAGCTGCAAATGGCCGTCTGGCGCGGGCTCCCGTAAGTGAGGATGCGTGATATGGGGAATCAGGTGATCTCTTGTCCCACTCGCTCCTCACAGGCGATCAAGCCGTGCTGGGTGACCCGGTGAACTCGCCCCCGAAAGAGTGTTTGCACGTCGAGCGGCAGCCGATCCATTGTCATCCAAGCCAAACACGTCATTTCACACACACTCAGGTCTGGACTGGACGATCGACGGGTCACAGGACTGCTTCCGGATGCTCGATCCCGACCTCACCATCGGGCATCGCCAACACGAAGTCCAGCGATCCCGATGAGTAAGGATCAGTAGGAGAGAAGCCTCGCGGCCGGCAGGGTCGAAAGCAGATGCGCGACCTCATAACGCTCCGCGCGCTGACTTTTTCACCCCCATGAACGGCTGGGAGCGTCAGTGTCCAAGTTAGCAAGCCTGGCTGCCTGCTCCGTCGCGGCGTTCACCTGCACGATGATTTTCGGTAACAGATGGTCACGCCCCCGGGGATGAGATTTCGTGATTGCGGTGCAAGCCCGAGACAACCGCGATCAGCCTATTGATCGGCTCGGCCAACCGCTTCGGCAGTACGCGGTGTTGGGTATGGGAATTTAGGTCGGCGATCCAGCGGTGCGCGACCCAAACATCTTCTTCGGGGNGGTTGTTGTCCACGCCATTGCAATACTTATATCCAACAAGTGCATCGGTGTGCGAAAGCAGCAGCCGCGCCATCGTCATGTGAAAGCGATGAGCCTGAAGATCCGCTGGGCCTTTGGGGCGCGGAAGCGTTAGTCGCAGGCATTGTCGATTGTTGAAATCCTTCCAGTCAGGCCCCACGNCCTCTCCCGCACGCTCCAGCATCTTGCGCGACTGTTCGTTTTTTGCATTGACCAAGGCAACAGCAACCACATTCTTCGGATACTGCAACTTCTCCGCTAGCCGATTCATCCAGCGCACCAGCTTGCGCAGAGTGTCATCGTCCGCAAACACGAGAAACTGGTGACGCTGCTCGCTGTCAAGAAATGCTGGTAGTTGGGCGTAGAGGGGATACAGGAGATCATGAACATAGATGTACGTTTGCCGGCGCCCCTGCTCGTGGTTCCGCGTGGTCGCGGTCAACACCTTTTGTGCCCATTTGGGCGTGAGTTCGGCAAGCGTCATCTCAGTAATGTCGATGGAGATGAGCGGGAATCCGAGCGATTTTCCGATTAACGCCTTGCGCCCATCAAAGGCGTGCCCAAGTTCGATTTCAACGCCTCCTAGCACCATCGGTTCGGTCTGGACAGGCGGCCCGAGCACGGCGACGTCGAGTCGGAATCGGCTACCGAACGGCGTCTCTAGAGGATGCTCTGCCGCCGCCCGGTCGGCGCCGAGCAGCAAGTTACCTTCTAGCGGATAGTCCGACGCATCCGCATCTTTGAATGACCAGGGCATCGCAAGCCCGACATCCAGACGCCGCGCAAGCTCCGCAACGATAAGCTCCTTCGCGCGCCAGTGTTCGGGACTTTCATGCACGGCGCGCTGCCGGCTAGCTTCTTCTTCGTCAAAGTGCGCTTTGGGGTTATAGGTGCGCTCTGCTGGAAGCAGTCGGAAATGGGACCGCCGCCGCAGCTTCTTGTTCTCAAAGGAGGGGCTGACCCATGTCACCATCTGCCGTGAAGCACCAGGAGAAACCAGAGGCCACAGCTTGCGTGCATGTTCCCGGCTGCGAACATCGCGCGCGGCGATCGTAGCTTGGAAAAGCCCCTTTCGAGAGAAGACAACGACCGCCTCATCCATGCTTGGAACAATCCCCCATCTTCATGATATCAGGCACGTACCGCTACGCGAGTTACAAAAAACACTGGTTGAACACAAGGTGTCTCAGTACAAGGTGTTAGCGGCCATGAGTTGCCATAAGTGTTTTCGATCCAATACCTCGCCGTTCAAAATCACTTCTCCGAAAGTGTCATCCTCGATGCGGCGCGGTCCATTGCCGTCATAAACATGCACATGTATTCCCTTCTCTTGAGGCCGATCCGCAGTCCACAGGACCGCCGGAGTCGATGACCACATATCGAAGTGGTGGCCAACATAGTCATCGAGATTTAGCCGTCGATCGGGCGTCACATAGGTATTGCTATTATTGAACTGGTCATGCAACGGCTTAAGCGGAGTGGATACGATCTTCCCATCGCTCCAAACACTATCGTTGCCACAGTTCCCGCAGAAATGCTTGGCATGCGGCGTCCGGGCAAAGCTTCCAAGGTCCAAGTGAGGGTATCCGCACTTCTTGCATGTGACACACGAAGTTTCATACCCTTGTTCGACGGAGCGAACGAACTCAAACGCAGCGGGTGGTGTTACTTGAATCAATGTGATTTCGGTATTTGCGAAAAGGCCGGCGTCTTGGTTATACGAACACACAATTGCATCAAAATCCCGATCTAGCTCCTTTCTTTCAGCGCCAGAAAATCGTTTATGCACGTGAATCTTCGGAGCACGTTTTTCAATCGGGCGACTGGATATAGCCGGTGGCAATGAGCACCAGATCCCTATTTCCTCGTATTCGTTGAACTCGACTTCGAGGGGATCTACGACATAGCTCATTTCCATCAGATGACTACTGCATCGAACATCTCCTGATTCAGGCAGGGCTGCAATGTCGGCATTTGTGCCCCAGTGAATCTGGTGTGTCTTGCAGTACCAGCGTCGAGCACCGTGCCTGAATTTCCCGCAAGGAACGATGTGGCATGGGAGTATTGCATTGGTACCAGACTTCCCTTCGAAGTGACCAAACACTTCCTCGGAGCTAACGGCAATATTGCCGATCGTCCTCCCTGGAGCCCAGCAAACAGCAGCCGCAGCGGAGTATTGCTCATGCTCAAACTCGACATCCTCTTCATCGCCGTGCTTGCGAATGAACTCCTTTCTTGCCGCTCCTGCGTCGGAATTCGACCATTCACATTCCCAGACCTCTACGCGGCCGGTTTCTCTATTTAATTTGCGCGAATAGAACATGTAAAAATCCAAAAAAAAGACTTTGCCGCATCCCGACTATGGCTGATCGAATAGAATCAGGTAGATCGCCGGATGTCTCAACACCGCTTGAAGCTAGGCTG
>JGI26538J50259_1002029_pt1 | contig 11144 bp, 10 predicted proteins | sample ThiBio_1000_plan_FD_50259 | JGI IMG/M metagenome (IMG submission 50259)
CGGTTCATCCCCACCCGCGTGGGGAACACACTTCTTTCATCTCTTTGAATCTACATTAAAAATTAATACCTCAAAATTGTACCAACTTTTTTACTACGTTTTGTCCTGTTCGGGGAGAAATGATACGAGTTTCGCTCCATCCAACTCTACGGGAATCCGCCGATTATTCCCCACTGTCACAAAATCAAAACCGGCCTCTGAATTGGTGCGCCACGCCATCACGGCATTGCCATCTTCAATACCTTTTTCTACTTGATTCCAGATATTATCGCGAACTTTTGCGGAATAATTGCCGACATAAACGCCCGCACGAATCTCCAGCAACCAGATGGCGAGCCGTCCACGCAGACGCGGTGGAGAATTTTCAAGTACGATGACCAACATCGCCTAGGCCTTCTTCATTGGGAATTGCGGGCAGCACCGCTTCCTCATGAGATGCCGGTGGAGTAATTTCGCCAGCCGACAGCATTTCCTCTATTCCTGGAATAATGCGCTCAAGCAATCTACTTTCCCTGAATACATCGCGGCAAGCGAGGCGAACCCGCTGTTCCGGATTTTGGGGGAAGCTGGCGGCAATCTTGAACGCCACCGGCACCACCGTTTCAAACTTGTAAATATCCGCCACATCGTAAACGAAGGATAATGGCTTGCCTGTGTGGATAAAACCCACTGCGGGCGCATATCCAGCTGCCAGTACTGCGGCCTCAGCCACTCCATACAAACATGACGTCGCGGATGAGAGGCAACGATTGGGCAAATCGCCTCTGTCCCATTCGCTGGTGTCGTAATTACGCGACTTCCATTCCACACCATATTTTTTTGCGATCAGCTTATATGTCTCGCGCACCCGCGCCCCTTCGAGGCCACGCAATTGCTCCACGCTGCGCCTCGCCGGGGGCTCCTCGCCGAAGCGGATGGCATACATTTTACGCACGACCTTGAGTCGCAAGGTATCATCCAACGCCAGTTTGGCTTGATAGAGCAAGCGATCAGCCCTCGCCCCGCCTGGCTGACCTGAAGAATACAAACGCACCCCCGCCTCCCCCACCCACACCAGCAGTGTACCGACTCGCGCAGCCAACGCTACAGCGGCATGGGAAGTCCTTGTACCAGGTTCCAGCATAAGACAGGCGACACCGCCGACAGGAATATGCGTACGGATACCATTTTTATCCAGCACGACGAATGCACCGTCCAACACATCCAGTTTGCCCTTTTCGATAAACAGGATGGAAAGTCGTTCCTTAATGGCAATCGGTTTCAGGGACGGCAGGAGATCGGCCATATAATCGGTCCCTCAGCCCGGGAAGGGGCGCAGCAAGAGATGCCTGCAACAAAACTTCATGCCCCCATTTTTCCAACTCATTTTTGCCTTTCCCCTCTGCATATAGTCAAAGACGCCAAACCGCTCAATTCCGCACCAGCAACAGGCCGCAACCGAAGGCCTTCGCGTGGCCAAGTCCGTTATATAAAGCCAGATTAAATAACTGAGGATTCGTCACAAGTAGCTCGCCTGAAAAATCCACCGTGCTAAAACGGATATCGCGAGGATGCTTAGCCGCTATGCTTTGCTCATAGGCATCCACTTGCAGCTTGCGTTGTGGCGCCTCTTCATTCGTCAGCACAACCTCAAATCCATTTCTTTTAGCTACCCCATCGAGCCATTCAGCACAATGTTTTTGTACCAATTCATATAGCAGCGGCTTTTTGCTTTCGTCATTCCAATGCGCCCATTTTGCTCCGTTGCCGAATCCGTGTTCCTTCAGCAACTGCTTTTTGGCTTCCATCACAACATCATGGCGCCGGGATTTCCCATCGGCATTTTTTTTGGTAATCACCGGATTAGTACGGAGCTGAAAAGATAAACGCTGACTTTCCTTCAATTGTGGAGCATAGAGGCGGCTTTCCACCTGCCACGCCTCGCTGAATGCGGTGGGCTGGCGCTGCGAAACCACGTAAAAACGCGGCATCTGTTCCTGCTCATGGCGCCGAAAAATAAAATCGCGCCGTTGATCCGCACTGCTCGGGAAAAATTTCCACACCCATTGATGGACGTCATAAGACGATTTCGACAGTTCATGCGTAGCTCGTCGCAACAAGCGCTCCTCTGGCGTAATAACGCTAAAATACATGACGTTTATCCTTTCACCAGTAAAGCGATATGTTCGCTGCGGCCTGCAAACTGCCAGCCTTGGCGGGTAATCACTTGGTCCTTGCGGGTGATGCTCAAGTCGCGCTTCACCCCTACGACCGATAGGTCATCAGCGCCGAAATCGTCACCCCAAGCGATTTTATGGACTGATAAATCGTATGGCTCAGTATGTTTTGGCAATTGCTGCTGCCGCATATCAGCCAGTTGCTGCCGGTAACCCGTAAAGGCCGCGCAAATGGTTTCAACATCCAGGACGCAGGGATGCAGAGGCGCCGCAAGGGGACAGGACTTGCGTCCCAGATACAGCACAAACTTTGGCATTTTTAATGCCCCAGCCAATTGCGCTAATGAATAAGGTGCATCCGTCATCCTTTGCACCGCCACTAAAGCGGCGGCATCCTGCCGATAGTCACGGCTGGATAAAATGGTATTGAGATCCGTTTTGGGCAATGACAATTCATCCCGCCGCGTGGCGTGCGGCCGCTTTTTCAGATCAGCGCGGCCAGGCACTTGCGCGGTATGGTAATCGCGCAGCAATCTTCCCTGGCTCAGTACACCTACTGCCAGGCGATAGCCTGTGCGCAAGGCTGCCTGCGCCGCATCATCGGCGCGATCAACGCCCAATGCCGCACCCAGCAGACCGCGTATGGCGGACTGGCTGGGATATTCCGCGCTCGGGCGATATTCACCTACGGCCGCTTCGCCCCACGAGGATAGCGGAGCATAAAGTTGAAAAACCAGGGTTTCCATAGGAATCAGTTCGCAACAAATTCGGCTAATTCACTCAGGCTCCCCTCACCCGTTTCAACATTAAACCGCGCACAGGCATCGGCGCAGTCGCCATACACCGCGTTGAAGTTGTCGCGGCGCCTGCTTAATTCCTTAATGGCACGGCTCAAGGTATCTTCGCCTTTTTCGTGATTGGGCTTTATGGGTTTGAGAAAGGCCTGCGACAAACTGCGCGGCTGTTGATTACCTTTCTCCGCCAGCATAAAACCTGCATACGCGCGCGAAGCAAAACTGTTTTGTTTGCCGATAGGTGACACCTTCGCAACCGCTTGCACGAAGGCATTCAAGGCATTTCGTGTCAACTCCGTATCGCCTCCCAGGTTTTCCTCCAGCAATTCACGGTTAATGCAGATATACAAATAGAACACACCCGCACCGAAACCCAGTTCGCCAATATGCGCCGCGCCCCGGTTTTCTTCGCCGGCATTGAGATCATCAACGGCAATAAAATAATCATCTTCGACGGCAGCCTTGTGTACGGTGATAGCGTGCGCTACCTGTATGGCGGCTTCGGTATTAAAAACCGGCGATGAAGCCAGCATGCGGCCAAACATCGCAATGTCCACGGCAGTGTGCTGCTTGCGCAGCAGATTCAAATCTTCCTCGGTTGGCGCAGTTGCTGTCGACACCAGTTGGGTCACTAAATCGGCAATCGCTTTTTCTTCTTCGGGACTGAAATGCACCAGTTGCTCGACATGCAGATCCTCCTTTTTGTCGGACTTCAATTTACCGAACTGGCTGGCAATTGTTTTTGCCCATTCACGTGCATTTTTTTCGCTGACACCATGCCGGATCAGCGATTGATAAACGCTAACGCCCATTTCCTTGGTGCGCGTACCGATATGCCCTTTCAGCGCGCTCTCGAAAATATCGGAGGTACGCCAGGCCCGTTTAAGACTTTGCGAAGAAATACGCAAACGGGTGCAATCGCCAATCACTGCGGTTTTTGGACGGCCGGTGTCATCGCGATTGAGGTTTGAAGGAGGGTAACTGGTCAGGATATGCAGCTGAATAAAACGGGACATGGTTTTCCTTTGATAATTTTTATAAAGGGTTTTTAAAAGATCAGGCAGACTTTTTGACCGGCCATCGATAGCTATAAGCCCATTGTTTTTTTATGTCGTCATTCCACCAATAGACATCGTGCGCCAGCCGTTTAATATCGGCTTGATAATCTATCAAGGGCAGGATGCGACGCAGGCTGGTAAACAAATCATCGGTAGTTTCAACCTTGAGCAAATCCCGGAAACGGATTTCCGATACCAGGGGCCTGTCGCCCTTTAATTCAGACATTCTCATAGACAAGCACAAGCATTGGGTGTCCTCTTTCTCGACGTGTGCCACCAATCCGGCAATCGCGGCGAGCTTGTCTCGTTCCCTTTCACTGGAATTTTCAGGCCAGCCACAAGCCAGCATATAGCGGTAAAAACGCTGGTAAGCATCGCTTAACGTCACTGCGTCGAGCGTTGCGCATCGCCGCAATACGGCCCGACTGGCACGATCATCTTTCAACCCTTGCCACCAATGGAATAATGGTTTGGCAAAGAGGCTTTTGACAGACATTGGTTTTTCTTCTTCCATTATTCTTCTCTTTAAAGTGTCAATTGGGCTTGGACATCGGCGGATGATCCGCTTTCCTGCCTTCTTTAGCAGACTTGCTTTTCTTCTGATCCACAGGCAAACGCAAGATAGTTTTTATCGCATCGCCCTGCAAATTATTTCTCAAGTGGTTGTAGGCTTCTGCAATTCGGCGTGGATCCTGCTGACCGATGGCGCCAGCGCCGACAATATCTTCATCAAACAGCTTGATGGCACATTTGATCAAAACATTGCGCCATGTTTCGCCCAGGTCAATAATGAACTTTGCATCATCCATGTCAATGCCAGTTGCAGTGCGTGCCTGTTTCATTAAATCCTGCAGCTGCTGATAAAAACCGGGTTCTGTGCTATCCCAGAACGCTTTATCAACAAAACTCAAATCGCCGCGTAGTTCACCCTCCCCAAACCATGCCTGCTTGACCGCTTTGCGCAAGTAAAAGGCAGCTTGTTCTGCGGCCTCGACTCCATTGGCGACAAGACTTTGAATTTGCGTCTGGGTAGACCGCGTAGCCCCTGCCAAACCGTATAAAGGGAAAGTTGTTTCGTACCAGCAACGAGGTTTCATGTTGTCCATGTCATAGCCAAACACCCATAGCCTGAATTGGCCTGACTTTTGATACTTTTTGCGCTCTTGCAAAAAGTAATTGACGATCCCAGCCGCTTGAACTGATTTCTTCCCTTGGCTGACCCCCAACACCCACGCCAGCCAGTGCTTATAACTGAAACCATCCGGTTGAGGATGTACAGGCAACCAGCCTTCTTTGGTTTCGTAATAAGGCGAAAACGGATGCCGCCACACACCCTTGTAATTCAGACCCTGCGGTTTGGTGGCATATCGATGCACCAGTTGGCTCGAATCACGTTTGCAGACATCGCACGATCCGTTTTTCACATCTGCAAAATCAACACGAATCCGACGCGGCATGGCCCAGAACGAATGATGGGGATGGACTTGCAATGGCTGTGTCTCCCCGCCGGCACGCTGAATCTGGCTGATGTCTGCCAGCCATGGAAAGATAAAGTACTTTGCCGTTTTTTGTGCATCCCCCCCTTGCTGCAGGAAAGCGCGTTGCGGTTTGACGTTGAGCCATAAGTCTTGCCACAAGCTCTGCGATGGGGTGGCTACCAGCAACGTAGTGAGAGGGCCGCCGCCGCGCAGACTGGTGCGATGTCCCGCGCCACCCGCGGGGGCATTCGTTTGCAAGGTAAACAAGGCCGCCGCCAGACAATGCGGACACAACGCGTTGACAATGCCGCGCTTGACGAAATGGTCGGTATTTTTATCAATCGACGAATTTCCGGCAGCCTCGATCAATAACGCATCAATTGTGCATTCCGCCCCTTCGTTAGTGGTTAAGCTGAAATCCTGCATAAACCGCGCGCCATCTCCATCCAGAATGAATGCGTCAGCATTGACGCCAAACCATTTAACCAGAATTTCAGTAGCAGGCGGCGTATCCAGCAAATGCTCCCAGCTGTTTTCGTCATCAATCGGCGTAGTCGTTTGCAACAAACCAATCATCATTTGCGCCAATGCACCATTGAAATCGGCACGGTTGGCTGCAAACGCAACAATATCCGCCTCAGCAATCTGGTGCGGTGCAATCCAGTCGACTTGCCCGGTGCTGCGGCGGACGGGTAGCCATTTTTCTTCAAGTAAATTCAATTTAAAACCTTATCAGTTTCCATTAATAACTATGCTAACTTAAATAGTTGTGAGAAGATAAATTTTATTTTGTAAACCGCAAGGAATTTTTGATTAAAAGCCTCAAAAAATCGGGAGTTTGGGTGTTACGATTCTTTCCAGCGGAATTTCTTTCCAGCGGAATCTTTGTTCCCCTTCAAGGGGATGAACCATTAGCCTAGTTGTTCAGGCGCATTTAATTTGTATGTTCCCCACCTCTGCGGGGCTTAGTCCGATGCAATAATTGCATCGGACTCCTTTACTCGCAAACCAAAATCCGCATCGTAAATCCAGGTCAGGAGTTCCGGCCTCTTCCCTGATTTTTCATTATCAGCAGTCCAGGCCCGCCCTTCCCACCTGCCATCCGAACGCTGCGATAACGGCAACAACCTGCACCATTTACCCTGGCTGGGCAAGGTCTGTTGCAAATGTATATAAGCCACTTTTTGCAGCGGGTCGAATGGGGCATCGACGCTTGCCAGCCATCGGGCTGGCACTTTTACCATGCTATAAGTCCACATCCCGTCGGCCCATTGCTCCAGAAGGCCATCAATCCATTTTGCCAGCATGAGTTCCACTGTCTCTTCGCCCAGGCGGGAAGGCGTTTTAGCATCGCTCCACCAATCGTCAATCTCGCCGCGCTTGTAACCACCGTCTATTTTCAGGGTGTTTAGCTGCGCCATACTCGCTTCTGCCATTTCTTGCCCTTCTACTTTTATGGCGTTTCTGGCGAGCGATTCAGGCAGAATCTCTTTTTCAGAAAACACGGTTTCAATCATTTCTCTCGCATCCATTGGCATAGTGAAGCTGCCTTTCTGCAGCACCTTTGCCGTTAGCCAAAGTTGCCCATGATGCACATAAACATATTGAGCTTTGTTGAATACAGCAGCGTACCAGTCGGCCTTCGGCTGTTCTGTCCAGGCCGGGGCATATACCCATAAGCATGGTGCCGGTCGCTGATCCCTAGCTTCAGTTGCGGGCAAACGATTGCCTTGGGCATCGCGCACATGCCGCTGCAACCGGCCCGCCCGTTGCAGGACGCGATCTATCGGTGCAAGGTCGGTAATCAGCACATCGAAATCCAGATCCAGTGATTGTTCTGCGACCTGGGTGGCAATCATCAAGCGTCCGCGCCGATCTTGTTGATTGCTCTCTTTGCCAAAAAAGCCCACTACCTGCGCCTCTTTTTCCAGTCTGTCCCGCAGGGCAAAGCGTGCATGAAATAGTGTTATTTTTTCGCGGGGAGTGGTTTGAGATACGCGCTCGTAAGCAGCCATCGCGTCTGCAACAGTATTGCGAATCCATCCTACACATTGGCCTTGCTGTAACGCAGCCCCGATATGCGCAAAAACTTTTTCAAGATCGGCTTCGTAATGTACCTGCACTCTGCGCGAAACACAGTGCCGTGAGTCCAATGCATTTTCTATCGGGACAGGTCGGTCATCATGCCAGCGAGTTGCCAGCGGGTAGGCATTCGAATGCAACGCCAGCGCGGAGACGTGTTCGCGCCCTTTGGCATAGGCGTTGAGCAAGGCTTGTTTCATGCGGTTAGGCAACGTGGCCGATAACAAAATTACCGACCCACCACTGCGCGCATGAAACTCCAGCAATACTTCCAGCACATGCTGCATATAGACATCACACGCATGCACCTCATCAACAATCAGTACTTTGTTGAACAAGCCCAGTAACCGGAGAGATTGGTGCTTGCTGTGCAAAACAGCTAACAGGGCTTGGTCTATCGTTCCAATTCCGGCGGAGGCCAATAATGCACGCTTGCTATGGTCAGCCAGCCATGCACTGCAGCGTGCCGAAGCGGTTTCATCTACTTGGGCAACGTCCTGTTCGGGTGACCCGCCACGTAAAATAGAAACGGCAAAGTCTTCCACCAATTTTTTATGACCATGTGCCAGCACCAAATTGGCATTCCCGGCAAAAAGCTTTCGATAAACTTCTGCCACGCGCTTATACATGGCATTGGCTGTCGCCATGGTCGGTAAGCCAATAAAAAAACCTTCCGCCGAACCCTGTTCCATCAAACGATAAGCCAGCATTATCGCGGCTTCGGTTTTTCCGGATCCTGTCACATCCTCCAGTAAATAAATTTGCGGCGCTTGCGGAATATCCACTGATACCGCCCATTGTTGCAATGGTGAAGCCTCCTGGATATTCTGGAACAAGTCCTTGAGAGAGCGTCCTTTTTGAATGTCGGCCGGCAAAACGCCTGAATGGGCCAATGCGATAGCGGCCTGACCTTTTGTGTATTCCCAGTATTCTTCCAGATCCATTGACGGATTTTGATATGGGAAATACCGGGTGTTCGAACCAAGCCAGTCGGCCAGTACCGTGGCTCCTGCAAACCACCACGACAGTCTTTCGCCGGCAAGTTTAAAATTTTGATGGGCGGGAAGGCATCTGGCTTCTTTTGTAAGCAACAGCCTAGCCATCGCCTGCACAAACGCTGAAGCAGCTTGCTTGTCTTCCCTTAAAAAAAAACTGTCGACATTGCCGCTTGGCTTCGGCGGCATGCCATGATGCCCGGTCACCGCCAATAGCCAACATTTGAGGCTGCGTTGGGTAGCAGGCGAATCGTCGATGCCGATTTCAAGTAACACCTCATCCACAAGATATTCATCCCATAACCAGAAACCCAGAGAGTCATGGCGTTCGTTGTATATTTTGCTCGCGTTCGGTTCTCGTTTCTGCAATGCTAAAATCAAATCGGGCCGCTGTGCCTGGAACGCCTCGCTAAACTTGCCCAAGTCATGCAATGCCAGCAAAAAATCCGACCAGGACAAAAAATCCTGTTCATGACAATTCAACAACCTGCAGCACAATTTAAGCAAAGAAGACCGCTCAAGATAAGCCAAACCCACCGCCGCCACATCCAGGCTGTGATAGGCGAGCGGATGCCACTTTTGTTCGTGCGGATAAACGGGATCGGCCTTACCCCAGTAGTTGAAAATCGTGCCCTCTAGTCGCTTTAGCATAATTTGTTTTTTGGTTGTCAACTAATGGGAGGCGCAAGAGGTAGCTCATAAGTTAGCCTGCGATTTATTATTTAACAGGGTTGTATCCTGCTTATGACAGCAAGATAGCTAACGTGCAATCTGGACAGACTCCGCTGTCACTCCCCTTTAGTCAAATAAGCGCCTCAGCCGATCTGGACCGGTCCTCCACGCTGGTAGCTGTTGCCGCTCCAATGATGACCGTTTTCAATTCTCCCACGATCTTCTTTTTGCGAGGATTGCCGCAATCCCGATCAATGCCGTAAACCCAGACTGGACAGGGACCTCGGAAGTTATCAACAGACCTGTCCATGCCAATCGGGAAAAACTTGGGTCAACGGGAATTACTCCACGTGTGCATCTTGTTTCTCATAACCGCTGGCTAACATGAGGTAATCCTGAAAGTCTGCTGTGTATTTTCCCAAGTCGTGCCACAATCCAGCCAGAGCAGCTCCACTCCCCGCCTTCAAATGGTTGGGCAAATTCCCCCGCCAAACGTGAAACCTTTTGTAAATGCTCTTCCAGCGGATGTTCCTTCCAAACGCCTTTGGAATCTTGTCTGACATGGGCGAGGTATTGAATTTTGCTTGATCTTTCCATCTATATTGTGCTGACGCTTCTTTTTATGGCGCCGCCCAAGGAATAAGATGATCTCTCACTCCATTCCCAAACCGGTCTATTCAGATGTTATTGCCTTGAAACGGGCTCAGCAATTGGACCAAAGTACTACTTTAAGGCTTGAGATTGTCTCTGCGTTTGTTGCTCCAAGCTGAGATGTTAAGTATGCTGCTCTTGATGGGTTGCACCCTCACCCCTCCTACGGCAGTTACGCGAGCAGTATAAGTGATTGATTTTGAGTCGTTTTGCTTGGATCCAAAAGATCGCGTCTTTTCGGAGGCTTTGTTAACCCCATCCGTTAAAATGCAAGACTCCTCTCGTCCCTGAAAATACCAATCTGAAAAATGTATGTCTTGACCTTAAGCTCTGCCAACGGGTAATGTTCTGCCCTTTCCACTGACGGTTCCGGAATTTCCATCCTTGACAACCCCTTCCACCAGACACGCACTGCTGCACGACATTCTCAAGCAGGTTTCCCGTTCGTTTTATCTCACCCTCAATGTGCTGCCGATTGGTGTGCGCGACCAGATGGGCCTGGCGTATCTGTTTGCGCGTGCTGCCGATACCATTGCAGATACGGGCCTGATCGACCGGGCAGAGCGCCTGGAACACCTGAACCGGTTCCGTGAGCAATTCACGACAGCCGGGGTCGACTGGAAAGCGGTTCAGGGGATTCAGCGCGCGCTGGTCCCCCGCCAGAAAGACTCGGGAGAAAGCATTCTTCTGCAGCGGCTGGAGGATTGTTTCAAGCTGTACGAGGAGTGCTCGCCCGATGACAGGAAACGCATCCAGTGGGTCATAAAGGTGCTGACTCAAGGGATGGAGATGGACTTGAAGCGCTTCCCCGGTGACCGTCTAGCGGCGCTATCCACCCTGGACGATCTGGACCGGTACACCTACCATGTCGCAGGTTGTGTCGGGGATTTCTGGACCAGGATGATCTGCGCTCACCGGCCAACGATGGGGCGATGGGACGTGGAGGAGATGGCAGCCATCGGGGTAAGGTTCGGGAAAGGGCTGCAACTCACCAACATTCTGAAGGATATCGGGCGGGACCTGCACAATGGCCGCTGCTATATTCCCGAATCGCTTCTCGATGAGGTGGGCCTGAAGCCTGCGGATCTGCTGAATGACAGCAGCCTGCCAAAATTCAAGCCGGTTCTCGACCGGCTCATCGGGATGGCTATCGAGCACCTGGATCAAGGCTGGTTTTATACCATGGCGATTCCCGTCTCGGAGATTCGTCAACGGCTGGCCTGCATCTGGCCGATACTGCTGGCCGGGGAAACCCTGC
>JGI26538J50259_1002032_pt1 | contig 11139 bp, 9 predicted proteins | sample ThiBio_1000_plan_FD_50259 | JGI IMG/M metagenome (IMG submission 50259)
GTGCATCATAAGCATAAGGCAAAGGAGGTAATGTGAATGCCATTTTTTGTAAAGATTTAAAAAGTGAAAAAATGATAATCATTAAATAACACAAGAATTAATTTTAAAAAAAAGATCCCTGAGCTACCATTGATTACGAAACCTTGTTGCAAAATGTATGCCTTGAATTAGTTATGTGTCAGATGTACAGACAGAAATGTGGAATTGTTGATAAGTTATCCGAAAAAAACAATGGATGCAACTGCCATTATTTTTTAAGAAATGAATTGGCAAAGAAGGTTTGTTTTCATATCGGATACAGATTCAAACGGGATTTTGCAGTAGCCTCGAGGCTACTGCAAAATGCGTAAGGGGTTGTGGGAAGCATCCCCGTAACCCCGACATAGAAAGCCTTTGCGAAAATATTTTATTTGAGCATTAGGCTTTCTTAGTCGTTTGCAGTCAACTGCAAAACTTGGGTTCAAATAATTTATCAGGGAACAGGATCCTCGCCGTGACCGCCCCATGGGTGGCATCGGCTGATGCGTTTTAGCGTAAGCCAGAATCCTTTGATCGGCCCGTATTTTTTAAAAGCTTCCAATCCGTATTGGGAACAGGTAGGTGTAAATCTGCAGGTGGGTGCCATCCAGGGTGAAATGGCCAATTGATAAAACCGGATAACCGCAATAAAGGGCAACGACAAAAGGTGTTTTACTGTCATTGAAGCAAAGGTACTAATGCTTTGACAAGTTGCCGATGATAATGGCTGCCATGGCGATGGCGGTATCTTTCAGTGCGTTGGTGGTAAAAAGGGATTTGGCGGCTAAAGAGTGGGCGTGAATAATGCCGGGCACATCCACAGAAAAAACAATAATTAATAAAAGCAAGGCCAAAAGGTAACCGGCAAGCCGAGCCATTCTATCGATGATAAATGACACAGCCGCGAGCAAAAGCGCTACCCCGGAAACATAGGTCAGTATTTTGACTGCGGGCAAAAATCCAGGAATATTTTGTGACATGCTCGCCGCATTCAAAATTTGGGTGGCACCGAAAAGTCCGATGATAATGCTGAAAATAAAAATCGGAATTTCCATCTGAATGACATTTTTCGACATAGTAGATTTTGGGTTTTTGACAAATTAAAAATAAATGATTTTTCGATTCTTCTTCCGGAATCCACATTTTACTCCTATCCATTTTTGCCGGGCCACCGCCGGATCATTTTCCCAAATAGGTTATGGGAGAAAATTGTTTCAGTTCTTTTTTGATTTTGTCATTCACATTTAAAGATTCAATAAAAGAGTGTATCACTTCTTTTGTGATGTGTTCATTGCCGCGTGTCAAATCCTTCAACGCTTCATAAGGATGAGGATAATTTTCCCGGCGAAGTATGGTTTGAATGGCTTCTGACACCACAGCCCAGTTGTTTTCAAGATCAGAACTAATTTTTTCATTATTCAGGATTAATTTGTTCAGTCCTTTTTCAAGCGATTCAAAAGCAATAAGGGTATGGGCAACAGGAACCCCGATGTTTCTCAAAACAGTGGAATCCGTTAAGTCCCTTTGCAGCCTGGATACCGGAAGTTTTGAAGACAGGTGGATCAGAATGGCATTGGCTACACCAAAATTCCCCTCAGCATTTTCGAAGTCAATGGGATTTACTTTGTGTGGCATTGCACTGCTTCCAACTTCATTCTTCTTCACTTTCTGTTTGAAATATTCCATGCTGATGTATGTCCATACATCTGCACAAATCGATGAGGATGGTATTGATTCTTTTTATTCCGTCAAAATGCGCAGCCAGCATATCGTAATGTTCGATCTGAGTCGTGTGTTGCTGACGTTTTAAACCCAATTCATTTTTCAGAAAATCATCTGCAAATTTTTTCCAGTTGTATTTCGGAAATGCGGCGTAGTGTGCATTGAAATTCCCTGTAGCTCCGCCAAATTTTCCGGTAAAAGGTATTGTGTGTAATTGTTTGATCTGCTCGCCCAGCCGTTCGCAAAAAACTTCCAGTTCTTTGCCGACGCGTGTGGGGGAGGCAGGTTGCCCGTGTGTTCGGGCAAGCATGGGAAAATCTTTCCACTGTTTTGCCAATTGTTTCAGGTGATCATTCAACCCTTTGATTTGCGGAAAATAAATTAATTCCAAAGCATCTTTCCACATCAGGGGAAAAGCCGTATTGTTGATGTCCTGCGAGGTAAGTCCGAAGTGAACCCACTCTGATATTTTCTCAAGTTGAATTTCTTTCAGTTTTTTCTTGAGGAAATACTCAACCGCTTTGACATCATGGTTGGTTATCTTTTCTGTTTCTTTTATTTCCTGAGCGTTTTCAATGGAGAAGTTGTCAGCGATAGAAAAGATTTTTGAAAAGGAAGTTTTGGGTATTTTAAAAAATCCGCAGTGGCTGAGAAATAAAAAATATCTGACTTCAACTTTCAGCCGGTATTTCATCAATGCATATTCGGAAAAGTAAGCAGATAGTTTTTCGGTTTTGGAATGATACCTGCCATCGATGGGCGATACGGCTGTGAGTGGTGATAAAATCATGAGAATGGTTTGTCTTGATCGGACGCGCAAAATTAAATGAATAAGCCATAAGAATGTATCCCGGTTTCTATGGTCCCAATATTCGATTCTGGAGAGCGGGAAGAAATATAAAACGATGTCTGTGTTATCAGCAGAGGAAATTTAATAAAAAGATCATCACCTTATTAGATTCACAATCCCTTTCAGGTTTACATCTTCGCACATTGTTTTTCCTGTGACGATATAAACGTAGGTGCCCGTATCCTGCGGTTGCCCTTTGAATGTACCGTCCCAGCAATCATTTGGATTAGTGGTATGAAAAATTAATTGTCCGAAACGATTGAATATTCTGAAGTCGAGATCTGTAACCGGCCCCAAGCCGCTGACTCCAAAACAGTCGTTAATTCCATCCGAATTTGGTGTAAATGCATTCGGTAAACCGGCAAATCTCTTCCCGGTATAGAATACCTGTACTGAAACGGTATCCGAATTCCTGCACCCGTTGTCTCCTGTTGTCGTTACCGTGTAAAGAGTGTTTGAAGTTATTTCGGCGATGGGATTTGCAATATTTGGATTGTTTAATCCTGTCGACGGCGACCAGATATAAGAAACCCCTGTTCCTCCGGCATTCAACCGGCTAAAGGGATTGACACAGGTGATGTCGTTTGATTTTGAAACGGTAAGTAAAGGAACCGGCAAAACCGTAATCACAGATTGCAGCGTATCTGTTTTGCCGCAGGTGTTTTCGGAGATAATGACGGAATAGGTTGTTGTACCCGCAGGCGATACATGAACTATATTATTCGTCGGATTGTCGACGGAATCCGCAGGTATCCACTTGTAATAATCTCCTCCTGCTCCGGTGATTGTCGCTTCACTGTACTCACAAATGGTTTCGTCTCCTGAAATACTGAACACTGATTCCGGTCTGATGTTTATCTGAATGGAATCTTTATAGTCGCATGAATTCTTATCTTTTATTTCGAGGTAAAACATGGTATTGGAAGATAGTTTTACTGTGTTTGTAGATTGTTCGTTCGGATCATCGACCAGAGAGGCGGGAGACCAGGAAAAGCTACTGCCTCCTGTGGCACTCAATAAAACGGATGCATCCCTGCATATCAGTGTTTGAGCGGTCGGCTGAATTTTTTGAGCTGGAAATAAATCTACCCTGATCGAGTCTTCTCTGGCGCAACCTTCGGCTGAGGTAACGTTCACCATATACGTTGTTGGCTCAACGGGTGTGGCAATCGGACTGGCGGTTGACAGATCATCTAATGTGTTGTCAGGAAACCAAGAATACAGACTTCCGCCGCTGACATGAAGAGGAACCGGCGAACCGATGCAAACCGTAGTATCATTGGATTTGAGGATAACCGGTAATTTATTTACAGTGATTAAAACGGAATCTTTCACCGTGCAGGATGCATCTTTGATAACATCGACATAATATTTTGTAGTTACAGCAGGGGTAGAAGTGGGAGTGGAGCTGCCGGCATCGTCCAATCCTGTTGACGGTGACCATTGGTAGGTACCACCGCCATCTGCAAAAAGTTTTACAGATGAATTCTCGCAAATACTTGTGTCTTCGCTCTTGTTTATCTTATTTGAAAATATTTTCACGTTATTCAAAATACTATCCTTGCACCCATTCAAATCCGTTATGGTCAATTTTATATTAAAAGTTCCTTCTGTCGGGAAGTTGTGAGACGGATTTTGGATATCACTTTGACTACCTTCGCCAAAATCCCATTGCCAGGCCTTCACCGGCGGATTCTGAAGATATCCCAGCCCGTTAAAATCAACAAACTGACAATTAATATTACTCTCTTCAAACCGGACGGAATCGATATTTTTTTTGAACGGGACGTCATCAACAACTATCTTAAAACCGGGGATGATGATTCCATTCTGACCCGGCTCCGACCCCCACGGATCATTGCCATACCCGGTGTTGATACCATTCACTCCTCCCGTGATGACCGTTGTGTATTGTGATGGAATTGTATTTTGTAAGATGGTGATTACGCCACCGCCACCACCACCTCCGCCACCATGACGACCGTTGTAAGCGGTGGAAGTTTGATCAGCGCCTTTGCCCCCTTTTGCTTCTATATTGGTCTGATCCTGAATGGTTGTAATGTTGAGCGAAATTGTTCCTCCACCACCACCTCCTGCCATGCCGTCTTTTGCATCTGCGGGAGTCGGAGCCTCGGTTGCATTTTCACCATTGGCTTTTATGGAAAACCCGTTGCTTTGCAGGCTGTTCGCAATGATAATTACGATGCCGCCTCCATTGCCTGCCGGGAATTCCGAAAGATCATTTGCCTGTCCCATTCCTCCTGCTCCGCCCGGAAAGAGTTTGTTTATGGCGGCGCTGTTGGTGAGAGATTTTCCTCCTTTGCCACCGATTTGTTCCGTGATGGATTTTAATGCTTCATACTGATCTCCGCCTGTTCCACCGCTGCCACCATTACCACCGCCCCCACCTCCGGCATTGTGTGCATTGCCACCGCCACCTCCGTTTGCCAAAGCACCGCGCCCGTATTCCTTCTCTGCGGAGATTGAATAAATTCCTTCTCCTTTTTCTCCTCCGTTATTTGAGGCTGCATTATAAAAATAGCCGGTTGCGTTTGAGGTAATTGTACTGTTCTGCAAACCCTGTCCATGCCTGAATCCCATACCTGTTACATCGATATCCGAATTCATGGTAACAGTACCTGCGGCATCGATAACCACTACGCCGCCTTTTGTTCCGTCCCATGGCAATGCAGTAAGCGTTTTATCAATCGTAAAATTTTGAAAAAACGGAACTCTTACCAACTGGACTTTCCCCTTTGTAAAGTTGTACGATCTTTTGAGTTGATTCAGAAGAGTGATGGTATTCCCCGACTTTTCTTTGATGATATTAAATTCATAATTCCCGGCATTGCCATAATCGGTGATCGTTCCGAAGGAAGCCATGTTGGAAGAATCAATCAGGGCCCCTTTCATTTGAATAAGCAAAACCGTATCGCCTGCATTGAAAGCAACAGCGTTATCGACCTGTAATTGATTGTTGCAGATCGCAGAGGCATTCAGAACAGCGGCGTAGTTGTTGATGGTGAAAGTTTCATCCTGAGTGGAACACAGAGCATTTACCTCATCTTGGTTTAGGACTCTGTTATAAAACCTGATGTCATCAATTGCACCTTTGAACCATTTAGGGTCATATAACCACCAGCTTCCGATAATAAAATCTGTATTGGTGCAAAATGTTGCCTTTGAAAATGGTGTTGAATTTTGACTAACCAGAACTCCATCAATATACATACGTTCAATTCCGTTTTCAAAAGTATTTACAACGCAATGCCATTCGTTTATTCCTATTTGTGGAGAAGACTGAATAGAATAATTATAGGTTGAGGGTACTTGTACAGAACAATTTCCCATTTGGTTCAGGACGCTGAAATAGGCTTTGTTATTCTCATGAAATAGCCCGGAATTAAAAGTTGCAGCTTCACCTCCCTGGTATCCAATTTTGCCAATGATGACCTGCTCTACGTCCATTTCGGTTTTAAAATAGTAGCAAATACTGAAAGCCGGCGTGGACAACAATCCATTGTCATGAATTATGATATTTGTATTCTTTCCATTGAATAATCCTGCACTGTTTGGATTGCCGAACCTGTCAGTTGTAAATTGAAAATCACCATTTGTAATTCCCTGTAAACCACTGCCGGAAGTATTGTTTGTATTTCCGGAAAATGAATAGTATAACACCAAACCAGCAGATAAGTCCTGTTGAGCTTCAGTTACCGTGCATACCGATAACACGAGAAACATCAGTGAAAAACAAATTTTCATCAGTCAGCTTTGCGTTTCAGATATTTGAATTAAGTATCTTCTGAGCAAATTAAATAAAATCCGGGTAAAGTGTAAAACACAATTTCTACCTACAATATTGATGAATATTAACCTATTCGGGTTGATTCATAATTTGGATGTCCCGGGTTAGACGATTTAAATGAAATATGACGGCCTTTTTAAACATACATGCTTAATTTTCCTTTTTGTACTAGCTTCCTATACCAATTTGGAAAATATTTTCTCAGGTACAACTTTGCTGTCCATCCAAAAGTTTGTGTATTAAACTTCATAAAATAAAAATCGCTTACTTCAGTAAAATTTAGAAAGGAAGGATATTTATCCTCAAGGTATTTTAAGGCCTTATCTCGTTTCCGTTTGTCTCTATTGAGTTTGCGCATCATGGAATTACCCAGCATTCTATACTTTTGAATAGTGACTCCTTCCATGTAATAAAACTTCTTTCCGTGATATGAAGCGCGAAGCCACATTTCCCAATCCTCAATGCCAGTAGTATCTCGCATATTTTCATCAAAACCTCCCAACTCATCAAGCATTCTTTTCCGTACCAGGCAACACGTGTCAATGTAATTATATGTCATGAGAGTTTGCAAATTGTAGGGTCTGGTATTAATTTTTCCTTGGCTCTCCCCGAAAATTTCTGACTCACCATAAACTATATCGATGTCCGGATGACTCTTCATGATTTCAATACCTGAGGTTAAGTATCCTTTTGTTAATAAATTGTCAGAATCAAGGAAAATCAGGTATTCTCCGGATGCTTTTTGGATCCCTTCATTTCTGGCACTCGCAACACCGCCATTTTCTTTTCTTATCAGTGTGTGTTTAGTTAATGAATCCAGAATTTCAAGTGTACGTTTATCATTGCTGCCATCGTCGACAATAATTATTTCGTGCAGAGCAGGGTTATAAACTTTTTCAACACTTTGAATAGTTTCCAAAAGATAATCTGCCATATTATAACATGGGATTATGATAGAAATGAGAAATTTGTACATTACAACGGCTTTAAAAAATTTGGTATCATTTGACTATTATTCTGGTCAGGCAAATATAGTTGTGGTCAGCCTTTCTATTAATTCTATTACTTCCATCCTATCAACAAACGTGTTTTATTTTGTATTTACAAGACACATGAACGAAGACTAAACTCAAAAAGTGAAAATATTATTTTCAGAAAAATAAATTTTAAAACCCGGAATGCCGGGTTTTGTTTCCTATAATTTCTTGCACAGGACAAGGTTATTAAGATACAAATCTTTCCTTTTCATAATAGATGGTGCAACTAAATTGAAAATGATCCCCAGAAGCAAAATGGGAAAACAGAAAATCAAAAAAAGAATATGTTTTACTATCGGAACCTTAGGAATGAACATATAGAGATAAAGTACCAGCAATTGGGTAATACACAGGGGAAAATTTCCGGTCTTTTCCTGGCTGATAATTTTAAAACCGTTCTTCTTAAGAAGATGTTTTATTCCAAAAGAGGAATAACGTGCATAGTCCCAGGGCTGCTCGTGTTCCGGCCATAAAAACGGACAAGTCAGTAAAAAGGTACCATCGGGTTTTAGTACCCGCCAGATTTCTTTAAGAATTTCATCAGGGTTAAAAATATGCTCAATTACTTCAGTTGACAATACGCTGTCAAATGTTGAATCCAATATCGGAAGTTTGTGACCATCATAATATATGTCCACTTTGGTATTTTTATAATTGTTACCTCCGCCTTTGTAATCCACCCCTGTATATTTTGTGGTCTTCCTGAACAGGTGTTCGTAGGGCTTTGTTCCACATCCGAAATCCATCAGATGCCCCGTGAGATCAGGTGAATATTTCTTTATTCCTTTGTAGATCCCACTTCTGATAATGAAATATGGATTATAGAAAATATGATAAAATGGAATGTTGAATTTTTCTTCAGTTCTGACGGGCATGTTCAAACAATATTATTTGTAAGGGCAAAATATATTTAAAGGTATAAAACCCTGATGGTCTTTTAACAGATGAAGTGTGTTTAATCTCTCATACAAAAGATATTGAGTTGTAAATCGTAAATACTATTTCCTCTGATTCCGGTGAACGGATGGGGATAAACGGGTCCAGCCTCTTTAATATAAAAATGAAAACCGGAATCATTTATTATCTGAAGTATTTCAATCAATTCTTTATTCTGATTGAAAGAACCGTGATACTCGATAAACATTCTTACTACGTTGTTGAGTTTTGGGTAGATGTCCCGGAGTACTTCATATTCTGCCCCTTCGATATCCATTTTTAACAGATATACTTTTTCAGTAAGGAAATCGGCCAGGCGGCAGGCTTTCACCTTCGACCCAGAGGATTGGTTTTCAAGGATTCTGCTGCTCATGTTTCCGTCCATTTCGAAATTCAGAAATGAATCTTTTGTCCATACAGCCATATTATAAGCTGTAACCTTTTCGGTTTTATAAGTTTTTATGTTGGTTTGCAAAAGCTCAAAATTCATTTTATCTGGTTCAAAGCAAAGAATTCTTGCTGATGGACATATCATTTTGAAATAGATCATACTCATGCCAATATGCGCTCCGCAGTCTATGACGTAAGCATTCTCTGGTAAAGACTGGTAATATATTTTATTGACAAAAATTTCCTGGAGGCCATTCAGAAAGTCGGGACCTCCCCTAAAGCTGAATTCTCTGCCCAACAATTTATAAAAATGGATTTTATTGGCAGGTAAATGCTTTAGGTATTTTTCATCGAACCATGAAATTTTGAACTCATCCTTTTTGTTTGTTAATAAATCTTTTATTCGCAGTCGGACTCCCTTAATAAGATTCTTTAAAAATGATGACTTTTTTACCATTTAGAAATGTATTCTGGTTTGTAAATCCACTTTAATCTGACCTTAATTCAGGGTTTCCCTTTTTTCGATAACTTCTTGCCATTTCTTTTGAAACAACTCTTTTCCAAACCTTTTTTTTGCTTCTTTGAAATTGTTCATCCCTATTTCGACAAGAAGATCGTGGTCAGCCATCAGCATCGACAAAGCTATAATTGAGTCTTCGACTACCATCTTCTCACCTTGTTCGTTAGTTATTAAAAATCCATTAACTCCGTCTTTGATATAATCAGGAATTGCATTGATAGCGGTTGAAACAATAGCTTTACCGAGTGCCATCATCTCCATCACTACCATAGGCAGGCCCTCATAAGCAGAGGTAAGCAGTAATACGTCAGATTCCTCCTGGATTTGTTTAAGTTTGTTACGATCTTCCACGTTGCCGTAAAAAGTACAATAGGGGTAGTCTTTTGTCTCAATAACTGAACTTACATCTCCAGCAAACGAAAAGTGAATAGGAAGATCTTTGTTGTATATTTTTTTTGCAATTTGGGCCACAAGATGTGCCCTTTTTTGCGGGGCTCCTCTTCCAATAAAAACGACTTGCAGTTCTTTATGATTTTTTATGACTGGAGTTGCAACGTCTGGCACCATATTATCTATAAAAACCATTCTTGATTTTAATGATGGGTCAATCCCTTGCTTTTCGTAGAAGGCCAGGGCATCTTTTAATAGTTTTTGTGTGCTGAATACTCTTACGTCTATATCTTTTAAGAATTGCTGTGAATAGTTGAACCATGTATCGAGATGACACAATTCTACCTTCCTGACATCCTTCCTTATCCAGGGTAACACTTTATGAAAATAAAGACTTTCACCTCCGATTACAACAGCATCCGTGGATTTATTTATCCATGCTGCTATAACTCCTCTGTAGAATACATTGATGAAATGATACCATTTGTAATCAATTTTTTTATGAATATCCCAAAGGGTTACCCCCTCCTTTTCAAATAATGGAAGGAATTTATTATTTTTTGGAATCTTACTAAAAATAACCACAGGCTTTAATTTTACGAACATTCGGGCCAGATCTGCGTTATTCATAATGGAACCCCCTATGTCTGCAGAAGAGGAGAAAATGAAGAGTTTATGTTTAGAAGAAGGTCTGAAGAATATGGATAAAACCTTCCCAAGTAAGACCAAGGGCAGGACAAATGCTTTTTCTATCTTTCTCTTTGATAGTGCTTCAGAGTAGGTCATCATTAAACTCAATTTGTAATTCCTTTAATTCAATTCGTCCAGTGCAAAAGAATCCGCTGAAGTTTCTTTCCGCTTTCCGAAAATTACTGCCCCAAGTATTGTCAGCAATACCAGGAATGTGGCAACGATACCAATCGTTCTTCCAATAAAATAAGATTCCGGGTGGAAGTCAAATTCTATCTGATGTTTTCCTGCCGGTAAATACATTCCTCTCAAAACGTAATCCGTCCGGAAGTAATCTGCAGGCTTGCNGTCGATGGTNGCTTTCCATCCCCTCGGATAATAGATTTCACTGAANACNGCTACCTGCGGCGAATTGCTCTGGTAATTGTAAGTGATTTTGTCATTGAGATAATCGCCAAGTTTGATAGTAGCTGTGGAATCATAAGCCGGATTTCCTTTAATCTGATCTTTATATTTTTCTTCCACCACTGCCGTATCTCTCAGATGGGTACTGTCCAATGCAATCATTTCTTCATTTGGTCCNGGTACAAATTTGACTCCTTTCACAAACCAGGCATTTCCGAATGCCTCGGGATTGAGCATGGCCTGTGGCTTCCCTGTTTGAGGATTTTGTACGATGAAATATTTGGTATTCAACATATCGAATACCTGTTTATTTCCTTTGCTGAGTTGGTGAAGAATCAAGTCATTGTACAATGCAAGTTTGGCCGGATGATAC
>JGI26538J50259_1002044_pt1 | contig 11108 bp, 7 predicted proteins | sample ThiBio_1000_plan_FD_50259 | JGI IMG/M metagenome (IMG submission 50259)
GTGCGCCGATCGTGCTGAACGACTCGGTCACCTGGGACAAGCTGGTGGACATTCCCGGCGACGTGGTGCGCGCACCGGAACTGCTGGGCCCGGCCACGGTCGGCGCGGAAAGCGACCTGTTCAAGGTGCCGTACTGGAGCTCGCCCGACCACCGCTACCTGAGCGGGCAGTTCCACCAGGGCTGGAACACGGCGCAAAGCCGGTTCCCCGACGGCAAGTACATGCTGGTCATCGAAGTGTTCGACGCCGCCGGCAACCGGGTGAAGCCGAACGGCGCAAGCGGGCCAGGCACGGCGCAACCGTTCGAGTTCCGCCGCTGGATGTCCGCGGTGGATACCGACCCGGTGCCGTTCGCCGACGCGGCGCACGTGTTCTGGGTGGACAACACGCCGGTGGGCGGCGACATCGTCGACCTGCGCAAGAACGGCATCGCCAACACCAGCCAGTGCCAGTTCATGACGGGACCGGCGGCGAGCACCTTCGCCATCGGCTTCCGCGCCTACCACCTGCACGGCGTCGAGCACGCCGGCAACGGCGACGGCAACTCGTTCATGTGGCACTACGGCATCGGCTGGCAGCGAGGCCTGAACGGCAACAGCGGTGCGCTCGGCCCGGCACCGTCGGGCGGCAACAACCATACCGACGTCGGCGAGACCGGCGGCGCGGTGTCCTCCGGCAGCGAGACGTTCCAGACCATGCTGACCGACACCACGCAGGTGCCCAGCGTCGTGCTGAGCAAGTGCACCTTCAGCGTGACCCTGCACGTGTACGCCAAGCACTTCACCGGCAGCGGCCGCATCCAGGGTTACGACTATGCGGATACGGCCTCGTTCGCACTGGAGATCACCAGCTGACGGCAGGCCAAATGGAGGCAACGGCATGGATGCCGCCGTTGTGGCTGCGCACCAGGTACTTGCGCGATATCGGCAAGCGCCTGGCGCGCAGCCTTCTTTTCGTTCCAGACGTCCGGCCCGCCACCCTTCAGGCCGGCTTTGCCATTTCGCGCCGCTGCCGCGGCGCGACGGCAACCTCTCCCGGCCATACCGGATAGAAGGCGACCCGGCCGCCCCTGCAGGCGAAAACCCTTGCCTGCGGACCGCGAGCCTCGGCCTGGCAAGCACGGCCACGCTTTCGGCTATACCCTGCCCGGGCGTCGGGCGGCTTGAGCTGCCCGCGAGTTCCCAGGAGGCGCCGCGATGAGCCTGCAGCCGGAAGCACCCCGCCACGCCGCAGCGAAGACGCCGTCCGCGCTGCGCCGGATTCCGGCCGGCATCTGGGCACTGGGCATGGTCTCCATGCTGATGGACACCTCCTCGGAGATGATCCACGCGCTGCTGCCGGTGTACCTGGTCGGCGCGCTTGGTGCCTCGGCGCTCGCGGTCGGCGTGATCGAGGGCATCGCCGAATCCACCGCGGCGATCACCAAGGTGTTCTCCGGCGCGCTGTCGGACTGGCTCGGCCGGCGCAAGCTGCTGGTGGCGATCGGCTACGGGCTGGCCGCGTGCACCAAGCCGGTCTTTCCGCTGGCGAGCACGCTCGGCTGGGTGGTCGCGGCGCGCTTCGTGGATCGTGTCGGCAAGGGTATTCGTGGCGCGCCGCGCGATGCGCTGATCGCCGACCTGGCACCGGCCGAGTTGCGTGGCGCCTCGTTCGGTCTGCGCCAGTCGCTCGACACCACCGGCGCGTTCCTCGGCCCGGGGCTGGCGATCGCGTTGATGTGGCTGACCGCCGACGACATCCCGCTGGTGTTCTGGTTCGCGGTGCTGCCAGGTTTTGCCGCGTTCGCGCTGGTGCTGTTCGGCGTGCACGACGCGCCGGGCGAGCGGGAAAGCAGACGGGCGCGCTCGCCGTTGTCGCGCGCAGAGCTGGCACGCCTGCCCGCGCTGTACTGGGGAGTGGTGACGATCGCCGCGGTGTTCACCCTGGCCCGTTTCAGCGAGGCCTTCCTGGTGCTGCGCGCGCAGGAGCTGGGGCTGGGACTGGTGCTGATCCCGCTGGTGCTGGTGGTGTTGAACGTGGTGTATGCGCTCTCGTCCTATCCGGTCGGCGTGCTGGCCGACCGTTTCGACCACGGCACGCTGCTCGCGCTGGGCGTGCTGGTGCTGGTGTTGGCCGATCTCGCGCTGGCCTTCGTCGGCGGGTTGGCGGGGCTGGCGCTGGGCGTGGCGTTGTGGGGACTGCACATGGGCATGACCCAGGGCCTGCTGGCGGCGATGGTTGCCGACGCCGCGCCGGCCGATCTGCGCGGCACGGCGTACGGCATGTTCAACCTGGTCGGCGGGCTGGCCCTGCTGGCAGCCAGCGTGGTGGCCGGCGCGCTGTGGGACGCGTTCGGCTCGCGCGCCACCTTCCTCGCCGGTGCCGGTTTTGCCGTGATGGCGTTGCTGGCGCTGGTGCCGGTGGCGCGGCAGGTGCACAGGCATCGCCCGGCATCGCACTGAGCGACGCGCCAGCAGCGGGGTCCCGCCTCATGGAAGCTGCACCCGGACGCTCAACGAGCGCCGCCGGACGGATGCTCCGCGGGACGGCCGCGCAGCGCATGTCGCGTGCGCACCGAACTCGCATCGGCGTACCATCGCCGGGCTGATTGGGGGGCCGGCCGCGCCACGCGGGGATGGCCGTTTCGTCACTTGACCCGGGGAAATTCCATGAGCGGAGAATGGCGCAGTGCTGCGGCACAAACCTTTGTGGGCGGTCGAATCACGCAGGTGGACAGCTACTGGCCGGCGAATACATTGGCCGCCGACGTCTTCCAGCTCATCGACGACTGGGATCTGTGGGGCGAAGCGTTCGGCGGCAAGGCAAAGAAGATCAAGGATCGCTGGCGCACGATGCTGGTGCTGCGCAACGGCGTGAAGTCCGCCGGTGGCCTGGTGCGCAAGGTCGGCGGCGTGCTTGGCGGCAAGAGCGAGGCCGGGTTGGGAACGGACCTGCTCCAGGAGCTCAAGGCCAACGTGGTGACCCCGTTGCAGAACCTGGCCAACCAGGCGCCGCTGACGATCAATTTCAGCGCAACCGGCTGGTTCGGCACGGGGCCCGGCTTCGACGAATACATCACCATGTGGGATCGGCATACCACCGATGCGGCGCTGACCGCCAACCAGGACCCGAAAAACCCGGCCCATGTGCGGGCCAAGGCGGACCGTCACGCGCTGTACGGCCAGTTCGCCGACGGCAAGACCCAGGTGGGCGCTGCCGGCCTGGTGCTGCCGCACGTGAAGAAACAGGGCGGCACCACGGCGCCGGCCACCATGCATTACTCCCCCAACCATGTGCGTGCGCCCGGGGCGGCGGCGGACTCCCAGGTATTTGCGGCGCTGAACTACGGCCGCCGAGTGCATGGCTCCAATACCGAGTACGGCAAAAGCGTGTTCGAGCTGGACGACGGCTTCAAGAAGGACGCGATCTACTTTGCGATGGACACCTTCACACCGGTCTCCAACGGCAGCGGCTTCAAGGCGAAGGGCGATCGCGGCAAGCTTTACCAGGTGAGCTTCAACACGTTCGGCGGCGCCATCCTGCTGGCGACCCGATCGCAGTACCAGGCCAACCCCAGCGCGACCCACCTGGCCAACGCCAAAGCCCTGGTGGCCGACTTGCTGGCCTCCGCACACAACGGCAATCCGCGGCCCGACAGCGCGGAGAACCACCTGCTGATCGAGGCACACATCTTCCGGCGGGTACGCATGGTCCCGGCGCAAGTGCGAGCCGTGCACATATCGCGCGGGGAATGCGGCGCCAACCTCAACGCCGTCCAGACCAACGCCGCGCAGTTCAGCCGGCGCACCGGGGTTCAGGTGGATTACATCGACTGAATGCCGGGTAAGAGCCGCAGCCGGTAGAAACCGGAACGGAAGCAGCCGGCGCCGCTCCTGCAGTGCGGGCGATCGACCGCCGGGTACGGCCAGCCGGTGTGTCCGGCGCTTCGACTCCGGCCGCCACAAGACCTGCGCTCAGCGTGAACGGTTGCGGGGAGGACGGTTCGATCGGTGAGTAGAGGAATGCGGGAGCACCCACGAGCATCGCTCGCGAGCGGCACCCATAAATGGGTGGCCAGCGTGCGAGGGGTTGGCGCAGAGGCTTTGGGCTCTTCTGAACTGTGCGGACCAAGATGGCCCGCTGCTCTGCCGAGCCTCCCTGTGAGGAAGTGAGACGTCGCAGCTGAGGCTGTCTGGTCGATCGTAATAGGCCCTTGCCCGAACCGGACAAGGAGCCTGCTCCCAAGCGATTGCACTGGTTGTTGTCGTGTCTAATCTACGCAGATTCTGCATACCAATGTGCCAATGAATCGAAAGTCGCCGCCTGCTGTCGCTGACGAAGTATCGCAGCAGACTCGCCTTCGCGCGCGATGTTCGCGTCTTCTTTGAGCAGTTTCAAAACCGCCTTGAAACTTACTTCGGAGCTGGAATATTGCGTGCGATTGCAAAAAAAGTCGGCCATGATCATCGTCATGACCGCAAAAAAATCCATCTGCGGCGAGGGTAGCCGAAGGTAAGGTGAGGCCGCCGGAGTGGCGTTATCGATAATAACCTTTTCCGGCGTGGTTCTAGCCGCTTCGACTAACAATCGATGGTACTTTGGCGAATCCTCTATATTCTCCGAGCCGCGCTGAACGTGGAAAATCGGGTGGAATTCGGTCTGGCCGCGCCCATTCTCCATATCGAAATGGATCTGATCAAAAAGCGTCGCTTCAAACGTGTCACCTTTCTGCGATATGCGATAGATCGCTAGATGGCACTTCCCCTTGGTAAGCAGGTCCGTGCCGCCGATGTTCGAGAAATCGAAGGAAGCGCCTACGAAAATCGCCTGCTTCGTCGAACGTCCAGGTCGGCTTGAACCCTTAGTTGGCGCGTTCCAAATGAGAAGCGGGTCAACGGTCGCATAGGTTGTCGTGCCGTTGCTGATGGCACACTTCAGATTGGGCCAGTTGAGACGGGCGCCGCGGCCTTTGACGATGGCGTCGATCTTGGGCTTCCAACTCTGATAGAAATTGTTGAATGACTTTGCGCTCATGTCAGATATTCAACATCGGGCCGAGTTGATCAAGGTCTTCTTGCTTGATGCGTGCAAGTTGTGCACCGCTGGGAATCCAGTCTGGGTTCGGTGCAGCATCCTCCGCCTTGATCGGTTCTCGGCTCAATAGGCAGTAATAAGCGAGCCCCATAGGGCCTTCCGCCACACGAACAAGCTCGGCGCCGGCGACGTCCTTGACCAAGGCAATGTCACCACTTGCACCTTCAAGCAGCTCATCCAAGCCCTCCCTCCAGTAGAAGGGGCCGATTTCGCCGAATGGGCCGTCATACTGGGCGGCAGCGATCGCCTTTTGCACATCGTCGCGCGCCATGCCGGCAGTGGTGATGTTTAGGTAGGCTGCTGCGCTCGGCTTGTTCAGCAATGGTCCCGGAAATGCCAAAATGTAGTTGACAAACCAATACCCCAGCTGGGTCGCGAATCTTTTCCGCGCCGCCTCGTTCTTGTCATTGGTCGCCGCCGGCCCGAAGAAATAGAAATTCTGTGCTGTATAGCCCAGGAGGTCGGCGGCCAACGACGGATGCCCAAGAATCTGAGCAAGGACTCCAGCGGGGCCTGGCGAGCTGGCGAGGATTTCCTTGTGTGCCTCAAGCTCGCTCTCGATCCTCTTGAATCCATCGCTGATGTGCCTTAGCCAGGCAACAAGGCTATTGGCCGACACTTCGTCCGTTTGGGCCAGATCACCTGGAACCATGATCGCGTTTGCGCCATCACTTGCGAGGCGGTGCATGAACGTCAGCAGCGCAAGCGTGGTGGCGGTCTGCTTCTTCCGGTACCGGCAGACAGGAACTCCGATGCGTTGGAACGCCTTGCGGAACTCTGTCTGCGTGCGAAGACCGGGCGATCGCGAAAGATCCGAATCGAGCAAGACAAGGTCAATCTGTTGCTTTTCGACGATGAGGCGAAGGCGCTTCCGGAGCTGCGCTTCGATATCCTCCTCGTCGCCAAAACCATCGCCAAGTTTGACGTCGTCCGGGGTGATGAGATTGACGTTGTGTTTCGCGCACGCTTTGCGCACCAGTTCGATAAATGGCGACTGATCTTCGATCATTAACAAGTTCACGGCGATTCCGTTCGTTAGGGATTGATAGGTAGCTGGATCTTGAAGGCCGTCACGTAGCCAGGCGGAGCCTCGTCCATCAGCTCGGCCCTTCCTTTGAGTTGCTGGACGACGCGGCGAACGATGCTCAGGCCTAGCCCCAAGCCAGAACCGAGCGGATTCTCCTCGGCATCCGCCGTGGTCGTGTAGAGCGGATCCCAGACCCGGTCTCGTACGTAGGACGGGATACCGATACCGGAATCAGCGCATACCAGGACGTGGTAGTTGTTGTCGTTGGTTGCGTAAATCCGGATCTTCCGGGTAGCCCCTGCGGCCTTGGCAACCAGCGATTTGAGCGCGTTGGAAAGAAGGTTCACAACGATGCCGTTATAAGCTGCGATCGGCACGTTGGGACCAGGCAAGCGCGGCTCGATGTTGATATCGACAGTGATCCCGTGATCCTCGGCAATCGTCGACAGCGTCTTGACGACCAGCGCGACCTGGGCTCGCGCGACAAACGTCTGCGGTCTGGGATTCCTTGCGCGATCGATGAATACTCTCATGTAGTCGAGGTAGTTAGCCAAGGCAACTTCGCTCTTGAGAATATTCTCAGCATCGACCAGCAACGCAGGATTCTCGTGACCGAGCTTTCGGGCGACTTTGCCAGCCGTCTTCAGGCTGTCGAGCGCTTTCTCAAACTCATGCGTCATGAAGCCGGCCATCACACCCATGAGGGACATCAGGTCGAGCGACTGGCGCGCTTCCCGGCTGTACTCCTCGGCCTCCGTGAGGCTCTTCTCGACCGTCCGCAAGCGCGAAACGATCTGCTCGCGGAACACGGGGTCGATGTCGTCAGAGTGAGCGACCTCGTCAATGGCGGCACTCAGGGAATCTTTGGCGGCCGCGCGCTTTTCGGTTTCTTCTTTGGCTTCGGCTTTGAGGCGTAGCTCGCGATCAAAATGCGCAATCAGTTCGACGGCGAAGCGCGAGACGTGCCAGAGCAACCGGAAGGCGTCATTGGATCGCAACGCCTCGCGATCCATGTTGGGTTGCAGCCAGTTCTCGCTTTCGTCCGCTTTTTCCCGGGGCAGTTTCCGCGTGGCAATGTGCACGCGGCCGATGATCTGACGACCACGAGGCAAGGCCAGCATGGGGTTACGACGCGGATCTTTCTTGTCCTCATCGGTCATCGGGTAAAGCGCTGGGGTGATGACGGACTGCCACGAGCGCTCGTTCTTCGCCTTGCTGGCATCGATCTCAAGCCAGTCGCTCGTCACGTCGGCGTACGACTCCATCGTGAAGCCGTTGTCCACGATGGGGAATCCCGAGTGTTCGCCGACCCAGCCGAGCGCACGCTTGCCGTCCACCGGTAGCCCTGCGAATGTACCTTTTCGCTTGGGGAAAAAGCGAAGATCGACGAAGACCGTTGAATTCATCGCAGCCCCGAGAGGGAGATGCGGTGTACCGGACAAAGCCACCGGGAGTCCACGGGGATCCGTTGGGGCGCCGGCGGGTGTCCTCAGTTCCGCCGACCGGAACTGTCGGGNGAAACGGGAGAGGGATACGGTCCTTCTGACGAGCGGATTGCGGTGTCCGCGCCAGAACACTTCGTAGGTCATGGAACCTTCTTCGTCCACCTTGAGGCGCACTCGACCCACGAAGTTTCCAAGGACACTCGTCGCGATATCGCCATCGTCACCGGCGTCGTTGTCGTCATCGACGAAACGCACTCGGAAACCCGGATCACTTGGGGCGCCGTTCCGTCGCTGCTGCCTACGCCATTCCTGCGGTGGCAGTTCGAGTCCGGCGGCCGGATCCGTAAGTCGCAAGATATCTGTCTTGATCTTCGACCAAGCGATGCGACCCGTCTCTTGGCGAAGTCGACCGATGCGAAGCTTCGTGCCAGTCTCGGCATCGTCCGGGAGCAAGGTCACGCGATAATGCACGTCCACGCTGGTGACCTGGTCGTGCCGCGCTATCTTGTCCCAGTCAAATTCGGCCTTTAAGCGCGTCTTGCGTCTGCGCCTCTCGTCATAGGCGATGCTCTCCAGCATGACGAGCGTGCCCAGGAATCGCGCCGAAAAGCGCCCGACTCCCTTTGAACCCGCCATGCTTCGTCCGTAGACCCGCGAATAGCGTTGAAGCCCCTTTGCCGGACTGCTTACGACCATCCAATTATTGAGGAAGTCGTCTTCGGACATGCCGTGACCATGGTCCTGTACGGAGATCTCATCCTCCCCCAGAGAGACGATGCAATCTGCGCTGTCCGCATCGTAGGCATTCTTGATGAGCTCGGCGAGAGCAATCTCCGGCCGGCTGACTAGTCTCTCGCCCAGCTCCTCGAAGAGCGTGGAGCTGAACCTGAACTTCGCCACCCTCGTAGCGGCCTTCGTCGTGGCGGTCGCTTTCTTTGTAGAGCGCGTAGCCATTCTCTTCCCCTGAGTCAACGCACGAGGCGATGAAGCACCGCATTAAGCTGATTGACTTCGATTTTCTTCAGATTGTTGGCGTGGTGTACAACGCGCCGCCTGAAATCATAGGCCCGGAGCCGCGCAGCCATGGCACCTGCGCCGGCCGCCCCGGTGCCAATGACACCATAGACCGAACCCACTGCGATCGCCCCTGCGGTGTTGACCAGCACTTTCGGCCCCTTCCCAACGAACCCGGACGACACCAGCAGGTCGGGTATGGGATGTCCGCGATATTGCCACCAAGTACCCCTGTTTGTGCAGGTTGAATAGGCCTTCCACGCTTCTCCAACGGATTTCAGGTAGTCCTTCAGGACCTCCGAAAGCTGCACCCGGTCGCTCCGGATCAGCCAGCAACGCCGACCTGACCGAATGAATTGCTCCTCAAACAGGCATGTGTCCAGGAACGTCGCGTCCGGCGCGACGCTCTTGAGGGTCGTCACACATGGCACGACATCCCTACGCCGGCGCAGGCCGTGGAAGAGCCGCTGCTCTTCGGTCAACACGAAGATCTCCTGTCCTCCCGGGCTCAGGCCACGGAGGGCGTGACTACGCTCGTGCCGGGCTGCATAAGGGAGGACGCCATCGGCGTTACCGGTAGGCGTCTTGACCGACTCGATGACGCCATCGCGGCCGATCTCACCGAAGAGCCACTCGCCGTCATGCCGGGACTTGTCGATGATCGTGATCGACGCGGTCGTCAGGACGGTTGGAAAAATGTCCGCCTTGAAGCGATACACCTTGACACCCCAGCCGTTCTCGCGAATGAAGTCGCGAAGTTCGGCCGCACTTGGGCGTGTGACCCACTCGAACGGGATCAGCTGCACGACCAGCCCCGTCGTCTTCGTGAGCAGGAGCGCTTGAGCGAGAAACAAGACGTACAAGTTAGCCGTCAGCTTGAGCGCCGGTCCGCCAGCCTCTTTCAATTGATTGTGGGCGTGATTGCGCCACCCGGGTTCCAGATGATGGTGGCGAATATAGGGTGGGTTGCCAATGCACAGATCAAATCCGATGCCGCGAACGTCTAGCGCATCTTGGTGCAAGATCGTGGCGTTCACCGGCAACTTCACGCCTTGGTAACGACTCTCGTCCCGTTCGACACCCAAGTATTCATGGAAGTGTCGGCCATCCTGCGCAAAGCGCGCGTCACCCGCCCCCAGATCGATCACTCGCCCGAACTTTTGCCCCTTTCTTTCGCCGCGAGCGAGGGCCCAAAGCAGCGAAACCACATCGTGAGGAGTGGCCACCTGGCAACGTTCGAGGTGTTCGCTTTTCATTGTCGAACCATAGCATAAAAACATGATAAGGTGTTTTTATGCCACAGATAAAACGCAACAAAACATTAGCGGTTGAGATCGGAAGACGTCTAAAGATTCTGGTGGAACTGCACCTGGAAGGCAGTTGCGCGGAGATTGCTCGGCAGTTGGGATATCGCACGCCGACAACGCTGCATCGCGCTCAGCGTGGCGAGGTGATCTTGAGCGCGGAAAAACTGAGCCACCTTGCTCGGTTGGTCGTCCAGGGCAATCGCCGCGTCTCGATCCACTGGCTACTGACCGGCGAAGGATCTCCACTGGTCAAACTCAAAGATCGGCGGGTCGCCGCCGACATCACGCCTCTATGCCGAAGGGTCGACGCAGCATCAGCGACCGACCAGCAAAAGATAGAGGCCTTCCTGGAGCTGAGTGAGTCTAGGGTGAGGTAAGTAGACGAACAGGCGCGCACAAAGAACAACTTTTGATGGCCACGTGCAGCATGTTGGCCAAAACATGGAAACTGATTGCGCGGCTTGTGAACAAACGTTGCCCTTGTTATCAGTTACCTAAGCGATAACAGGGCGTGCCGAGTCCCCCTTAGTATCGAGCTTCAAGATTTGGCGTTTGGGGCGCCTGCTACCAAGTGGCGCACGCAAAGAGAAAATGACTCGATTGCCGCAGGCGAGCGAGCGCTCCTGCCCTCGAATGCAAAAACATCCAGACGCGACGAGGGCGCCCGCCTCCCGGCGGACGCCCTCGCAGGTGCCTCGCGGAACTTACAGGGCCGCGTTCAGCGCACTCACGATGCCGCTGCCGAAGCCGCTGGCGTAGTCCCAGCCGACCGTCGCCGTCTCACCGCCATTGCTGCCGGAGGTGACGTCGTGATAGCTGGCGGTGGATACGCTGTACAGGTGCGGCCCGGCGAAGCCCAGCGTCGGATGCGCCGCGAGCATGCGGGCCCAGGTGGCCGCGAACAGCGGTGCCGCCAGGCTGGTGCCGCCGTACTGCGCATTGCTGCCATTGACGATGATGATCGCACCGGAGTTGGGATCGGCGTCGAAGGCCACATCCGCCACGTCGCGGGTAGTGCCGCCGCCCTGGGTCTGCCAGCTCGGTTTCGGTTCGACCGTNCTNGGGCTGCCGCCCGCGCCGCTCCACAGTGTCTCGCTCACCCAGCTGTTCGACGCGCCGGTGCTCAGCGACGTACCGCTCACCGCCACCACGTACGGCGAACTGGCCGGGTAGCTCGGCGTGGTGCCGGTCGGCTTCTTGGTGCATTCGTTCGAGCCGGAGTCGCCGGTCGAGATGGAGAAC
>JGI26538J50259_1002085_pt1 | contig 10889 bp, 8 predicted proteins | sample ThiBio_1000_plan_FD_50259 | JGI IMG/M metagenome (IMG submission 50259)
GGGGGATCACCGCACGGTTCGGCCACGGGGCCGGGCGGGACACTCACAGTGGCTGGGCCCGTCACGCCGACTCGTTCGCATGATCGGCGGGGCCGAGCAGAGGCGAAGCGAACTGCACCCGGAGAAGAATTCACAAAGCNCCGTTGGACGCGGGTTCGATTCCCGCCACCTCCACCATGTGTTTCGGCCCCGGTCTCGAGCGTCAGCGAGAGACCGGGGCCGAAACACATCATGGGTGCTGTAATCGAGTGGGCCCCCGCTGGTGAGGCGCTAGCCGAGCCAGTAGGGGATCCCGCCACCGCCACTGACAGCTGCCACAGCTGATATGTGGTGAGGTTTGTCAATAGGCAGGGTGAGGCGCCCGCCCTCGGGTGCCGTCTGCGGCAGGCAGCACACCGGCACAGGCCGGATCAGCATCGCCCGCTAGCGCGACTGGCGTCCGCCCACATCGGCAACAAATGACCGGCAGCAGCCGCCCGGCACAGAAAGGAGGTGATTCAACCCCGGGACGGCCCGCATGTCGATGACAGAGCCCCGGCCTGGGGACGTGTCAACATCGGGCGTGCCGGATAGGGTTTGCCTGTGGTCACTGGTGAGCTCAAGTCCAAAATCGACCGCGTCTGGGACGCATTCTGGTCCGGCGGTATCTCCAATCCGCTGGAGGTGATGGAGCAGATCACCTATCTGCTCTTCATCCGGCGCCTGGACGATCTCCACACCCTCGCCGAGAACAAGGCCCGCACCACGGGCGTACCGCTGGAAAATCCGATCTTCCTGCCCGGCCAGAACGACCTGCGCTGGTCGCGCTTCAAGGACCTCGAGCCTGCGGCAATGTTCAACGTCGTCGGCAATCTGGTCTTCCCGTTCCTGCGCAAGCTCGGCGGTGACGGCACCGCGTACGGCGAGCACATGGCCCGTGCCCGCTTCACCATCCCCAATGCGGCACTGCTCTCCCGCGTGGTCGACATGCTGGAAGACATCCCGATGCGGGACCGGGACACCAACGGCGACGTCTACGAGTACATGCTGGCCAAGATCGCCACGTCTGGCCAGAACGGCCAGTTCCGAACGCCACGGCACATCATCGCGCTGATAGTCGAGATGATGGCGCCTACGCCGGACGACGTGATCTGCGACCCGGCTGCCGGTACGTGCGGATTCCTGGTCGCCGCGGCCGAATACGTGCGCCGCGAACAGCCCTCAGTGATGACGTCATCCTCGCAGCGGATCCACTTTCATCGGAACATGTTCCACGGCTATGACTTCGACGCGACCATGCTGCGAATCGGCAGCATGAACATGTTGCTGCACGGCGTGGAGGACCCGGACGTCGAATACCGCGACTCGCTGTCCGAAGGCGCCCATGGCGGTGGAGGCGAGTTCTCGCTCGTCCTCGCCAATCCGCCGTTCGCCGGCAGTCTCGATTACGAGGCCACGTCGAAAGACCTGCAGCGAGTGGTCAAGACGAAGAAGACCGAGCTGCTGTTTCTTGCGCTGTTCCTCAAGTTGCTGAAGCCCGGCGGCCGGGCCGCGGTGATCGTGCCAGACGGAGTCCTATTTGGATCTTCGAAGGCGCACAAAGAGCTCCGCCGAATCCTGGTGGAGGAGCAGAAGCTGGACGGCGTAGTGAAGCTGCCCTCAGGCGTGTTCCGCCCCTACGCTGGCGTCTCGACCGCGATACTGCTGTTCACCAAGACCAACTCCGGCGGCACAGACAACGTCTGGTTCTACGACGTACAGGCGGACGGCTGGAGCCTGGACGACAAGCGCANCCCGCTGCTGCCCGAGGACCAGCGCGGTCCGCGGCCGAGCCGCATCGACGAACAGGGCGCGCGCATCGTCGTACCGTTCGACCCGGCGAACCACGAGAAGAACAACCTGCCCGACGTACTCGCGCGCTGGCAGAACCGCGAAGGAAGCGAAAAGACCCGGTTACGCACCGACCAAAGCTTCTGCGTGCCAAAGGCAGACATCGCCGCGAACGGCTACGACCTGTCGCTGAACCGCTATAAAGAAGTCGTCCACGACGAGGTCGAGCACCGCCCGCCGCTGGAAATCATTGCGGAACTCGAGGAACTGGAAAGCGAGATTCAGCAAGGACTCTCGGAGCTGAAGGCGATGTTGGGATGACGTGGCCTTCAGTCGCGCTCGGCCAGGTGGCCGAGATCAATCCGCGTGAGGCAACGCGTCCGGCTGATTCGGAGGAGATCGCATTCGTACCGATGGCAGAGCTCGACGCGACTCGCGCGACGACTTCACGAGGTTCGGTTCGTGCGTTTGCCGAGGTCTCGAAGGGGTACACAATCTTTCACGACGCTGACGTGCTGGTCGCCAAAATAACGCCGTGCTTCGAGAACAACAAGATTGGTCAGGCGCATCTTTCACGCCCCACGGGCGTCGGCTCCACCGAGTTCCACGTCGTCCGGCCGCGGAACTCCGCTCTTGACCCACGCTATGTTCTCCATTTCTTGCGCCAAGATGGCATTCGCGCGCAGGGGGAACGTCGTATGACCGGTAGCGCCGGCCAAAGACGCGTACCTGCAGCATTTCTCGCAGGACTCGAGGTCCCGCTTCCCCCTTTGGCGGAGCAGCGGCGGATCGCCGCGATCCTCGACAAAGCCGACGCCCTTCGCGCCATGCGCGAACAGGCAGTCGTTCTCTCGAAGGAAGCAATCGAAAGCTTGCTAGGTGGCGTGAGTCGAGATGCCCCGCGGGTGCGTACAACCCTGATCCAAGCCGGGGTTGACTTCGAAACGGGCAAGAATATCGTGGGCACTTCATCGAATGAACACACTACGAATCGAGTCATCAAGGTCAGCGCAGTCTCGCGGGGGCAGTTCGACCCTCGCGAGGTGAAGCCGCTACCAGCCAACTACTCTCCGCCAGCATCACATGAGATCCGAAGCGGAGATATACTCTTCGGCCGAGCAAGCGGCTCTTTGGACCTCCTGGGTGCGACAGTCCGAGTGCGGCAGGTTTCTCGCAATTTGTATCTCCCGGATAAGGTCTGGCGTGCGAAAATCACGCCTAGCGCATTGATCACTCCCGAGTACTTACTTGGGCTTCTGCAATCAGCGCCGTTCCGAAGCTACATACGCCATCGAGCGAGCGGCGCAGCTGGTGTCCGTAATATCGGCAAGGCGGCCGTATTGAGCTATCAGTTTGACCTGCCAGAGTTGTCGGTCCAACTCGAATATGCACGTAAGCGAAATTCGCTGATGCGCCACCTTGACGCTCAGCGCGAACAGTCGACCGGGATAGCAAACCTCTTCGCATCCCTCCAATCCCGGGCTTTCACCGGGGAACTGTAGGAAGGGCGGGTCATTCGGTGGGCAACTTCTCGTTCATCAGTTCCGAGTGGCCCACGATCTTTGCCGACTGTGTCCGGGCCGAGGGATACGTCATATCGGATCCTCGTGCGGCGTGTGTGTATGCCCGTCGGGCGGTGGAGCAGATCGTAAGGCTTGTTTTCGACGTCGAGGGGTTCGCGGTCCCGTACCAGGATGATCTCGCGGCTCGGATCAACGACGCGGCCTTCCAGCGCAGAGCCGGGGTGGGCATCTGCCAGAAGTTGAACCTGATTCGCAAGATCGGCAATCGCGCGGTGCACGACGAGCAGCCGATCCCGTCCCGCGCAGCATTGGATGCGCTCCGCGATTTGCAGCACATAGTGGTCTGGACGGCGCTGCGCTACTCGACTCATCCCGAAACCGTGCCCGCGGGAACGCGTTTCGACCCTGATCTGGCCAAGGCTGCCGCTCCGCTCACGGCCGAGCAGGTGCGTCAGCTCGACGAGAGATTCCGGGAGCAGGACGAAGCGCACGCCCGGGAGCTTCGCGAGCGGGACGACGTTGCGGCGGCGAAGGACGCCGAGATCGTTGAGCTTCGGAAGAAGATCGCGGCGGCGCAGGCAGCGAACCCCGTCATAGATGACCGGGACTACGACGAGGCAACTACGCGGACGCGGATCATCGACGAGCTGTTGCGCGAGTCGGGCTGGGATCTGGCCGACGAACGGGACCGCGAGTTACCGGTGACCGGCATGCCCACAATGAACGGCGCCGGGTTTGTGGATTACGTGTTGTGGGGCGCCGACGGTTTGCCGTTGGCGGTGATCGAGGCGAAGCGGACGAGTGTGGATCCGTCGATCGGGCAGCAGCAGGCGAAGTTGTACGCGGACTGCCTGGAGCAGGCGTATGGCCGTCGCCCAGTTGTGTTCTACAGCAACGGGTTCCAGACCTGGCTGTGGGATGACGTCGCCGGGTATCCGCCCCGAGCGGTCGCCGGGTTCCTCACCCGCGGCGAGCTGGAGCTGATGATCCGGAGGCGGGTCGACCGGCAGTCGCTTGCTGACGTGCCGGTGAATCCGGCGATCGTCGAGAGGCACTATCAGCGGCGGGCGATCGCCGCGATCGACGATGCGCTGACAGCCAGGCAGCGGGCGGCGCTGCTGGTGATGGCAACTGGCGCCGGGAAGACGCGCACCGTCATCGCGTTGGCGGACCAGTTGATGCGCGCCGGGTGGGTCAAGCGGGNGCTGTTCCTGGCGGATCGCACCGCGTTGGTCAAGCAGGCTGCCGGCGCGTTCCGGGCGCATCTGCCGGATGTGGTGACGGTGAATCTGGTCGAGGAGAAGGTCGCGGACGGCCGCGTCTATGTCGCTACGTATCCGACGATGGTGAACCTGATCGAGCAGCGGGACGGCGCAGAGCGGCTGTTCGGGCCCGGGNTTTTCGATCTGGTCGTGATCGACGAGGCGCACAGGTCGGTGTATCAGCGCTACCGGTCGATCTTTTCCTGGTTCGACTCGCTGCTGGTCGGGCTGACCGCAACGCCGAAGGACGAGGTCGACCACAACACGTATAGCCTGTTCAACCTTGAGGACGGGGTGCCCACCGACGCCTACAGCCTCGACGAGGCCGTCGCGGAAGGTTTTCTGGTGCCGCCCCGCGCGGTGTCGGTCGGCACGAAGTTTCTGCGAGAGGGCATCCGCTACGAGGACCTCTCCGAGACGGAGAAGGACGAGTGGGACTCGATCGAATGGGACGAGGACGGTGAGGTGCCGGACGCGGTCGGTGCCGAGGAGATCAACCGGTTCCTGTTCAACGCCGACACTGTCGATAAGGTGCTGGCCACTGTGATGCGCGATGGGCATAAGGTCGCCGGCGGTGACCGGCTTGGCAAGACCATCATTTTCGCGAAGAACCAGAAGCATGCGGAGTTCATCTCGCAGCGCTTCGACGCGAACTACCCGGAATACGCGGGTCATTTCGCCCGGGTGATCACTCACTCGGTCGCCTACGCCCAGACGCTCATCGACGATTTCTCGGTGGCCGAGAAGGCGCCGCACATCGCGATCTCGGTCGACATGCTCGACACCGGCATCGACGTCCCCGAGGTCGTCAACCTAGTGTTCTTCAAACTGGTGCGCTCCAAGACGAAGTTCTGGCAGATGATCGGCCGCGGCACCCGGCTGCGCCCCAACCTGTACGGGCCGGGCGAGGACAAGACCGACTTCTACGCCTTCGACTTCTGCGGCAACCTCGAGTTCTTCAGCGCGGACCTGCCGGGCTCGGAAGGCTCACTTCAAAAGTCATTGGGCGAGAGGCTTTTCGAGACTCGGCTGGGGCTGGTGACCCTGCTGGACAAGGATTCGGGCGCTGCCGATACCTGGCCGGAGCCCGGGCTCGGAGAGAAGTCGCTGCCCGGGCTGCGAGTTGACATTGCCTGGGGCCTGCATTCGGTCGTCGCTGAGATGAACGTGCACAACTTCCTCGTCCGCCCGGCCCGCGAGTGGGTCGAGCGGTTCCGTGACTGGGGCGCCTGGGGTCGCAGATTCACGCCCGAATTAGCAGGGGACATTGCGCGTCATCTCGCTGGCTTGCCGTCCGCGGCGCGCGACGACGACGAAGCCGCGAAGCGATTCGACCTGCTCCTGCTGGGCATGCAACTCGCCAGGCTCGAGAACGACGCGTTGGGCTTCGAACGACTGCGTAGCCCCGTGCAGCAGATCGCCTCGTCGCTGCTCACGCAGACGGCGATACCTTCGGTGCGCGCCCAGCAGGCACTGCTCGCCGAGATCGCAGGCGACGACTGGTGGACAGACGTCACGCTGCCGATGCTCGAGATCGTGCGGCGCCGCATCCGGTCGCTGGTCGCGTTCATGGACAAGCGCTCACGAACCGTGGTGTACGCGGACTTTGCCGACACGATGGGCGATTCCGTCGTCGTGGAACTGCCAGGAGTCACCCCCGGCACCAACTGGGAACGCTTCAGGGCAAAGACACGCGCGTTCCTTCGTCAGCACGAGGACAATCTCGCCCTTCAACGCCTACGCCGCAATATCCAACTCACGAGCTCGGATCTCGACGAGCTGGAACGCATGCTCGTCGAATCCGGCACCGGGACGCGCGCAGATCTGGACCGCGCCCGCGAACAAGCCCAAGGTTTGGGACTCTTCATCAGATCCCTGGTCGGCCTGGACCGCTCGGCCGCCGCGGCAGCGTTCGGGCAGTTCCTGACCGACCGGGCGATGTCCGCAAGCCAGATCCGGTTCATCGAACTCGTCATCGACGGCCTGACTGCGAACGGCGTCATGGAGCCCGCCCGGCTGTACGAATCCCCGTTCACCGATCACGCCCCGCACGGCCCAGAAACGCTCTTCACCGACGGCCAAGTCGGCGCCATCGTCGCAATCCTGCGAGACATCCGCAGCCACGCAATACCGGGGGAGGCCACCGTTGCTTGATTCAAATCTTGATTCTGAACAACGCGCGCTAACCAACACGGTGTGGGCCCGATACAAAGAAGAGGGCGAGTGGCCTACTTTTGCCGTCGTCGACCGAGACCTTGACGACATTGGCGTCGACGCCGAGGCCGTGCTCGAACGATGCCCGCCCGGGCTCGTACGCGGGTCCCAATGGGTGAGTTGCAGCTTAGATCGGAAAGTTGAGCTTGACTTACGGTCACTGCGGCTGATCCCAGCAGCAAGCCAAGTTCTGTCTGATGTCGCCCTCGTCGTGCGACTGTTCGTGGTTGCTGAGCGGGATTTCAGGCCAGATCGGGGCGGACCACCTCAACCGACGATTACGTCGGACGAGATGACCAGCCTCGTGGCAGCCGAAACGGGTCACGCACTGGATTCGGATCTTGCACGTCGAATCGGAAGGGTTGGTCCACTTGTGCAGCAGTTGCGAATTTGGAGCGCATGTGGCACGCGCATTGACGGAGGATGGAGTATCACGCTCGATCGTGCTGTCCGTAAGTTTCGCCATGTCACGACAGTCGACGCGTTGCTAGCCCGGATGGACGAGCTCAATGCGACCAGCCCCGGGCATGTCAGCGAGATAATGAACGATCCCAGCGAAGAGGACGCAGTCCTAGTGACCACCGAGGAGCCGGATGTCGATCCAAGGGCCGTGTTTGTTGTTCATGGGCGGGACATGCAGGCCAAGGCCGCACTCACAGGTTTCCTACGTGACCTGGACCTGCGTCCAATCGAGTGGGAGGAACTAGTAGCCCGCACCGGGACCGGCGCCCCGTATGTCGGAGACGCCGTGAGCGTGGCGTTCCAGCTTGCGCAGGCGGTGGTCGTGCTGGTGACTCCGGACGACGAGGTCCGGCTACACCCTGCATTACACGGTCCGGAAGAACCGATAGAGGAAACGGTTTACTCGGGTCAACCGCGTCCCAATGTGCTGTTCGAGGCCGGGATGGCTCTTGCGAGTCACCCCGACAGAACCATCATCGCGGTCGCTGGCAACATCAAGAAGTGGAGCGACATCGCCGGACGCCACACGGTGCACCTCACCGGCGCGTCAGGGACCCTTGTCGCGTTAGCGAATCGGCTGAAGAACGCCGGGTGCCCGGTTCGTCGCGACGGCGCGGACTGGCTGAATCAAACGCGATTCGCCGAACTCCACGCGCATACTCGTCGACCAGACCACGTGGACGACCGAGAAGACACCTCAGGCTTTCTCCCGGTCGGCACCGTCCTGCGATCTGGGAGTCCAAAACCGGCAGAACCGCAGCTCAGCGCTCGGCTACTCCCGAATGGGCGTGGTTATCTACTCGAAATTGCGAACCGTGGCGGCTGCGCAATGACAAACGTGTCGATTGACGTTCCCGATGATGCCCATTGGCTCGTGCATCTAAAGGNCTTACCTGAGTACCCGATCGCAAACCTGGATCCCCGCGGCCACGCCCGGATACCCGTCATGATGGTCAGTGGCAGCGCCAAAGTGGTCGACGTGGTGCTGCGCGCGACTCTGGAATCCGGTGGCGATTACGAAACGAAACATCGAGTGTCCGTCTATGGGTAGGGGTGCGGAGTGACCGAAATCGAATTCCCGCTAGACGATGATGGCTATCTCGATCGGCAGTGTCCAAGTTGCGAGCGGCACTTCCGCTGGCACAACGGACCCGTCGAAGGATCCGTGCTCTCTGGGCCGGAGCCGGATGCGTATTTTTGTCCTTACTGCGGATTCAACGCACCCGTCGACCAGTGGTGGACGACTGAACAAGTCGAAGCGATCCAGCAGGCAGTGATAGGAGCGGCCCATGCGGAAATCGAGAGATCATTAGGCGATGCGTTCAAAGGCTCGAAGTACGTGAAGTTTCAGCCTGCTGGCGTTCGTATGCCACCCCCTGCCCCGGTACAACTGGACGAAATCGATGATCTCCTCGCGGTCGCATCACATTGTCACCCATATGAGCCCGTCAAGATCGACATTAGATGGACTCAGCCCGTCCACTGCTTGGTTTGTGGGTCCCGGTTCGTCCTGCCCAAGTAGGACTCAGTGCGCCGCCGTGTTCAGTGGCGAACCAGATGGCCTCTGCTGCGGTCGAGCAAGGCATCCGATCGACGGTCGCCGCGTGCCCTTCGCCGAAGCCCAAGTCGCGTCGATCGTCACGATCTTGGACGGTGTCCGCGAACGCGGTCTTGGGACACGCAGGGCCGGTCCGTCGAATACGTGTGCCAGGCGTCCCCGAAGTGCCTCGGCACCTCGTCTTTCGTCGCCGAATCGTTCTGCAGCGATCATTGTCCGACGGGTGTGATTCGATACATCGGTAGGCGTGAGCGGGTTAGGCTTTGGAGCGTACAAATGGGCAGTTGGCTTGTTGTTGTGGGACCAGCATTCGGGACCGCACTCATGGTACGTATAGACGCCGTTTTTGTTGGACCTTATTTCGCTCTTAGTTCTCTGATCGCAGGGTACGAAGGGGTCCTCTCGTTTGTCGATGATCGGACCCGCAGACGGGCACTGGTGCGGAGGTTTACCTACCCCGTCATCCAGGGCATGGGGCTCTTTGTCTTCGGCGCCAATCTCGCCGACGCAACGGCATCGGGAACTATCGCCGCTCTGCTGCTCATCTGGCCCGCTGTGTTCCATGGGTTTCCCACCGGTGTGGTAGCCCGCACGTGGCGATTGTCTGCTCTCTACGTCAGCCTCGTAGTCTCCTACGCATCACTTTCCGTCGCTGGCTACCTCGTGATCAAGGTTGCGATCACCTTGCCAACTGACCAAGCTGGGCCGTGGTTATTGCAGTCGCTTCTAGGCCTCGTCTTGACTTCCGCTGTCGCATCAATCGCGCTCGCGTTCTTCCGGGCAACAGCACGTGTCATCAAACGTCGGGTGGACCTCACAATGGCCCAGATAGGTTGGTCAACGGATGAACAGTCCGGCTCAGGTAATACAGATGAGCCTGACAGCCCACGCCGGGAGTGGTGACTTCCAGCGTCTGATGTCGAAACTGAATACGACTGTGAGTTTGCATTCCGGTATCAAACACCTGCGTGTTGTGCTCGCCAGCATCCTGCTAGTCGAGACACACCAGCGCTCCCCGGCGATGCGCGCGATCGAGTGGACCGTATCAGGGGTGCTCCGGCGCCCAAACGTAACGCGCGGGCCGTATCAGATGCGAAGCGCGCCCTGGAGCTTTGAGCGAGCTACGCAGGTTGCGGCAAGAAAGCTAACTGACGAAGCAAAGTCGGCATGCACGTCGGGTGTAGCGGGCGTAGACGTTGACGCGATCGCGCGCTGCTGGAATGGGTCCTGCACACCAACCGGTTCGGCAATCAGATACCGCGATGCACTGAAGATCGCGTTCACTGTGGTGACGAAATTGGCGTCGTAACGGCTGTGCCCGGAGCTGGGTCGCGAGGATGCTTCGGGGATGTCCGATGGGCGATATCGGTGGAGTCTCCTCCGCGAAGTCGACGTACGCGTTTACACAATGTTGCAGGCACCGCGTGTCGCTGTGTGGAAAAGTGTGGCTGGGCGTGGGAATGCCCCGCATCTCCATCGCTTTAGCGTAGCTGCTGACCTGGGGCGGAGTCGATTCGGGAAACTACCCACTACGACTGTGGGGCCAGGCAGTTTTTTCGCCTGGCCCCACAGTCGTATTCGGGTGCTGTAATCGAGTGGGCCCCCGCTGGTGAGGCGCTAGCCGAGCCAGTAGGGGATCCCGCCACCTCTCTGTCTGCGGTCATCGACCGAGCACCCCGCTGGTGAGGCGCTAGCCGAGCCAGTAGGGGATCCCGGCACTTCCAGCGCCTCGGGCGATGCACGTGCAGCGGCATATCGGACATATCCCCGCGCTGCCTGGGGTCACACCATGGACGGCGCCGCATCCAGCGCGAGGGCTGCCGTGCGCCGCACCGCGATGGCGGTTCCCGCGAGCAGCGCCCACAGCAGGAAGACGAAGTACGTGACGAACAACGGCGCCAGAATGCCGCAAATGCCCGCCGGCACCGAGATCACCCGCAGCCAGCCCGGCAGCGCCGACCTGACGGCCATGACGATCGCCGCCACGCCCACGCACAGTGCCGGGGCACACACCGCGAGCAGGTTTCCGATCTCGGTGATCGTGTACACGACGGCAGGCGG
>JGI26538J50259_1002094_pt1 | contig 10848 bp, 9 predicted proteins | sample ThiBio_1000_plan_FD_50259 | JGI IMG/M metagenome (IMG submission 50259)
CCGTAGCTAGCACCTTGGCTGCCGTGCGCGACCTCGTCACAGGCTAGAGGGCCATGAACTCCTTCGGGCTCTTCGACAGGACTTCGTGCCCGTCCGCCGTGACTAGCGCCAAGTCCTCGATGCGCAGGCCCGTGAAGCCGGGCAGGTAAACGCCTGGCTCGATCGTCACGATCATGCCTGGCCGCAGCAGCGTGTCGCTCTTCTGGCTCAGGCGGGGTTCCTCGTGGATCACGAGGCCGGTGCCGTGCCCTAGCGAGTGGGTGAAGTTCTTCTCCAACCCGTGTTTGGCAAGCACCTCGCGTGCGACCTGGTCGACTTCGCGGCCGGTTATGCCCGGCCCGACGGCCGCGAGTGAGGCGACTTGCGCCTCGAGGACGGCCTCGTACAGTCGGCGCTCCTCCGCACCTACCTGGCCGATCGCCACGGTGCGCGTCATGTCGGCGTGGTAGCCATCGACGACGGCGCCGAAGTCGAGGGTGACGAGCTCCCCGCTAGCTAGCGGCTTCTGTGAGGCAACGCCGTGCGGCATCGCTCCACGCGGCCCGCTGGCGACGATGGTGGTGAACGATGCGCCCTCGGCGCCGTTGAGGCGCATGGCGCTCTCGAGGCAGAGCGCCACTTCCATCTCGGTAACGCCGGGCGCCATCATCTTCAGGGCCTCCGCGAACGCCAGGTCGGTGACGTGCGCGGCGCGGCGCAGCGCGTCGATCTCGGAAGCAGACTTCACCACGCGCAGGTCAGAGAACGCGCCGTCGAGGACCACGGGGTCGTAGCCGAGGCGCTTGGCGAGCGCGCGGTACCGCGCCACCGTCATGTTCTCGCCCTCCACCGCCAGGTGGGCGCCGTCAAGGCGCGTAAGCACGGCGTCGTCGATGCCAGCCACGATGTCCACGTCTATGACGCCTCTTCGGCCGCTTGCGCCTTGTAACGCGCGTCCGTCAGGAGGGTGGCGCCGGTCGCGGTCACGAGTACCGCCCCGTCGTCCGGGGAGGAGAAGCGTGAGAGGTAGCGGACGTTGGCTGGGGTGGTGACGAGTAGTGCGCTCGCGTCGAGGCGGTTTACGCTCTGGCGCAACTTCTCTAGGCGCGTCTGAACCTCTGCTGCTGCGTTCATGCTGCTGCCTCCGCGATGGCGAGGTAATCGTCTAGTTCGAGGCTGGCGCCGCCGATCAGGCCGCCGTTGACGTCGGTTTGCGCGAGGAGTTCGCGGGCGTTGCCTGGCTTCATGCTGCCGCCGTACAGGAGGCGCATGTCTGCGGCCACCTGCGGGTAGAGCCGCTGTAGTTCGCGGCGCATGGCGCTGCCCATGGCGGCGGCGTCCGCGGCAGTGGCGGTCCTGCCAGTGCCGATGGCCCACACCGGCTCGTACGCCACCACCAGCGACGCGGCGTTTGGCAGGTCGAGGCCGAGCAGCGCACGCGAGAGTTGCGCTAGCACGACGTCCTCAGCCGCGCCAGAGTCGCGCTCGGCTTGCTTCTCGCCAACGCACACGATCGGCACGAGTCCGTGCTCGAGCGCGCGGCCGGCTTTGGCGTTCACGAGCGCGTCGTCCTCGGCGTGGTAAGCGCGGCGCTCGGAGTGGCCGACGACCACGTAGCGCACTCCCAGGTCGGCGAGCATGGCGGCCGATACCTCGCCCGTGTATGCGCCCTCGGAGTGGGCGCTTACGTCCTGGGCCCCCAAGGCCAAGGCGCTGCCGAACGCGAGGTTCGTCATGGCCTGGAGGTGGGTGAAGGGCACCATCAACGCGAGCTCGCCCGCCGTGACCGGGGAGCGGTCCAGGCGGGCGAGCAGTTCCCGCGTCCAGGACGCGGCTTCTGAGGGGAGCCGGTGCATCTTCCAGTTACCGGCTATGAGGGGAAGGGGGCGTGACATGCGGCGACGATACCGCAGGCGCCGCCGCCCGAACTCCCTGTGCTTACGTCAGGCGCGCACCCCGCTAGTGGCGGCAGCGCTGCGCTTGCGCTTCGGCTTGCCGGGCTTCTCGTCGTTGCCTGAGCCGCCGTTGGCTGCCGCCAAGTGCGCCTCGAGCGCGGCCAGGCCGCCGACGAGCGCCACGTCCAACACTTGGTCGAGATCGGCGACTGGGTGCATGGTGAGCGACTTCGTGAGGTGCGCCCCGATGTCCTTCATGTCGGCCTCGTTCTGGGCTGGGAAGACGATGTGCTTGATGCCAGCGCGCTTGGCGCCGAGGATCTTCTCCTTCAGCCCGCCGATGGGCAGCACGCGGCCACGCAGCGTGATCTCGCCGGTCATGGAGACGTCCTTGCGCACCGGCACGCCCGTGAGGGCGCTGATGAGCGAGGTGGCGAGGGCGACGCCTGCGCTTGGGCCTTCCTTCGGCGTGCCGCCTGCCGGGACGTGGATGTGGATCTCGGAGTCGTCGAGCAGCGCCTGCTTGATGCCGAAACGCGCCGCGTTGCTCTTGGCGTACGTGAGGGCGGCGCGGGCGGACTCCTTCATGACGTCGCCCAGCTGACCGGTCAGCACGAGACCGCCCTTGCCGGGGGTCACCGACGTTTCGACGAACAGGATGTCGCCGCCGACGGGCGTGTAGTACATGCCTGTAGCCACGCCGACGAGGTTGTCCTCCGCCTCGGCTTCCGGTGTGAAGCGCTGCGCCCCGATGAACTGCTCGAGGCTGCGCTCCGTTAGGCGGATGCGCTTGGCGTCGCCATCCGCGATGCGCCTTGCCGCCTTGCGCGCGAGGGTGCCGATGAGGCGCTCGAGGTTGCGCACCCCGGCCTCACGCGTGTACGACGTGATCACGCGGGAGAGGGCGCCGTCCGTGTAGCTGACCTGGTTCGGCTTGAGGCCGTTCTCTATGAGCTGCCGCGGCACGAGGTAACGCTTGGCTATCTCGAGCTTCTCCTGCTCGATGTAGCTGGAGAACTCGATGGCCTCCATGCGGTCGAACAGCGCTTCAGGAATCTGCTGGGCGTAGTTGGCCGTGGCGATGAAGAGGACCTCGGAGAGGTCGAAGGGCACGCCGAGGTAGTGGTCGACGAAGTTGGAGTTCTGGGCGGGGTCGAGCACCTCGAGCAGGGCGGACGACGGGTCGCCCTGGTAGGAGGCGCCTAGCTTGTCTACCTCGTCGAGGAGGAAGACGGGGTTCTTGGCGCCTGCCTGGCGGATGCCTTGGATGATGCGGCCGGGCATCGAGCCGATGTAGGTGCGGCGGTGGCCCCTGATGTCTGACTCGTCGCGCGCGCCGCCCAAGCTGATGCGCACGTACTCGCGACCAAGCGCCTTGGCGATCGACTGCGCGATGGAGGTCTTGCCTACGCCAGGGGGGCCGACGAAGAGGAGGATGGGGCCCTTGTTGACCTCGAAGGCGTCGAGCTCACCCTTCGCTGCGCGCTCGCTCTTGAGCTTGCGCACGGCGAGGTACTCGAGGACCCTGTCCTTGACCTTCNCGAGGCCGTAGTGATCCTCGTCGAGGATGGTGGCGGCCTTGACCATGTCGAGGCGGTCCTCNGTGCGGGTGTTCCACGGCAACTCGACGATGGTGGTTAGGTAGGTGCGGATGACGGANGCCTCTGCCGAGTCTGGGTGCATGCGGCTGAGGCGGTTCAGCTCGCGCTGCGCNTCCTTGAGCACGGCTTCTGGCAACTCGAGGGCCAGGAGCTTCTCTTTGAAGGCCTCGACTTCGTCCTCGTCGTCGTCCGAGCCGGACAGCTCCTTCTGGAGCGCCTTGATCTGCTCACGCAGGAAGTACTCGCGCTGGTTGCGGTCGATCTCTTCCTTGACCTCGCGCTGGAGCCGCCTTTGCGTCTCCTGCAGCTCGATCTCGGTGTCTATCAGCAGCAGCACGTGCTTGATGCGGTCAGCGACCGTCGGTGCCTCGAGTATCGCTTGCTTGTCCGCCAGCTTGAAGTCCAGGTGGTAGGCGACGTAGTCGGCAAACTGCCCTGGGTCTTCGAGGTTCATCACGAACTGCGCGACCTCGCTCTGGACGGCACGGCTGCCGTTGTCGATGAGTTCGCGGAACTTCTCCTTGAGTTCGCGGAAGGCCGCTTCGTACTCGACTTCCGGGCCGGACGGAACTTCGATGGGTTCGACGAGGGCCTCGATGACGTCGCCGCCAACGTACTCGTTGACCTTCACGCGCGCGAATGCGCGAACGAGCATCTGAATGCTTCCGTCCGGGTTCTTCTTCATGCGCATGATGTTGCACACGGTGCCGACGTCGTACAGGTCGGCGGCCGTTGGTTCTTCTACGTCGCGGTCCTTCTGGCTGACGATGACGATGGTGCGGTCGCGGTCAAGCGCGGCGTTGATGGCGCGGATGCTGACAGGCCGACCGGCGTCGATCGGCATGACCATGGTGGGGAAGAGAACGGAGCCGCGCACCGGGCAGACCGGAATCGGGGTAGTGAAATCGGTTCGGTTAGTGGCCTCTGCCATGCTGGTCTCCTATTCTCGACCGCGGCAAGCGGTGGGCTGGAAGGTGTTTCGTGATGCGCCTCCGCGAACAGAGGCGGGTGTGGGAGCAGGGAGTTGAGTCAAAGTAGCTCAAGTTTACTGGTAATCTCCCGCTCAGGTTGATCGTGAGACACCAGGCGCCGAGACGGCGAGGCGCAATGGCCGAGCTATGAGTCACGATTCTACTATCTGGCAGGCGGGCGCGAGCGTGCCCTGAGGGCCCTGGCACCCTGTGGTAGCGTGACGCGGTCATGACAGACGTCATCCTTGCCTTGCAGCACGCAGTAGAACAGGCCGCGGCCACCCTAGGAGCAGCGGGCGTGGGGGCCCAGGTCCAAGAGGTGCCGGAGGGCAAGCCAGGCGACTACGGCACGCCCGTGGCCTTCACGTTAGCCAAGGCGCTAGGCCGCAACCCCGCTGTGATTGCCGCCGACATCGTTGCCGCCATCGTCCTGCCTGACGGCGTGGCCGGCGCCAGGGCCGTGGGGCCGTACATCAACTTCGAGATCGAACCGGCCGCCTTCGTGCGCGCCGTGAGCCTGGCGCCACGCGAGCCCGCGGCGAAGCCGCTCAAGGTCGTGGTGGAGCACACGAGCGTCAACCCGAACAAGGAGGCGCACGTCGGCCACCTGCGCAACATCGTGCTCGGCGACGCCACCGCGCGCATCCTCAAGGCCGTCGGCCACGAGGTCGAGGTGCAGAACTACATCGACGACACGGGGCGCCAGGCGGCCGAGAGCATCTTTGCCGTCACGTATTTCAACGCCCGCTACGCGGCCGAGGGCGGCCGTAAGTACGACCACTGGCTTGGCGAGCTGTACGTACGGCTGTCGGCCGCCAAGGAGACGGACGGCGAGGCCATCGAACGGGGCGTGACGGAGGTCATGCATCGCCTCGAGCGCGGCGAGCTACGCCTCGAGGTCGAGCGCGTGCTCAACGCCCAGCTCGAGACGTACCACGCGCTCGACGTCGACTACGACCTGCTCGTGTGGGAGTCGGACATCGTGCAGGGCGGACTGCTGCAGCGGGGCCTCGAGGTCATGGAGGCCAGCCCGTACGTGTCGCGGCCCGAGACTGGCAAGTATGCGGGCGCATTGGTGATGGACGTGAGCGAGTTCCTCCCCGGTCTCGAAGAGTCGTCCGTCGTGCTCGTGAGGAGCGATGGCAACGCCATGTACGTGGCCAAGGACATCGGTTACCAGCTCTGGAAGGCGGGCATCTTCGAGGGCCTCACCTTCGAGCGCTACGCGGTGCAGCCGAGCGGCAAGCCCCTCTACACCTCGAGCCCCGCGGGCGAGTTGCACCCAGACGGCCGCTCCTTCGCGCACGCCGCCGAGATCATCAACGTCATAGACGCGCGCCAGGCGCACCCCCAGACCATCGTGCGCACGGCGCTTGCGTTGTCCGGCACGCCCGAGGGCCGCTCCGCGTACGACAACTCGCACCATCTCGCTTACGAGGTGGTCACGCTCGAGGGTCAGGCCATGAGCGGCCGCAAGGGCATCACGCTCTCGATTGACGAGGTGGCCGAGGAGGCCGCCCGCCGCGCCCGCGCCGTGGTGCAGGAGAAGAACCCGGGCCTGCAGGACAGCGAACGGGTGGCGCGCCAGGTGGGCATCGGGGCCCTGCGCTTCACCATGCTCAAGAACGAGGCCAAGAAGGTCATCGACTTCCGCTGGGAGCAGGCGCTCTCGCTGCAGGGCGACTCGGGGCCGTACGTGCAGTACGCCCACGCGCGCGCCTGCAGCATCCTGCGCGCGGCCGCGGGCGAGGGCGTCGACCTTGCCGCCGCCAGGGCGGGCGCCGACTTCGCCCAACTAGGCGCGCTCGAGGTGCGCCTAGCGCGCGTGCTGCGGCGCTACCCCGAGGTCGTCGAGCAGGCCGCCGCCGCCCTGGCGCCGCACCAGGTCGTGCAGTACGCGCTCGACGTGGCAACGGCCTGGAACTCGTACTACAACCACAAGGACGCTTCGGGCAGGCCGGACACGCAGGTCATGCGCTCCGGCGCGGGGTTGCGCGAGGCGCGCCTCCTGCTCGTCGACCGTGTGCGCGCCACGCTGGCCGCCACCCTCGGCCTGTTGGGGATCGCCGCACCGGCCGAGATGTAGGGCCCGGGCTAGCCGGCCGCGATAGTGGCGCTGGGCTCGCCCCCCGGTCTAAGCCGCGCGCTAATGGGTCAGGTCAGTTGGCGCCTGCGGTAGTCGAGGGTCTTCTAAGGCCCCGACCCCCTTCGAGAGCGACGCCGCCAGCCGGCCGTTCTTGTATAGCCCTGCCCGAACGGTCGTCTGGCTGTTCAAGGCCGGGTCGTCCCACCAACGGCTGGTTGCCGCACCTGCAACCTAAGGTTGAGGCCTAGCGCGTGAGTTACGGCCAGGACGCGGTCGAGTTGAACGGTGGGCTTCGAGTTCTCGAGGTCGTGGATGAACCTCGTGGACACTTCGGCCAAGTCGGCCAGCTCCTGTTGGGTGAGGCCCAACTCGCGGCGCCTGGAGCGAAGGTCGCCCGCCAGGACCGCCACGGTCGACAGCGTTGCCGTTCTTGTTTGGTCGGAAACTGGCTGAGTCACGGACGGGCTTCCAATCTGCGCGAGCGCGCAGATGTTGGGCTCTGGGACTCTGTGTGCAAGCGCTTCGGCGCGGGGTTCGTGTAGCGCGGCTATAGGGAAGAGATCGATAAGCGATCGGCCGAGGGCTGGCCGCCAGGCCAATCGCCCCATGAACAGGTGCGGACAACTTCTTCAGCGCACCAGACGGGGGTCCCATATCAGCTCGCGGATGCCTCCAAGCGTGATTGCGGCCGCGAACGCCGGGTGCCTTGGGTTAATGAGGTAGTTGAGATAGCTGGGCTCGTAGCGCAAGTCGGGTGGAACGATGACGCTTGGCACGGCGAGAACGAGGGTGCTGCGGCTATCGAGCCACTCGTCACCGGCCAACTTGCTCGCGCGAGCCTCTGGACGTGCGTTCCAGGCGGAAGGCAGGTCGTCTTCCGCGAGGGTGGCCACGTCGTCGGCAGTGAAGCCTATTGAGCGGTACGAGTGAGGGATGCCAAGAAGCGCCTCGGCGTCGTCCACATGGACAAGGAGCTCGAGCATGGCAAGCGAGAGATGCCCGCTGGCATAGACAACATGACGGCCAGGGGAGTTCCAGCGCCCACCGCTCCTGAACGCGCCCGTGCCGCTCATGCTGGCAGTTGTAGATTCAATGTCTCAGTGCAACACTGCCTCCAATCTAGTTGCTGGCGTGTCGTAGTCAAGGGTCTTCCGTGGCCTGGTGTTGAGCTTCCGAGCTGTTTCATCCAGTTCGGCTTGGCTGAAGCCCTTCAGGCTGGTGCCTTTAGGGAAGTACTGGCGTAGCAGGCCGTTGGTGTTCTCGTTGCTGCCGCGCTGCCAGGGGCTGCGAGGATCGGCGAAGTAGACCTGCAGGCCGGTGTCGATGCTGACCTGCGTGTGGTTCGCGAGCTCCATGCCGCGATCCCAAGTCAGGCTCTTGCGCAGTTCCTCAGGCAGGCGCAACACTTCGCGCTTAAGGCCCGCGGTGACGCTCCTCATGTCGCGCCCGTCGAGCTTCACCAGCAGCGTGTAACGCGTAGAGCGCTCCACCAAGGTCGCGACTTGCGACAAGCCGCGGCCCAGCAGCAGGTCGCCCTCCTTACGCTGTTGGTGGGTGAGTTCAGGGCTGTCGTAATGTTCTCTCACCCCTTCGGGCGCTCGGTATGGCTGAGGTCGCCTTGCCGCGTTGACGACTAACTGGGAATGGCCGCCGAGTGCTCGCTCGATGCCTTGACCGCTGATTGAGAATCGCGAGTTTCATCGCTGCGTAAGGACGTGCCGGCGTGGTCATCGAAAAGGGGAACGCGATGCAGGAGGGAACCATGCCAACAATCTGGGTAGGCATTGATGCCGGAAAGTGGAAGCACCACGTCGTACTCCTCGACGCTGAAGGCAAAACGCTTCTAAGCCAAACCGTCAAGAACGATGAAACGGCGCTACTCGAACTCTTAAGCTCCGTCATCGCGCTTGCCGCTGGAGCGCCGCTGCGGTGGGCTATCGACCTGAACTCTGGAGGGTCGGCGTTACTGGTAGCACTACTCGCAGCTCACGAGCAGGAACTCGTTTACATTCCCGGCCGCATCATTCACCACGCGGCAGCCACGTATCGTGGTGACGGGAAGACGGACGCTAAGGACGCGCGCATCATCGCCGACCAAGCCAGGATCCGCAGCGACCTGCGGCCCCCAAAGGAAAGGGACCAAGCCAGCGTCGACCTGCACCTACTGACGGCTCGGCGCTTGGACCTCGTCCACGACAGGGTCAGGACCATCAATCGGCTACGCGCCACCCTCCTGGAGTACTTCCCGGCCCTAGAAGCGTCCTTCGATTACTCCAAGCGGCAGGCGGCACTACTACTGCTGACTAAGTACGCCACCCCACAAACGCTACGGCGAGCCGGCAAGGCTCGCCTGACGCGCTGGCTACAAGCCCGCGAATGCCGCACCGCCGGCCAGGTGGCGGACAAGGCGCTAGCCGCCGCCGCAGCGCAAGCAACACAGTTACCAACGCAAACGGTGGCCGCAGAGTTAGTCGCTGAGCTCGCCAACGACGTACTCAGACTCGATTCCGACATCAGCCGGGTTGACAGCCAGATCAAAGCCCGCCTGCAGGACACCACCAGCGGAGCACTTCTACAGAGCATGCCCGGCTTCGGCCCCGTGCTGGCAGCTGCGTTCATCGCGCGAACCGGCAGCGACCTGACCGAGTTCGAGTCTCCCGACCACCTCGCCAGCGCCGCCGGCCTAGCTCCCGTGCCGAGAGACTCCGGGCGCATCACCGGCAACAATCACCGACCGAAACGCTTCGACCGGATCCTGCTACGCACCTGCTACTTAGCGGCGCACTCCAGCCTCAAGAACAGCCCCGCCTCCCGCGCCTACTATCACCGCAAACGCAGCGAAGGGAAGTCCCACAAGCAAGCCCTCATCGCCCTGGCCCGCAGGCGCCTGAACGTCATCTGGGCGATGCTGCGAGACCAAACGCCGTTCCAGGAGCCCGCAGCGAACGCAGCCTAAAAAGGCTTGACAACAACATTGAGATTCCCAGTGCCCCGGAACGGCGCTCGGCGGGCCGCTCGCGGATCGAGACCGCGTCGCTAATCTCGCAGCGCTTCTGACCCTTGGTGGAATTGCTCTTATGCCGCCTGATCGGGCGCCTGGAGCGCAGGTACTGCTGCAGCTTTCAGCACCCCGCGCGTCTGGACGAACAGCGACTTGTAGATGGTCTCGTGCGAGATCCTCATGCTAGAGCCCGCCGGGTAACGCTTGGCGAGGTGACCCGCGATCTGCTGCGGCGACCAGTCATCAGCCAGCTTAGCGGCCACTAAGGCGCGTAGCACCTCGTTACGCGCCAGCAGGCACGGGCAGCGCCTTCTGGTGCGGCGCCAGGCTCGATCGTCGGCATCAACCGCACGATAATGCCGGGCTCCCTTGTTGCGTCTCACCTCCCGACTGATGCTCGAAGGCGCCCGCTTCAGTTCACGGGCTATCTGCCGCAGCGACTTGCCGCTCGCCAGCCCCCGAGAGATCTCCTCCCGCTCAGCCAGCGACAGGAACTCCGACCGGCGTTTACGCGGCGCGGGAGCGATGCCGCCGTAATGCCTCAGGATAGTGAACACCGAGCCCGGCGGCTTGGCCAGCGCTACCGAGATCTGGCTGATCGACTCTCTCCAACGCGCCAGCGATCCCACAACTCCTGCTTCCGCTCGTCGGGCATCCCCGGCCGACCCATCCTCGCCATGCAACACCTCCTGAGACTTGTTGCACTGACAAGTTGAACCCACCGCTACGTTCTCAAGAAGGAAGCGTGGTGCAAGCGCCTCGGCTGGGAGTACCGCGTGTTCAGCAAGCAGGTGTGTGTATACAAGCGCAACCTCAAGCGCCGTCCCGTCCGCCTAGCCGCTTACGCTAATGGTCTATTGGGCCTTCCCAAGCGATTCTCAAACAGAAGACCGGCGCTGAAGACGTTGAATCGCCGCGTTCTAAAGGGCTCTGTGCGATGCGGACCGCGGAACCGAACCCCTGATAGACAGGGTTCGCGAGGTGCGGTCGGGAGTTTTCTGGCGAAGTCTCAAACGCGATTGACCGCGGAACGGCGGCCTCAGTTGGTCGCGGACTTTGAGGCGGGGATGCCAGTTCGAATGAGCGCCGCGACGCATGCGATACGTCGCGGAACATTCTGAACCGCCCCGCTTTTTCCGGAGTCTAGTTTGCATGAGTCAGGCAGCAGCCTGACCCTGCTGGCGATAGTACATCTGCTCGAACTCAGCCGGCGACATGTCACCGATAGGTTCCAGCAGCCGTTGATGATTGAACCAGTGCACCCACTCCAGGGTGGCGATCTCCACATCGGTAACGCCACGCCACGGGCCCAGAT
>JGI26538J50259_1002097_pt1 | contig 10839 bp, 10 predicted proteins | sample ThiBio_1000_plan_FD_50259 | JGI IMG/M metagenome (IMG submission 50259)
CCGCCAGCGTGCTGCAGCCCAGCCTGTCCTGCCCGATGGCCGCCACGTGACCGCCGCCGGCGGTGATGGCCGACAGCATGGCGGTCGTGGCGGCAGTGACTTCTGGGTCGGCGAACCGGGAGCCGGCCAGGATCACCGCGCGGGCTCGCTGCCGTAGCAGTGCTTGCAGGTGCCGCAATTCCAGTTCCGGATCGGACAGGGTGGAGGCGATGGTGACGATGAGGCCGTGTTCGGCCGCCGCAGCCATCACGCCCGAGGCGATGGCGGCGGCGTAGGGATCGGCGATGTCGTGCACCACCAGACCCACCGTGGTCGTGGTGCCGCGGGCCATCGCCTGGGCATTGGCGTTGACCGAGTAGCCCAATGCGGTGGCCGCCGAGATCACTCGTGCGGCCAGCTCTGGGCCGACCGTCCGGCCGGGGGATCCGTTCAGCGCGCGGGACGCGGTGGCCAACGACACGCCTGCGGCCCGGGCCACCTGCGCCAGCGTCACCTGCCCGGTCACCGTGACCTCGCTTCCTTCGCGCCCCGCCCGTGCCGCCGCGCGGGAGGACCGGTGCCCTTCCCGCGCGCCCTCCCGCAAGGACCCTAGCCCGGTGACCATCTCCCGCCGCCTCGCGTGGGCCGTAGCATGAGTCACCGTGCTCGTGCTCGCCCTGGATACCTCGACCCCGGTCGTGACCGCCGGTGTGGTGGCGCTGCTGCGCCCGCACGAGTTGCTGGCCGAGTCGCAGCAGCAGCCGGCGCCGGATGCGGGACCGGCTGCCGGGGCGGCCGACGGCCGCGGGCGCCCCATCCCGCCGGGCCGGCCCTGCCGGACGCTGGCCGAGCACACCGTGACCGACGCCTTCGGGCATGCCGAGCACCTCATGCCGCTGGTGACGGCGGCGCTGGCCGAGGCGGGTCGCGCCCTGGCCGAGGTGGAGGCGGTGGTAGTCGGTATCGGGCCCGGGCCGTTCACCGGGCTGCGTGTTGGCATGGCCACGGCCGAGGCGCTAGGCGACGCGCTGGGCGTACCGGTGCACGGGGTGCCGAGCCACGACGCCATGGCCCGCCGGGCCGCGCCATCCGGCACGCCGGCCGGAAAACCGCACGGGGAACCGGACAGGGAGTCGTACGGGGATTTCCTGGTGGTCACCGACGCCCGCCGTCGCGAGGTCTACCTGTCCGCCTATCGGGAATCCGTTCGCCGTCGGCTCGGCCCGACCGTCGTCGCGCCCGCCGCGATCGCGGGCCTGCTGGCCGAGCACGAGATCACCCCCCGATGGCTGACCGGTGCCGGTGCCCACCTGGTGACGGCGGTGACGGGGCTGGCCGTGCGGGAGCCGGCGGACCCGCTGGCCGAGCATCTGGTGGTGTGCGCCGCGCGCCCGCTGCTGACCGGGGCGGTTCCCGGCCCGTTGACCCCGCTGTATCTGCGTCGCCCGGATGCGGTCGCGCCGGGTGCCCCGAAACCGGTGTTGCCGCAGGATGAACCGACGGGAGGACGACGGTGACGGCGCCGGCCGGGGTGAGCCCTGGCGCGACGGGCGCGGGCACCGGTCCGCTACCCGAGCCCATGCGGTGGTGGGACATCGAGCCGGTCGCCGAACTGGAGCAGATCCTATTCCCGGGTGACTCGCCCTGGACGGCGGCCATGTTCTGGGCGGAACTGGCCGCCGGCCATCACTACGTCGTCGTCCGCTCGGACAGGGGGATGCTGCTGGGATATGCCGGGTTGGCCATCGGGCCCGATGAGGCCAGTGTGCAGACCATCGGGGTCGCGCCACAGGCGCGGGGCGCGGGTATTGGGCGGGCCTTGCTGCGCGACCTGCTGACCGCCGCGGGCGAGCGACCGGTGCTGCTGGAGGTTCGCGTGGACAACGAGCCGGCCATCGAGCTGTACACCTCGGAGGGTTTCGAGCGGATCGGGCTGCGCCGCCGCTACTACCAGCCCAGCGGTGCCGATGCCTACACCATGCTGCGGCCCGGGGGCGGCACGATCGCCGACGGCGCCGACCCCGCGCGGCGGGGTGACCCGGATGCCGCTTCGCGAACGATCTTCCGGGGGGCGCGATGACGGACCTGGGGCCGGGCTCGATCCTGATGGGCATCGAGTCCTCCTGCGACGAAACGGGAGTCGGGCTGGTTAGGCTCACCGACGGGGCTCCCGAGCTGCTCGGCCACGCGCTGGCCTCCAGCGCCGACGAGCATGCCCGCTTCGGTGGGGTGGTCCCGGAGATCGCTTCCCGGGCGCACTTGCAGGCCCTGCTGCCCACCGCGCACCGCGCCTTCGGCGCGGCGGGGATCTCGCCATCGGCGGTGGACGCGGTAGCGGTGACGGCGGGTCCGGGCTTGGCCGGGTCGCTGCTGGTGGGTGTGGCGGCGGCGAAGGCTTATGCGGCCGCCTGGGGTGTCCCGCTGTTCGGGGTCAACCACCTGGCCGGGCACGTGGCCGCCGACACCCTGGAACACGGCCCGTTGCCGAAACCCACGCTGGCGCTGCTGGTCTCGGGGGGCCACACCCAGCTGCTGCGGGTCAAGAGCCTGGCGGCAGACGTGCCCGACGCGATCACCGAGATCGGCACCACGGTGGACGACGCCGCCGGAGAGGCCTACGACAAGGTGGCTCGGCTGCTCGACTTGGGCTATCCGGGCGGACCCATCATCGATCGGCTAGCCGGTGACGGGGATCCCTCCGCGATCGCGTTTCCGCGCGGGCTGACCGGACCATCTGGGCTCCGGGACGATCGTCACCGCTACGATTCTTCTTTCTCCGGGTTGAAGACCGCGGTGGCACGGTACGTCGAGGGCGAGCGGCGGGCCGGGCGCGCGGTGAGCGTCCCCGATGTGTGCGCCTCGTTCCAGGAAGCGGTCGCCGACGTGTTGACGGCCAAGACGGTGCGCGCCGCCACCGACCTGGGCATCGGCACCGTGGTGGTGGCCGGGGGCGTGGCGGCCAACGGACGGCTCCGCGCGCTGGCCGCGCAGCGGTGCTCCGCCGCGGGACTGCACTTGCGGGTGCCGCGGATCGGGCTGTGCACCGACAACGGCGCGATGATCGCCGCGATCGGCGCTCACGTGGCGGTCGCCGGCGCATCGCCGTCTGGGCCGTTGCTGACCGCTGATCCCGGATTGCCGGTCGACACGGTGCTGGTCGCCTAGTGGGCGCGGCGTCACGGTCTCGGATGTCATGACCCGCCCGCGGTTGAGTCCTGGCACTCTCGCGGTTAGAGTGCTAGTTGTCCGCCGGATGCTCCGGCCCGGCACCCGCGACGACGGGCCCGGAGGGTCATGTGGGCGCACCGAGTCCAACTAGAACCATCGAACCCCAGAAGGGGGAGGTCACACCGTGGCGAGCGTGAACATCCAGCCGCTCGAGGACAAGATCCTCGTCCAGGCCAACGAGGCCGAGACGACGACGGCGTCCGGCATCGTCATTCCGGACACCGCCAAGGAGAAGCCCCAGGAGGGCACCGTGCTGGCGGTGGGTCCGGGCCGTGTCGACGACAACGGCAACCGGGTCCCGCTGGACGTCGCCGAGGGCGACGTCGTCATCTACTCGAAGTACGGCGGCACCGAGGTCAAGTACGGCGGCGAGGAGTACCTGATCCTGTCGGCCCGCGACGTGCTGGCCAAGATCAGCAAGTGACGCGCGGCGGGCGAGAATGCCCGCCATCGTCCGAGCACGCCCCGGCCCGCGATCGCGGTGCCGGGGCGTGTTGCGCTGCGGGGTCGGCCCGGTAGGAAACGGGCCGGACCGTGACGCACCCCAGTGTCAATAACCCTTCGAGGACAAGGACATCAAGCACCATGGCGAAGCAGATCAGCTTCGATACGTCGGCTCGTTCCGCGCTGCTGCGCGGGGTGGACAAGCTGGCCGACACCGTCAAGGTCACCCTCGGCCCACGCGGCCGGTACGTCGTGCTGGATAAGAAGTTCGGCGGCCCGACGGTCACCAACGACGGCGTCACCATTGCCCGGGACGTCGACCTGGCCGACCCGGGCGAGAACCTCGGCGCGCAACTGGCCAAGACGGCCGCCACCAAGACCAACGATGTGGCTGGCGACGGCACCACGACCGCGACGGTGCTCGCTCAGGCGATGATCGCCGAGGGCCTGCGCAACGTCGCCGCGGGCGCCGACCCGATGGCGCTGCGCGCCGGGATCGCCGTCGCCGCGGAGAAGGTTGGTCAGCTGCTGGCCGAGCGGGCTACCCCGGTCGCCGGGGATCATCAGCGGGTCGCGCAGGTGGCCACCATCGCATCCCGGGACGAGGCGATCGGCGCGCTGATCGGCGAGGCCATCGAGAAGGTCGGCGCGGACGGTGTGGTGACGGTCGAGGAGTCCAGCGGGCTGACCACCGAGCTCGAGTTCACCGATGGGTTGCAGTTCGACAAGGGCTACATCTCCCCGTACTTCGTCACCGACGCGGAGGCCGGCGAGGCCGTGCTGGAGGAGGCAGCGGTGCTGCTGGTGCGGGAGAAGGTCTCCGCGCTGGCCGACCTGCTGCCGCTGCTGGAGAAGGTGCTCGCCGATTCCAAGCCGCTGCTGGTGATCGCCGAGGACGTCGACGGGGAGGCGCTGGCCGCGCTGACTGTCAACGCGCTGCGCAAGACGATCAAGGCGGTCGCGGTCAAGTCGCCGTTCTTCGGCGATCGCCGCAAGGCGTTCATGCAGGACCTGGCGATTGCGACCGGCGGCGAGGTGATCTCGTCCGAGGTCGGCCTCAAGTTGTCCGAGGTCGGACTGGACGTGCTCGGCTCTGCCCGCCGGGTGGTTGTCACCAAGGACACCACGACCATCGTGGACGGTGGCGGCACCGCGGAGGCGATCGCCGACCGGGTGGCGCAGATCCGTCGGGAGATCGAGGACACCACCTCGGACTGGGACCGGGAGAAGCTCTCCGAGCGGTTGGCCAAGCTGGGTGGTGGAGTTGCGGTGGTCAAGGTCGGTGCGGCCACCGAGACGGAGGTCAAGGAGCGCAAGCACCGCATTGAGGACGCCGTGGCCGCCACCAAGGCCGCCGTTGCGGAGGGCATCATCCCCGGCGGTGGGTCGGCACTGGTGCACGCCGCGGCCGAGTTGGCCGATGGCCTGGGGCTGCCCGGCGACCGCGCGCTGGGTGTGGCGATCGTGCGCCGCGCCCTGTCGGCACCGGCGCATTGGATCGCGGCCAATGCCGGGGTCGAGGGCGCCGTGATCGTCGCCCGGATCGCCGAGGCCGAGCAAGGACACGGCTACAACGCCGCCACCGGCGAGATCACGGACCTGCTCGCCGCCGGCATCATCGACCCGGTCAAGGTGACCCGGGCCGCCGTGGAGAACGCCGCGTCGATCGCCGGCATGGTGCTGACCACCGAGACCACGGTGGTGGACAAGCCGGAGCCGCAGAAGGCGCCAGCGCCCGGCGGGCACCACCACTGAGGTAGCAGCGCCACCCCTCCGAGTGATGCGGGCGGGCCCCGGATCACCGCTTCGGTGAACCGGGGCCCCGCCCGCCGAGGCCATGCGCCCCCGTTGGAGTGTCTCATCGCCTGAGAGAGTGACGACAATCGGGCGCTTCGGTCGTGACATCACGCTCCGTGCATCGTAGGCTCAGGCGCGATGGGTAGCGGGAGTGTGCAGCGCGTTCGGGCGGCGATGGTCGCCCCACGCTGGCGCATGCTGCCCCGGTGGCGCGGCCGGGTTCGCCTAGTGCGCGGTCGCCAGCATCTGCTGTCGCTCGCCCTCGCTCAGGCCACCCCAAATCCCGTACGGCTCGTGCACCTGCAGGGCGTGCCGGCGGCAGGCCTGCAGCGCGGGGCAATGCGAGCAGACCGCCTTTGCCTGGGCTTCGCGCCGGGCCCGGGCCGGGCCGCGCTCGCCCTCCGGATGGAAGAAGTAAGCGCTGGACATGCCGCGGCAGGCCGCGTGCAATTGCCAATCCCATACGTCGGCGTTGGGTCCTGGAAGGCGTCGGGTATCTGCCATCGGGCTCCCCTTCTTCGTTCCGGCCCGGTACCACGGCCGATACCGACGAAGGGGGACGCCGCGCCCGGTGTATCGCGGCGGTCTGCCGACCGTCGCGGGTGCTCCTGCGAGCGTCCCTGCTTCCACCGGATCCGCAGTGATGCCGGGGCTGCAGTTGACCTGACCATAGATCGCCGCTTCGTCATGATCAAGACCGCTGCGGCCACCGATGGCCACCATCGGGTGCAGATCGGTGGGGTGACAGCTTGCAACAAGTTCACTACACTGTGTAATGCCACGCGGTCAGAACGGGACAAGATCATGTGGCGGACATCCGATCGGGTCGTGATGCGGGGATCCGCCGGTCAACAGGCAGCCACCATCCGGAGGCGGCACCGGTGGTTTCCGACCAGCGAGGGGGATTGAGCCCGTGACGAGTGTGTTGATTTGCGACGAGCGCCGGAGCGCCCGCGAGGGACTGAATCGCGTGATGGTCAGCGTGCCGTCCGTGGAGGAGATCGATTCAGTCTCCAGCGGTGACGAGTTACTCGCCCGCTACGGGCGGGAGGCGGCCGATGTGGTGCTGATCGGCACGCAGCGCGCCCTGACCAGCGGCATCGAGACCACCCGCCGCCTGTTGGCGGTGCACCCGTCGGCGGTGGTGATCGTCTTCGGCTCGCCCGACGACACCCCGTCGATTGCCGCGGCCATCGCCTGCGGCGCGCGGGGTTTCCTGCGCTGGGACGTCACCGCCCCCGAACTCCTCGCCGCGTTGGCCGACACCCTGACCAACCCGCGCATCCCGTCACCTCGGGACGCGATGGACGGCGATGCTCCCCTGACCGAACGGGAGCTGCAGGTGCTACGGGGGATGAGTCAGGGGCAGTCCAACGGGGAGATCGGGCACGAACTGTTCCTGTCCGAGGACACGGTGAAGACGCATGCCCGGCGGTTGTTCCGCAAGCTGGGCGCCCGGGATCGAGCGCAGGCCGTTGCGGTGGGGTTCCGCCGTGGCCTGGTCGCGTGACCGGGTTGTTCGCCGGTCACCGTGACGATGCGCCGCCGCTGCGCCATCGTGCGTCATACCATCGGGCGTCGGCCGAATGGCCGGCGGGCGGGTCGGTCGACGGCCCGTCATTGGTCGCTACCGGGGGATGTGCCACGTCCTCGTCGACGGCAGCACTGTAACGACATGGTGGTCAGGGGCGATGGACCTGTCGGATGACGAGATCGACGTCGTGGTGGACCGGGCGGTCACCGGCGACAGGTCCGCATTGGCCGAGTTGCTCAGGCGGATTCACCCGATGGTCGTGCGCTACTGTCGCGCGCGGATGTCGGCCTCCCACCGATCACTGTCCTCCGCCGACGACATAGCGCAGGAGGTGTGCATGGCCGTGATGACCGCTCTGCCCACCTACGCGCGTGATGGCCGACCCTTCCTGGCCTTCGTTTACGGCATTGCCTCGCACAAGGTGGCCGACGCCCACCGGTCGGCGGCGCGCTCGCGTTCGCACCCGATGGCCGACGTCCCGGATGGTGTCAGCGACGAGGTCGACCCCGAGGACCTCGCCGTCCAGGGTTCGGTCGGTCGCACCATCGCGGGCCTGCTGTCCGAGTTGCCCCCACTCCAGCGGGAGATCCTCATCCTCCGGGTGGCCAGCGGCCTGTCCGCCGAGGAAGCCGCCGACACTCTGGGCACGACGGCCGGCGCCGTCCGGGTCGCCCAGCATCGCGCCCTGGGCAAGTTGCGCGCGCTGGTCACCGCCGACGCCGAGCTGGTGGAGCTGCTGACCTGATGCCGCCCACCGGCCCCCGCCGCGTTCCGCGCTCGACCAGGCCGTCCCACCCGGACGACCTGGTCGCGATCGCCTTCGACGACGCGGTCTTGGACCGGCTGGCCGCCCGTACCCGCCGGGCGACGACGCGCGGATGTTCGCGCTGGCTCAGTGATGCCGGCAGCGACAGCGTGTCGGAGCTGTTCGCCCAGTGGCAGGACCAGCTCGTCGGTCGCCCGGCCCCGGCACCGTTGGACACCGACCGGGCCGCCGAACTCGTGGCGGCCGGCGGCCATCGCAGCTCGTTCCGCCCGGTGATGGCGGTCGCTGCCGCCATCTGCGCCCTGCTGGTCGGCTCCGCCGTGGTCGGCGCCCGGTCCGCCCGGCCCGGCGACCCGCTGTTCCCCGTCACCCAGGTGCTGTGGTCCGACCAGGCGCAGTCCGCCGTGGCGGGCGAGCAGGTTCGCGGTGCGATCGACGAAGCCCGGGCGGCGCTGGCCGCCGGGCGGCCCGAGCGGGCCATGGCGCTGCTGGAGCAGGCGACTCGGGGCCTGGACCGCATCAGTGACCGACAGGACCATGCCGCGGCGCAGCAGGACCTGGCGGCACTGTGGAACCTGCTGGCCAGGGTGAGCCCGAAGGCGGCGGCCGCGGCCGCAACGGCGCGGGCCACCTTCGAGTCGCCCGGCTCCGGGCCGTCGTGGGTCAGCGCGGCCCTCGGTGCGGGTGGTGTGATGCCGGCGATCGGTTCGACCGTGGCGGCCGGGTCCGGCCGTTCCGCGCTGCCCGGATCCGGGACCTCGCAGGATGCCGCCGACGGCGACGCGGGCGCGGTCGTCGCCGGTCCGGCCGCGGCCGGCGAACCGGCTGGATCCGGCGTTCAGTCGTCCGGTGTCTCGTCCTCGGCTCCGGCGCCGGTGGTGCCGGCCACCACCGCCTCGGTCGACCCGGTCCAGACGGCCGACTCGGCGACCGCGGCGCAGCCGACCTCCAGTGCCGCATCGGCCACCCGGACGACGCCGGTGACGACGCAGTCCGTGGCGCCGTCCAGCGCCTCTGGGCCGGCCACCTCCACCGCGCCCAGCACGGCCCCGCAGACCTCGACCGCCGCGCCAACCACCGCGGTGACGTCCGTCGCCCCGACACCCACGGCCCCCGGAACGCCGTCGCCCGGCTCGGAATCGGCGCCCGGCACTGGCACCGTCGCCACCCCGGCGCCGTCGACGGCGGTGACCTCGACGGCCGGCATAGCTCCGCCGGTCTCCAGCACCGAGGCGCCGCCCAGCTCGGCCGAGGCGACGGCGGCCAACCAGGCGCTCATCGTGCAGCAGTCACCGACCACCGCCCCCACGTCGACCGAATCCTCCCTGGCCCCGACCAGCTCGGCGCCCGCCGCGCCGTCCGGAGGCTGACGCACCACCGGTCCGATGATCCACCGCGGGACCGCGGACGCCCCGCGCCTACCATGGTGGTGGCCGCATCGACGCCGATCCGGCGGCGTTCACCGACAGGGCCGGGAGGGGTCAGACCGTCATGGCAGTTGAGCCGCGCAGCGACATCCCGCGGGCGCCGGATCCCGACGAGAAGTTTGCTCTGGTCGGGCTGACCTACGACGACGTCCTGCTGCTGCCGGACGCCTCGGATCTGATCCCCAGCGAGGCGGACACCTCCACCCGGCTGACCCGCCGGGTCAGCCTGAACATCCCGCTGGTGTCCAGCGCCATGGACACCGTCACCGAATCCCGCATGGCCATCGCCATGGCTCGGCAGGGTGGCATCGGCGTGCTGCACTACAACATGCCGCCGGACGACCAGGCGGCTCAGGCGGAGACGGTCAAGCGCTCCGAGGCCGGCATGATCACCGACCCGATCACCTGCTCGCCCGAGCACACGCTGGCCGACGCCGACGCGCTGTGCGCCCGGTTCCGCATCTCCGGAGTGCCCGTCGTCGACGACGCCGGCCATTTGGTGGGCATCATCACCAACCGGGACATGCGCTTCGAGGCGGACATGACGCGCCCGGTCCGCGAGGTGATGACCGCCATGCCGCTGGTCACGGCGCCGGTCGGGGTCAAGCCCGACGAGGCGCTGGCCCTGCTGCGCGCCCACAAGATCGAGAAGCTGCCGCTGGTCGATGCCGATGGCGTGCTGCGCGGCATGATCACGGTGAAGGACTTCGTCAAGACCGAGCAATACCCGCTGGCGGCCAAGGACTCCTCCGGCCGACTGCTGGTGGCTGCCGCCGTCAGCGTCGGTGACGCGGCCTTCGAGCGGGCCATGGCACTGGTGGACGCCGGGGTGGACGTGCTGACGGTGGACACCGCGCATGGGCACTCCCGGGCGGTCGCCGACATGGTGGCCCGGCTGGTCAAGGAGGTCGGCGAGAAGGTCGACGTGATCGGCGGGAACGTGGCGACCCGGGCCGGCGCGCAGTCGCTGATCGACGCGGGTGCGGACGCGGTCAAGGTCGGGGTCGGCCCCGGCTCGATCTGCACCACCAGGGTGGTGGCCGGGATCGGGGTGCCACAGGTGACGGCGATCCACGAGGCCGCCAAGGCCTGCCGGCCGGCCGGTGTCCCGCTGATCGGGGACGGCGGCCTGCAGTTCTCCGGTGACATCGCCAAGGCCATTGCGGTCGGCGCCGACACGGTGATGCTGGGCTCGCTGCTGGCCGGGGTGCAGGAGTCGCCCGGCGAGCTGATCTTCGTGGCCGGCAAGCAGTACAAGACCTACCGCGGCATGGGCTCGCTGGGCGCGATGCGCTCCCGCAGCTCGTCGCGGTCCGGGGCTCGCGAGGGCGTGGCGGACTCGGGCCCGGTGGCCGGCGGCTATTCGCGCGGCCGGTACGGGCAGCACGATGTGCTCAACGACGACAAGCTGGTACCCGAGGGGATCGAGGGCCGGGTGCCCTATCGGGGCCGGCTGGCCGACGTGACGCACCAGCTGGTGGGCGGGTTGCGCGCGGCGATGGGCTATACCGGGTCGCGCACCATCGGCCGGCTGCAGGAGGCCAAGCTGGTGCGCATCACCTCGGCCGGGCTGCGCGAGTCGCACCCGCACGACATCACCATCACCGCAGAGGCACCCAACTACTTCGACCACTGACCCGCCACTCCGGTCACCTGGCCGCGCT
>JGI26538J50259_1002109_pt1 | contig 10785 bp, 13 predicted proteins | sample ThiBio_1000_plan_FD_50259 | JGI IMG/M metagenome (IMG submission 50259)
CCGCAAACAGCACCCCACACGCAAGCGTAACCAGCCTCAGCCAAGGCTTCATTAACATCTGCTTCTCTCCTTTACTCCGTAATGATGTTGTTGTGTCTGGACCTGCAATTCCTGCCTGCTGCTGTTCGGAAATACGTCAAGCTCCTTGAAACAGCCGGATTTCAGGACGGAATACCCCTAGCGATCTTAAAATTATTGTGGTCATACTGTATCGCTGGTTTATATAAACCGGTAGCACCAGTACCGGGACTCTTTCTGGTGCCACTAAAAAGCGTTTTGTGAGGCGAGTATTCAACCACAAAGCTTCAAGCAACCTTTGCCGGTTTGTTTTTCACACTTCATACGGGGTTGTCGATATCGATATACTGGTGACTGATGCCGAGTTTTTCAGAAATATGCTCTCCCAGGGCTTGCACGCCATATCGCTCGGTCGCGTGATGCCCGGCTGAAATAAAAGCAACGCCTGATTCGCGCGCAAGATGTACCGTTCGCTCGGAAATTTCTCCGGTGATAAACACGTCCGTACCGAGATCGATGGCATCACCGAAATAATCCTGGGCAGCGCCGGTGCACCATGCCACCCTTTTTACCAGCCGTGCGTCGTCACCTATCACCAGCGGTGCACGGCAGAGAGTTTGTTCCACACTTACCCGTAATTCTTTCAGGTTCGATATGTTCAATGGCAAGATTCCAAACATGCCGATACCTTGATCCCCGAAACGGCCGGTTTCCCGCAGACCGAGTCTGTACGACAGTTGCGCGTTGTTGCCCAGTTCGGAATGGGCATCCAGCGGCAGATGATAGGAGAGCAGGCTGATGTCATGCGCCAGCAGCAGCGCGATGCGTTGCCGCTTCATTCCGGTCAGGCAGGGATTCTCGCCGCGCCAGAAATATCCGTGATGCACCAGGACCGCATCCGCCTGGGCCGCGATGGCAGCTTCGAGAAAATCGAGCGACGCCGTTACGCCGCTTATCAGTCGCCGCACTTCGCGTCGCCCTTCCACTTGCAGTCCGTTTGGGCAATAATCATGAAATTTTGCAATATCGAGCAATTTGTTCAAATAGGTTTCGAGGTCATTTACTTGCATGCTGCTCATCCCGTTGCATTCGTCTATGATTTAAAGTCAATGCTGTTATTTTATCCCTGATCCCACATGTCTCAACCTATGCACAAGCTCTGGCTGGTTTTCGCACAAGCTACCACGATAGTTCTGGCAACCCTGTTTGTCGTTTCGACTTTACGNCCGGACCTATTACCCTGGCAATCCGGCAATGGCNCTGTCGTAACCATAAAGGAAGCTCCTGCTGACAAATCAGGCAGGGCAGAGGTCGAGTCTGCCCCTGGGAGCTTCAGTAGCGCGGCGAAAAAGGCCATGCCCTCGGTGGTGAACGTATTCACCACCAAGGAAATCAAGGCTGCGCCCCACCCCCTGATGGAGGATCCTTTCTTCCGGCGTTTCTTCGGGGATCGTTTCGAATCACCCCAAAGCCGGCGTGCTGCCAGCCTNGGGTCAGGGGTAATCGTGAGTTCGCAAGGATATATCCTTACGAACCATCATGTCATTGAAGCGGCGGATGAAATCGAGATTGCGCTGGCGGACGGCAGAAAAACGAAAGCGCGTGTCATNGGCTCCGATCCCGAAACCGATCTTGCAGTGGTAAGAGTGGATATGGAAGGACTTCCAGCCATAACCTTCGGATACTCCGACAATGCGCTGGTCGGCGATATTGTCCTTGCGATCGGTAATCCTTTCGGTGTGGGCCAGACCGTAACGATGGGTATTATCAGCGCGCTCGGACGAACTCACCTTGGTATCAACACCTTTGAAAATTTCATTCAGACCGATGCCGCCATCAATCCGGGAAATTCCGGAGGTGCGCTGGTGGATGCATCGGGTAATCTGATCGGTATCAATACCGCGATAGTCTCCCGAACGGGAGGATCACTTGGGATAGGCTTTGCCATTACGGCAGGCGTGGCCAAGCAGATCATGGAGCAGATCATCCGGACAGGGGGTGTGATCCGTGGCTGGATCGGCGTGGAAGTGCAGGATATGACGCCGGAACTTGCAGAGTCGTTCAAGCGGCCGACTACCAGCGGAGCGCTGATTGCCGGGGTGCTCAAGGGAGGGCCCGCAGACCGCGCCGGAGTGAAGCCGGGTGACATTATCGTAGGAGTGGGGGGGAAAGAAGTAACCGATTCATCCGGCATGCTCAATCTGGTAGCGGCATTACCTCCTGGAAACATGGCGACCGTTACAGTCATGCGTAACCAGAGCAAGAAGGCAATCGAGATCAAGGTTGGAAAACGTCCAAAGCCCCAGCCTCAGGAGCAGTTTCAGGAGCCCGAGGAGTTGGAATAAGACGGTTGTTGTAGGGGACAGCACAGTGACTATGCATGAGACTGGGAAATTATCCGAACGAAAACGTGCTGTTTTTCCCCAGGCAGTGACTCAGTTTCTTTTTGTTTCCCCTGTTTCGGTCTGCCCGGAAGGGGAATTCATATCAGGACCGCCCGCAGCCTGATAAACGGCCAGAGTTCCCGAACGTCCGATGATTCCTGCGGCCAATATCCCAAGCTCATACAGCAGATAGAGCGGCACCGCCAGCATGAATTGGGAAACNATATCCGGCGGCGTAAATATCGCGCCNATGACAAAAGCGCCGACAAGAACATAGCGGCGCATCGCCTTCAGCTTTTCAATGGTAACAAGGCCTATTCGAACCAGTATCACAACGAATATGGGTACCTCGAATGTGATGCCGAACGCGATGAACATGGTCAGCACAAAATCCAGGTACTTGCTGATGTCTGTCATCACTGCCACACCTTCCGGCGCAAAATGCGTAATGAATTCGAACACCAGGGGAAGGACGGCAAAATAGGCAAAAGCCATGCCGCAGCCGAACAGAATGCTGCTCACCAGCACCAGTGGCAGTACCAGGCGCTTTTCATGGGAATACAATCCGGGGGCGACGAATGCCCATATCTGGTAGAGGGTATGGGGCAGGGTAATAATAAAAGCAGCCATCATGGCTACTTTCATGGGTACAAAGAATGGTGTAACCACTTCCGTTGCGATCATCTGTCCCTGGGGAAGTTTTTCGAGCAAAGGCTGCGCTAATAGCGAATAAAGCTCACGGGCATAGTAGGCACAGGGCAAAAAGCCGAGCAGAATACCTGCACACGCCCGCAGCAGCCTGGCCCGAAGCTCGACCAGGTGCGAGATAAATGTTTCGTCGGCACTCATGTGATGAAAGGTGGGCGGGAAAGGTTAGACCGATACACTTTACCGACTGTCGATGGTGAAGTACAGCCGGAATGAGGTACAAACATTCGTTCAATCGATTTCTGAGCAAGTCCTCCGGGGGGTGGGATTATTCAGCAGTTTCGCGCTCGCGATTTCCATCTGTTCCGTGTGCGCTGGAATTCGTGGTCGATCGCGCCGGCGGCGGCGCAGGTCCGACCGGAGTTGGAGAGGAATTTTGCGAAGATGTGGATTCTGCCGCAGGAGGGGCTGTAGCAGAGGGAGGCATGGCGGAAGCCTCAGCGCCTGCTTCTACTGTTTCCCGAAACTTATCAAGCTCGGTATGTACCGAATTTTCGATTGAACGGCCCGTTTCCTCCACTGAAGCTTTCCATTTTTTCAACTCGTCCAGTTCGATTTCACGCTGAATATCGCTCTTGACGTCGTTGACATAGCGCTGCGCCCGCCCGAACAGATGTCCCAGCGTACGCGCCACCTTGGGGAGCCGTTCCGGACCTAGCACGATCAGTGCGATTGCCGCGATGACCAGAACTTCCGAGAAACTGATATCGAACATTTTTTACAAGAATGGTCTGCATCTAGGCTCGCAAGCCGTTACCGACCTGGCGCGNCTAGCTGGCAGTCAGGATTTCGGCTGAGCCTTATCCTTGATATCGGCATCGATAATCCGTGCCTCCGGGTGATTATGCGCAGATATCTCCTCTTCATCTGCACTTTTTACACCTTCGCGGAAGCCCTTCACCGCGCCCCCCAGATCGCTTCCCAGATTACGGAGTTTTTTGGTGCCGAATACCAGAACAACGATCAGCAGAACGATCAGCCAATGCCAGATGCTGAATGATCCCATTATTCCTCCTTTGTCCCTTATCCTTCGCTCATTAACCTTTACTTCCCGCGAACAATCATCCCCGGCAGGCGTTCCCTGCCACCAATGATGTGGATGTGCAGGTGATTTACCTCCTGGCCGCCTACCCGCCCGGTATTGATTATCGTACGAAAACCATCCGTACAACCTTGTTCCCTTGCCAGCCTGGGCACCAGCACCATCATCTCACCGAGCAAAGCGCTATGAGTATCTTCCACTTCGGCGAGCGAGTTGATGTGCAGTTTGGGTATCAGCATGAAATGTACCGGCGCCGCCGGGTGGATATCATGGAATGCATAAACGCGGGAATCCTCATACACTTTCTCGCTCGGAATTTCTCCCCGCACAATCCTGCAAAAAATACAACTGTCCATTCCCTTGTCCTGGTCGCTTGCCCTGGTTATCCTGCCTGTCCCGTTATCCCGCCTGCTTTGCGGGCAGCTTTTTCATCAATCCCTGAAACTCCTTCCCGCCGGCGTAACTCATCCAGCACATCCTCCAGCTTAAGGTCATGATGAGCCAGTAATACCAGACAATGAAACCAGAGGTCCGCCGTCTCGCCCACTACGTGCGCGCTATCCCCATCTTTCGATGCCAGCAGAACCTCCGCTGATTCTTCCGCAATCTTTTTCAGAATCTTGTCCCGTCCCTCATGCAGCAGCTTCGCCACATAAGAAGCATGGGGATCGGACTGTTTTCGTGCTTCTATGGTTTCGGCAAGGCGAAAAAGAATATTCGAATCGGTCATCGCTGCCCGTAGATCTCTTCGGGATTCTTGATGACAGGCTCGGTCACCAGCCACTGGCCCTGTTCCAGTTTGTTGAAAAAGCAATGATGTCTGCCGGTATGACAAGCAACCCCTCCGACTTGTTCCACCACCAGCAGCAGGACGTCCTCATCACAATCAAGCCGGATTTCTTTTACCTTCTGCACATGCCCGGATTCTTCTCCTTTATGCCAGAGTTTTTTACGCGAACGTGACCAGTAATGGGCTTCCCCTGTTTGCGCGGTAAGTCTCAATGCCTCGGGATTCATCCAGGCCACCATCAACACCTTATTGCTGGTTGCATCCTGTGTCACGACCGGCACCAGGNCATCNGCAGACCAGTTCACCTTGTTGAGCCATGTGTCAGACATGAATATCCCGGAGTTTGATTGATCCTGTTACGTTACTATAGCCGTACTTCAATACCATGCTGTGACATATATTCCTTGGCCTGACGAACGGTATATTCGCCGTAATGGAAAACGCTTGCAGCCAGCACAGCATCGGCATGACCTTCTTTGATTCCCTCAACCAGATGCTGCAGATTGCCTACACCGCCACTTGCAATCACCGGGACATCCACCGCGTCTGACACCGCGCGGGTCAGCGCCAGGTCGAATCCATCCCGCGTACCATCTCTATCCATGCTGGTCAGCAATATTTCTCCCGCCCCCAGGGATTGCATTTTCCTGGCCCATTCGATTGCNTCCAGCCCGGTAGGCCTGCGTCCCCCGTGCGTAAACACTTCCCATCCTTGTCCCGCCCGCTTGGCATCTATCGCCACGACAATACATTGAGAGCCATAACGGTCCGCGGCGTCAGCAACCAGNTGGGGGTTTTGTATGGCCGAAGTGTTGATGCTTACCTTATCAGCTCCCGCATTCAGGAGGCGGCGTACATCTTCCACTTTGCGCACACCGCCGCCCACCGTCAACGGAATGAATACCTGGGCGGCTACTTCTTCGATGATATGGAGAATCAGATCACGGTCATCGGAACTCGCGGTAATATCGAGAAAGGTCAGTTCATCCGCTCCTTGGTCATCATAGCGGCGCGCTATTTCGATGGGATCTCCCGCATCTCGAAGCGAGACAAATTTGACTCCTTTGACAACACGTCCGTTTGTAACGTCAAGACAGGGAATGATACGCTTGGCAAGGCCCATAGACACCTCTGGATACCGCTAAAAACCGCAAAGTTTGTAAGCCTCCGCTACGCGGATTGGCTGCGTTTGCCCCTCCTTGCACTCTGGATTCGCAAGAAGATGAAGAGGCCGAATTTGTAGAGATATCTGCAAGAGTCGGGCTTTTCCGTAAGGGAGTTGTGGCTGAAGAAAAAAGAATGCTTTGAAACAGGAACTGCTCCAGTTTGTATGACGCGAGATAGGGTGTTTCATCAAAAGAGAACTGTTGTATCCCTGGGGCTTGATTGGTTGCTTAACTCATCCGCCAGCTCCTGGGCTGCCTTGAAGTCGAGCGCCCCTTCGTAAATGGCGCGTCCCGTTATTGCACCTGCAATACCTTCCGGCTCGATCTCGCACAGCGCCTTGACGTCATCGAGACTGCTCACGCCGCCACTGGCAATGACGGGAATCGTCAGCGCCCTGGCAAGCTCCATGGTCGCCTTCACATTGACACCGCTCAACATGCCGTCGCGCCCGATATCGGTATAAATGATTGCTTCCACGCCGTAGTCTTCGAATTTTTTCGCAAGATCCACCACGTCATGCCCCGTCACCTTGGACCAGCCATTGACCGCCACCTTGCCATCCTTTGCATCCAGCCCGACCATGATATGGCCGGGAAAGGCATTGCACGCGTCGTGCAGGAATCCCGGCGTTTTTACTGCCGCTGTGCCGATGATGATGTAGGTAATACCGTCATCGAGGTAGCGCTCGATGGTTTCCAGATCGCGTATGCCGCCGCCGAGCTGCGTTGGAATCTCGTCTCCAATGGCGTCCACGATATCGCGGATTGCTGGCTCGTTTTTCGGCTTGCCCGCAAACGCGCCATTCAGATCCACAAGATGCAGCCTTCTGGCGCCCTGATCCAGCCAATGCCTCGCCATGGCGGCGGGATCTTCAGAAAATACGGTGGCGTTTTCCATCACACCCTGTTTCAGGCGTACACAGTGACCGTCTTTCAAATCTATAGCGGGAATGATAAGCATTTTGAATCAGGATGAATAAATGAATCGGGTTTCAGAATTCGTAGCGGCGCGAACCTTCTAACGTTTCTCAAACGGGNTTCCATCGGACAAAGTTATGGAGGAGCGCCAGGCCGGCCGCATGGCTCTTTTCAGGATGAAACTGAACGGCAAAAATATTATCTTTTGCCACCGCACAAGTAAAAGGAAAGGGATAAGCACTGTAGCCAGCCGAATCGGCACCGGCAGTTTCGACATAGTAGCTGTGCACGAAATAAAAGCGCGAATCATTGGCAATGTTTTTCCAGAGGGAATGCTCGACCGCCTGGTGGACCTGGTTCCAACCCATGTGCGGCACCTTGAGCTTCTGCCCTTTTTCATCTTTCATTGCGCTTGCGGGAAAACGCTTTACTCTTCCCGGCACGACGCCGAGGCCGGATACATTGCCCTCTTCGGTGCTGTCGAACAGCATTTGCAGGCCGATGCAGATACCCAGAAATGGTTTGTTTGCAGCCGCATCCCGTACGGCTTCGCGCAAGCCGCGCCGGTCCAGTTCATACAGGCAGTCCGGCATGGCGCCCTGCCCGGGAACGACCACGCGCTCCGCTTTTCGGACTACTTCAGGGTTATTGGTGACAGCGATGACAGCCTCGGGGGCGACATGTTCGAGTGCCTTGGCTACGGAACGCAGATTTCCCATGCCGTAGTCAACAATTGCAATATCAGTCATACCGCATCTATGAATGTGGGAAATTACAGGGTGCCTTTGGTGGAAGGTATCGCGCCCGCTGCCCGCGGATCGGCTTCCACCGCCATGCGCAGCGCGCGTCCGAACGCTTTGAATATGGTTTCCGCCTGGTGATGCGCATTTGTGCCGGATAAGTTGTCGATATGCAGGGTAACCATGGCGTGGTTGACAAAACCCCGGAAAAATTCGCTGATAAGATCGACATCAAATTCGCCGATACGCGCACGCACAAACTCGACATTGAACTCCATTCCGGGCCGGCCGGAGAGATCGATCACCACCCGGGAGAGGGCTTCGTCCAGCGGCACATAGGAATGACCGTAGCGGCGCAAGCCGCTCTTGGTCCCAACGGCCTGGGTGAACGCCTGCCCGAAGGTGATGCCGATATCTTCCACCGTGTGATGAGCGTCGATATGCAAATCTCCCTCGGCTGAAACCTCGAGATCGATCATTCCGTGACGCGCTATCTGGTCNAGCATATGATCGAGAAACGGCACTCCTGTAGCCAGCACTGCCTTTCCGCTTCCATCCAGATTGACTTTGAGGTTGATGCGGGTTTCCAGCGTATTACGGTTGACCTGGGCGTGACGCATGCGAGGAATCAGGTGAAATAAATCGAATAAAACTGCAATAAGGAAATCAGGATAGGGACGTCAGGCTTTTGCTTCAATCTTCACGAGCAAAGTTTGCAGGACCGCCAGAAATTGCGTGTTTTCATGGGGCATGCCCACGGTCACCCGCAAGCAGTTTTTGAGTAATGGGTGAGCGCCGTCCAGATTCTTGACCAATATGCCACGTTGCTTGAGTTCCTGAAACACCTGACCTGCTTTATGATCCTGGTTCAGGCGAAACAGGATGAAATTCGCATCGGTCGGAAAAACCTCGATACCCTCCAATTCCGCCAGTCGCCTGCTCATCGATGAACGTTCAACCTTGATGGCTGCCGCCTGTTGCAGCAGGACATCCCGGTGCCCCAGTAATTTCTCTGCAATCCGTTGAGTAACGATTCCTACATTATACGGCAACCGCAATTTTTCCAGCTGCCTCAGCCATTCCGGTTTTCCCGCCAGCAAGCCCAGTCTCAAGCCAGCCAGTCCCAGCTTCGAAAGTGTACGCATCAGCAGCAGATTGGGATGATGCGCAAGCTTGTCCATGAAACTCGCATCGGCGAAGGCGTGGTAAGCCTCATCGATGACTACCATGCCGGGAGCAGCGTCAATAATACGTGAGATTTCAGCGGCGTCAAACAGGTTGCCAGTAGGGTTATTGGGATAGGCGATAAAGATGACCGCAGGCTGGTAGCGGGCAATTGCGGCAAGCATTGCCTCCGCGTCGAGTGAAAAATCCGGGCGTAATGGGATACCCACATAATTCATCGAAGCAAAAGTGGCAATCATGCGAAACATGACGAATGCAGGCTCCACGCTCAACAATACCGCGCCNGGCCTCGCACATGCTAAAGCAATAATCTGGATGANCTCATCCGATCCGTTGCCAAGCATGATATCCATCCCGTCCGGGATGNCCAATGCCTCGCGCAATACCGCTTTGAGCGCTGCCGCATCGGGGTCGGGGTAGCGGTTGACCGGCGCATCACCTGCAAGCCTCGCGATTTCATCGCGCAATTCCGGGGGGAGCATGTAGGGGTTTTCCATTGCATCCAGCTTTATCATTCCGCGTGCGGAGGGCACGTGGTAAGCGGAAAGCGCGAGAATTTCGGGACGAATGATCTGATCGGGGGAAAAAGGCATAACAGCCAATTCTACCTCATGGGCGGGTTAATTACCTCAGGTTTATTCATCCCCGCTGTGAGGCGGGAGGTCGACAGTTCCCTGAACCTGGAGCCGACCCGGGGCATGGGCGTCCAATATCGTGATGACCGGAAGAGGTTCTCGATTTCTCTCAAGGGCTATTTTTTTGTGTAGCGATATTCCGCTGACATTGCATGGGCTTGCAGCCCTTCGCCATGCGCCAGGATGGAAGCAATCGCGCCCAATTTTGCCGATCCCTGCTCCGATACCTGAATAATGCTGCTGCGTTTCTGAAAATCGTATACTCCCAGGGGCGACGAAAAGCGTGCCGTGCGGGAAGTGGGCAGGACGTGATTGGGCCCTGCGCAGTAATCTCCCAGCGCTTCCGAAGTATGGCGTCCCAGAAAAATCGCGCCCGCATGTCTTATTTTTAAGACCCATTTTTCCGGCTGCTCTACAGACAGCTCCAGGTGTTCGGGCGCGATGTAGTTGGCGAGCTCACAGGCTTCGTCCAGATCACGCACCTGAATCAAGGCGCTCCGGTTTTCGAGCGAAGCCCGGATTATCTCCTTGCGTGGCATCGCTTCCAGTTGCCGGGCGATACTTGCAGCGACTGCCTCGATGAAATGGAGATCGGGTGACAGCAGGATCGCCTGGGCCAGNTCGTCATGCTCTGCCTGGGAAAACATGTCCATGGCAATCCAGTCCGGATTTGTTTTGCCATCGCAGATAACCAGAATTTCGGAAGGGCCAGCGAGCATATCGATGCCTACCACACCGAAAACATGCCGCTTGGCTGTTGCCACATAGGCGTTGCCCGGACCGACGATCTTGTCCACGCGGGGCACGGTGCGGGTGCCATATGCCAGTGCGCCCACAGCCTGGGCGCCCCCTATGGTGAAAACCCGGTCAACTTCGCAAATGGCCGCCGCAGCGAGCACCAGGTCATTTGTTTCGCCCCGTGGAGCGGGCGTCACCATGATGAGTTCGCGTACTCCTGCTACCTTGGCGGGAATTGCATTCATCAGTACTGACGAAGGATAGGATGCCTTGCCGCCGGGAACATACAAGCCGGCACGATCGAGAGGGGTGATTTTTTGCCCAAGTTGCGTCCCGTCAGGCTCCACGTAACTCCAGGATTGCATCAACTGTTTCTCATGATAGACGCGGACCCGTTCCGCGGCCTGCTCCAGGGCGTTACGTTGCGCGGCAGGCAGGTTGTGGAGAGCTTGCTGCAGACG
>JGI26538J50259_1002216_pt1 | contig 10368 bp, 6 predicted proteins | sample ThiBio_1000_plan_FD_50259 | JGI IMG/M metagenome (IMG submission 50259)
GCCCGCCTCGACCAATTCAGCTCTTCGCCAACCCGAAAACCGAGGTCGCCTGGCAGAGCCAGTTTGAAAAATATCGAGAGGGGCACCTTCCGCTTGCCATCGAGCGCAGCGCCGGCCTGCCTCAGTATCGGGTCGAGCATTTCAAGGCGCTGCCGGCACAGATCGCGTTCCGTTCGTTTATTCTAGATTACTCAACCTCCATGATCGGAGATTGGTCGTCCAAAATCCGTCGCGAGTGCGTCGAGAAGCGTTATTTGCCTGTGTGGGACCTGATGCGTCTGGTTCCTCGCCACATTCGACACAGCGTGGTTGACGATATCCGGCACGATATGCGCCTCGGCATGTTGAGCATCGCCCCGAAGGAAACCTTGCCGGGTATCGCGTTCGCCCCCGGTTGCCTGGGATTACCTCCCGCAAGAGAGGCAACATCCCCCGAGTGCTCAGGCTGCCCCTTTGCGGAAAGATGCGAGCGTATTTGTGCTGGTGTCAATGGAGAGCTGATAAAACAGCATGGCGCTGCATCTCCGGTAGCGGATCGCCGTTTAATGAACACGAGACAGAAGACCCTCGCGAGGGTCCGGAAGCATCGGGCAAAGAAGACAGCCTTGTCCTCGACCCTTTCCGGGACATCAGCATAGATCTGCAGGAACCACCTGTAACGCTGCGCCTACAGCTTATTATATACATATAATGAGGTGTATAAGATATTAGGCGCAGCGTTACAGCTTGAGAGATGCTCCGCCACGCTCCAGCGGCTTACGCCGCCTCCACCGAGCGCTAACGCGCTCGTCCGGGAGTTCCCTATCCGGGGAAGGAATTTCTCGTCCCGGCTCTATGAGATAGCTTCCGGCGCGGCAAAGCAGGCACCCCACATCAAACATGGAAAGAGCTCTCCGGACGGTCGCTCCGCTCCCGGCCGCAGGAGCATCCTCGAGCATTGGTCAGGTATCGTGCTGACCAGCCTACTCCACCACCGCTCGGCGTTCCGACCTGCATCACCGCCGTCGGTTTTGCGGGGGCGCTCGCTGGCGATGTCCGGTTGCTGAACGCTCAATTCCTCGTTGGGGCCGTCGAAGCCAGCCAGTGAGCTTCTCAGAGTCACCTGGCTGCATTCCCTCACCGATCGCTTCTGAGGACGCGCAGGAGAGTGCGCGGATGGATTCCATATTCCGCGGCAACGTCCTCGACCGGCACCTGATCCTGCTCGATTGCGACTCGAGCCGCCTCCCTCTGAGCGACTGTCGTCGCCGGCCTACGTCCTATCCTGCTACCTCGCGCACGAGCAGCATCCATCCCGGCGCGCGTCCGTTCGCTGATCAGAGAGCGCTCGAACTCGGCCATGGCAGCGAGCAGGTGGAATAGCAAACGGCCACCGGACGAACTCGTATCAATCGCTTCTGTGAGAGAATGGAACTCGACACGCCGAGCACCGAGATCGGTCACGAGTTTGATGAGATCCACGAGTGATCGGCCGAGCCGATCGAGTCGCCACACGACCAGCATGTCGCCTGGCTCCAGAGAGCCGAGAACGTTCAAGAGACCCGGACGCTCGAAATCTGCGCCGGATATCCCGTGGTCGGCATGAATCTCCACGCAGCCAGCCGCTAAGAGTGCGGATCGCTGCAAATCCAGGTTCTGCTCGCTGGTTGAGACGCGAGCGTATCCAATCCTTCGCATGGGCACCATATTGCACCGATAAAATCCAGATTCCGGTGCGTTTTCAAGATGATGATACCCGACCGGCCCTTGACGAAAAGGAACCCTTTTGTGCGAAGAAGAATATGTGTTGACCGCCAAAACCGCTCGAAGGAAATCAAACGCTTAAGAAATGCAGCTCCCGACCATCAGCTTATGACGGAAGGGTTCCCTTTCGTGCGGCTATCTCGGTGGCAGCGCACGGAGCGGCGATGAATTCCCTTCAAGCTCTTTGGTCAACTCGTAGCAGGGGCAGTGATGCACCTCGACGAAAGGCTCTATTACGAACCCTGCTTGTCGCATTTGCTGCGCTAACAGCGACAGCCGCCTTTGCCGGGTCAAAAACTCAGGATGCTCTCAAAGGTATCGGCTTCAGCTATCCGCGGCTGTATGCGATCTCGAAAGCCTGCAACATCGAGATGCCGAAGAACGCACTGCGCAATATCATCCACCCGATCATCGTGGCTGGAGGAGATTATCAGCAAGCCCGGCTTCGACTTGATCAGTTGGCGGAAGATGAGGTCAATCGGACCGGCAGCAATTGTGATGATACGCTTCGCAATGCGCACGCGACCGCGCTCAAGAATTTCGAGGAAGATGCCAAAGAGCTATCCGATGCCGTTATCCAGGAGTATGTGAGACAACGGTAGGTTGCGTTTGTCTCTTTGAGAGCAGCTTCATCGGCAATTACTTCCCCAGCGGTTAGGGCAACCCGATCCAGGAACTCGCTGGCACGCTCCACCCGCCGGGTGCTCCAATCCTCATCTGGCTCGCCGATACCACCTATGCACGCCTCCCCCCACATTTCCACCGACAGGTGGCGCGCCACTATTGACCAGCTAGAGCAGATCACCCGGAACTTCGGTCCAGGCTACCCTGTCGCTCTTCGCACACAGATTATCACGGCACTCGGCGAAGTCGGTAGTATCTGGCCTGATAGCGTGCGTGAGAAAGTGGCCTCCTAAAAGCGAACCAGGTTCGTTTTTGAAACCAGCATGGGCGCTCCCCGTGTTTCCATGCCTTGATCTTGACACTTAACATCTGATGTTATATGTTAAGGCAGTCAAAGCGAGGCCGACATGGTAAAATCACCCGCCGAATATCAGAGAGCATACAGAGAGCGAAAAGCCGAACTGGCGAAACAGGCCGGCGACCCGACCGATCATATTGCGACACGGCCTTTCAGTGATTTCGTCGCCGACGAATATCCCGATTGCATCGCACATTATGTCGCGGAAGAATCCCTCGCCTGCGTCGGCATCGAAGCACCGACCTTCGACACCGACACCGATGACCACTGGTCGCCAGAATGGGACATCCCTAATCGCGGCTCCGTCGGTCGCGCCGAGCGCATGGTTGGAGCTTTCCTCGATGCTGCAACGGAACTCGCGACCGCCATCAATCGATACAAATGCCAGGAGATCGAGCGCGCGGTTTCGACCCTCGAGAATAAAGACCTGACCAGTCCGGCAGCGAAGAAGCAGGCTCTTGCCGAAATGGCGCGCCTGACCCGGATTCGCAGCCACCTGGAGAAGAAGGAGCGCTGGACGTTCCCACGCTACACCGTAACAGGGGATTTTTGACATGGCCGAACTTCAGATGGCAAATGAAGAGCTTCGCAACTTCGATCTCAGCGGAAACACCGTTAATGCGTTGGCAGAGACCACCCCGCTGCCGCACACCCCGGTGGCCTATGACAAAGACACCATCGATGCGACCGCTCGGATCCACAAACTCTTCGACAGCATGAAGGCGGGCGCGTTCAAGATCGGCAAAGAGTTGAACGCGGTTAAGGCTAAACTCGGACACGGGGAATTCCTGAGGTGGCTCGCGGCCGAATTCAGATTTTCTGAGAAGACGGCGCAGAACTGGATGAACGCGGCATCTGCAGTTGCAAAAAACGAGATGCTGGCGGCTCTTCCCGATAAGTCGCTTTATGCCCTTGGATCCAAGGGCACGCCGCCCGAAATCGTTAATGAGATAGCCGCAGAGGTGAAAGCGGGCACCTCTCCGAAGACGAAAGAAATTGTGGCTCGGGTTAAAGAGGCTAAGGCCAAAGCCGGTGCTCGCGCCGCAGCAAAATCAACAAGCGCAGCTGCAACCAAGTCGTCAGAGACCGTGAAGGCACCGGAGCCGACGAAGGACACTCCGAAAGAGGCAGCAAAAAAGGCCGTCGCGCTGGCGAAGAAATTGGCGAACTTCCCGGAATTCTATGAACTTTGCAAACTGGCAGGCGCCCACGCATTTCATAAAGCACTAATGGAGGAAACAGCGGCGGCAAGTCCGGGCTACGGCACTTTTTAATCCGCCGCTCGGTCTCGTGCACCTCCGACCAGAAGCCCGCCGCTCACAATGGCAGGCTTTTGTTTGGAGTAGAGGGATTCTATCCGTAGGGGACTTGGGCATGACGATCCTCGACCGGCGCAAACGGGTTAGCGAAGGACTTGGGGCAGATCAAAGGGATAGCTGATGCGGTCGAGCCCAAATCGTTCTGCAAACCGGTTGACGCACGCGAGCGTCCCGGATGATCCTCCGGCATATTGATTTTTCATTGCTCGAATCGTTGGGGGCGGTGCGCGCATGAGTCAGCAGTTTTTCGAAAAGCCAATTTTAAATTCGCCTTATGATTTTCCGGCTCGCCATTGGGAACTTGACGCCGACGGTCAGCCGACGAATCAGATAATCGCCACAAGGCGACGCTCCGCGCTTATCAGCCCTGTCCCGAAGCCAAAGAGGCGACGTCAGAACCAGAAGCAGGGCGCGTTTGTCCTCGGCTCAGGGAATGAACTCTCGACCGAGACTCAAGAGTATAATCCAACCCCCATCATCAATGAGGTGCGAACCTACGTTGAAACATGGCGCAATTTGCCGAACCCTGATCAGTGGCTGGTCACTCCTGAAACAGCTCGGCTGCTAAAGCACTGGCGGCACCATTCTTTTCAGAGCCTCAAACCGTTCTTCTGTCAGATCGAAGCGGTCGAGACCGCGATATGGCTCACCGAGGTCGCGCCGAAGATGGGTGCGCAGACCGCCAAGTTCTGGGCGCACATCAAGGGCGGTAACGAGCAGGCCAATCCGGAACTGATGAGGTTGGCGCTGAAGCTGGCGACGGGCGCCGGCAAGACAACCGTGATGGCGATGATCATTGCATGGCAGACGGTCAATGCCGTGCGCCATCCCAACAGTAAGCACTTCTCGCGTGGTTTTCTCATAGTCGCCCCTGGGATTACGATCCGCGACCGCCTACGCGTGCTGCTCCCGAACGATCCGGAGAGCTACTACCGGCATCGCGAGATCGTGCCGCCGGACATGCTCGCGGATATCGACCGCGCCAAAATCATCATCACGAACTATCACGCGTTCAAGCTTCGCGAGCGTCTGGACGTCGCCAAGGGAACGCGGACCGCGCTCGAAGGCTGGCGTGGCGAAAAGCTGCAAACCCTCGAGACCGAGGGCCAGATGCTTCAGCGCGTCATGCCCGAACTGATGGGAATGAAGAACATCGTCGCGCTGAACGACGAGGCGCACCATTGCTACCGTGAGCGCGTCAAGGATGCATCGGGCGAAACCGAAGACGATCTGAAGGGCGAAGAGAAGGAGGAGGCCAAGGAGAATAACGAGGCCGCGCGAATGTGGATTTCTGGCCTTGAGGCCGTCAAACGCAAGCTCGGTCTGGCTCTCGTCTACGATCTGTCGGCGACACCGTTCTTTCTGCGTGGGTCAGGCTATATCGAGGGAACGCTGTTTCCCTGGACGATGAGCGATTTCTCGCTGATGGACGCCATTGAATGCGGGATCGTCAAACTGCCTCGTGTTCCGGTCGCCGACAACGTGCCCGGCGGCGACACACCGAAGTTCCGGAACCTCTGGGAGCATATCGGTAAGAAGCTTCCGAAGAAGGGGCGCGGCGCATCCAGCAAGCCGCTTGATCCCCTGAGCCTCCCCGCCGAACTGCTGACGGCGCTCGAAGCTCTCTACGGCCACTATAAGAAAACGTTCGAGCTTTGGCAGGCCAAGGACATCAGCACTCCGCCTGTCTTCATCGTCGTCTGCAACAACACTTCGACATCAGAGCTGATCTACAAATACGTCTCGGGCTTCCACCGCGAGAACGACGGCGGGGAGTCGAGCACCCTTGAGAACGGTCGCCTTGATCTGTTCCGCAACTATGACGATTTCGGCAACCGCCTGCCTCGTCCGAACACAATCCTGATCGACAGCGCGCAACTCGAATCGGGTGAAGCGCTCGACAAGGACTTTCGCGAAATGGCCGCCGACGAGATCGAGCGGTTCAAGCGTGACATCATCGAACGCGGTGGCCGAGACGCGAACGATATCCTGACCGGGGGCGAAATCGACGAGGCGACGCTACTCCGCGAGGTGATGAACACGGTTGGCAAGAAGGGGCGGCTGGGCGAACAGATACGCTGCGTCGTGTCTGTGTCGATGCTAACCGAGGGCTGGGATGCGAACACAGTCACGCATATCCTGGGCGTGCGCGCCTTCGGCACTCAGTTGCTTTGCGAGCAAGTCGTCGGCCGTGGCCTTCGCCGTCAATCCTACGTCCTGAATGAAGAGGGGTTGTTCAACGTCGAATATGCCGACGTGCTTGGCATCCCGTTCGATTTCGCGGCGTCGCCCGTCATTGCGCCGCCGGCCAAACCACGCGAAACGGTGCGCGTCCACGCGGTCAAGCCCGATCGTGACGCGCTGGAAATCGTCTTTCCGCGCGTCGAGGGCTATCGCGTGGAGCTTCCTGACACGCGCCTCGACGCCATCTTCGGACCGGATCACGTGCTGCACCTGACGCCAGCGCTAGTTGGGCCGTCAGTGACGAAGAACCAGGGCATCATTGGCGAAGGCGTCGATCTGACGATCGAGCATCTTAAGGACATGCGCCCCTCGTCACTCGTCTACGAGTTGGCCTCGCACCTGCTGATGTTCAAGTATCGTGATCCTGGCGGCGAGCCGAAGATGAATCTTTTCGGCCAGCTCCGGCGGATCACGCGCCAATGGCTAGATGGCGGCTATCTGCGCTGCTCGGGCGGCACTTATCCCGGCATGCTGAAATACAAGGAAATCGCCGACATGGCCGCCGAGCGCATCAAGGCGGCAATCACCGAGACGCTCGCAGGTGAACGCCCGGTCAAGGCCATCCTCGACGCCTATAATCCGACTGGCTCGACCGCTTACGTCAACTTCACCACGTCGAAGGAAACGCGTTGGCAGACGAACGGGCCGCCGCCTAAGTCTCACGTCAACTGGGTAGTCTGCGACAGCGACTGGGAGGCTGAGTTCTGCCGAGTGGCTGAAGCGCACCCAAGGGTTCGTGCTTACGTGAAGAACCAGAACCTCGGCCTCGAAGTGCCATATCTGATGGGTTCAACGCCCCGCAAATATCTCCCGGATTTCGTTGTGCAGGTAAATGACGGGAACACCGAGCCGCTGAACCTGATCGTCGAGATCAAGGGTTTTCGCGGTGAGAATGCCAAGGAGAAGGCGAACACCATGTGCTCCTATTGGGTGCCGGGTGTGAACAACCTGGGCAAGTTCGGCCGCTGGGCCTTCGCGGAATTCACCGCCGTCTACGAGATCGAGGCGGAGTTCGAAAAGCTGATGGAAAGGCTGGGAGCGCGGGATGCAGTCCAGTAATTTGCCAGACGAAGCGAACAGTCTGTTTTGGGCCATTATCGGATATTCCCGCTGGTGGCTCTCCACCGACGCGCCTTTTCTTGATCGTATCGCCCAGAATGAAGGCCGCCTTGAGATCGAAACGGCATCAAATATAATGACCAACTACAATGTAGCTCGCGGATTTGAAAATCGGGCATCGATTGAGTTCAGTAAGGCCATAGAGATAGTAAATAGCCGCGCACTCTGTTGGCCTGATAATCTTCAGGAGCGATATTTCTTTTGTGAACGATTGGCGAAGGAATGGCATGCCATTAGCGCTACACGCAACCTTCAGATTTCTGCGGCGACCAAGGTGATGTGGTTCCTTAGACCTCAGTGTTGGACTATGTTCGACAGCTATGCGGCAAAAGGGATGGGGGTGTCGTCGGCCGAGCAGTTCTACGCGGCCCTTGAATCGAACGGCTTTTCCGGCGCAGTTGCACGCCTCACCACTGTTATTACCAATAGCGAATGGCCGTCGCTGCCCGCGACCAAGGTCATCGACTTCTATTTGATGCGGCGCGGCAGCTTTGGCGGCGCGGCTGAGATGAGTGACACAAAAGCTTATCTTCAAGCGATGCCGGACACTGCCCGCAAAAGCCTTTTTGAACTCGCAACTGATGCTCAGGATGAATTGGGCGACGAATTTCTCCCTGCCATTGCGCGAAAGCGGCGGAGTGGAAAATGAGCAAGAAACCAATCTCCGTCGAAGCCCTGAAGCATGACGCCGCGACGCGGAAGAATATCCCAACGGCGGAATACGAAAGCGTCATGCGGGAAGAGGATAAGACGCCGGTTCAGCTCGCCTATGAGCGCCGCAACCGCGATCTCGATCCGCAGTTAGTCTGGCGTGGCAAGGACGAGCAGGACTGGTCCGATCTCATCGTCGCGGCATCCCCGCTCTACATTCAGGAGAAGGTGCACCCGAAGGCCATCGTCGATGACCTGAAGCGCGAAACGAAACAGCGGGCGGAGGAGGCTTCGCCACGTGCGCCCGATCTCTTCGCCGATTTCAACGGGCTGAAGGACCGTGAAGCCGCGACTGAGTTCTACCAGCACGACCAGCACTGGTCGAACCGGATGATCTCGGGCGACAGCCTCTCAGTGATGACGAGCCTTGCCGAGCGCGAGGGCCTGCGGGGCCAAGTGCAGTGCATCTATTTCGACCCGCCCTACGGCATCACATTCAATTCGAATTTCCAGTGGAGCACGACCTCGCGCGACGTGAAGGACGGCGCGAAGGATCAGATCACGCGCGAACCCGAGCAGGTTCGCGCCTTCCGCGATACGTGGCGCGACGGCATTCACTCCTACCTCACCTATTTGCGAGACAGGCTGACGGTAGCGCGGGATCTGCTGCACGAAAGTGGCTCGATCTTCGTGCAGATAGGCGATGAAAACGTGCACCGCGTGCGAGCGGTGATGGATGAGGTATTTGGAGATGAAAATTATGTATCGGAGATAGTAGTAAAGAAGAAGGGAAGTCAGACTAGCGGGGCCTTAGAGCCGGTCAATGACTTCATTCTCATGTATGCTAAGCAAATTCCCAGTCTGAAATTTCGCAGGCTATGGCTTGTTCGAGAAGATGAAGAGATCTTCGAAGATTTTCCGTTTGTTGAACTGCCAAGCGGAGAACGACTTAGAGTAAGCGAGCTAGGAATTCGCGACGGGGTGGAATATAAATCCAACTTCCGCCAGTTCAAGGCCAAGTATCCGGACGTGCGGCTCTTTGGTCTAAATCCGCTCAAAAGCGGTGGCTTCCGGCGGAATCAGTCCAGAGATTTCCGCCTGCATGGCCGCGTTTTCCCGATCGGCGATGGGCAATGCTGGAAACACACGGTGATTTCGGACGACGGTGAAACACCGGGTATGACTCGCTTAACCTACGCTGATCGTCTTTTTCCGCTGAACAGAGATGTTAGATTTGTTAGATATTCCCCAGTTCCATCGATAAAGCAGATGTCAAACTGGTGGGATGGTCTTGGCGGCGCCCCCAACCAAGTTTACGTTGTTCAAACAAATATCGAATTGGTAAAACGATGCATTTTGATGACGACCGATCCAGGAGATCTTATACTTGACCCTACGTGCGGTTCCGGCACCTCGGCTTTTGTTGCCGAGCAGTGGGGGCGGCGCTGGATTACGATCGATACAAGCCGCGTCGCCATCGCGCTTGCCCGGTCACGCCTAATGGGCGCTCGGTATCCTTACTATATTCTGGCCGACAGCCCTGAAGGCCAGCACAAGGAAGGAGAGATTACGCGCACGCCGCCTAGAAGTGCGCAAACGCATGGCAATATCCGCCATGGGTTTGTCTACGACCGAGCGCGCTCGGGAACGTCCGGAGCTATCGCCAACAACAAAGAGATCGATACAATTTGGGAGACTTGGCAAGAGACGCTGGAGCCCTTGCGGACTAAGCTTAATGCTACGCTCGGTAAAGCTTGGGAGGAATGGGAAATCCCTCGCGAGCCAGCGCCCGGTTGGTCATCTGACGCCCAGGCTATTCACGCCAAATGGTGGGAGGCACGGCTTGCACGTCAGAGGGAGATTGACGCTTCGATCGCGGCCAAGGCCGAGTCCGAGTTTCTCTACGACAAGCCCTATGCGGACAATGCCCGCATCCGCGTCGCCGGGCCCTTTACGGTGGAAAGCCTATCGCCCCATCGCACGCTCGCGGTCGACTGGAACGACGAGTTGATAGACATCCTCGAAGCCGCCGAGGGCAAGCGCAAGGCCGCTGAGCGCGGAGACGCCGTCACCGACTTCGCGCATATGATCCTCGAAAACCTGAAAGCCGCCGGCGTCCAGCAGGCGCACAAAGAAGATCGCATCGGCTTCACCAGCCTCGCCGGCTGGCCCGGCAGCTACATCTGCGCCGAGGGCGTCTTCATGGAAGGCGAGAAGCAAAGGCGGGCGGGCATCTTCATCGGCCCAGAATTCGGCACCGTCTCGCGCCCCGATCTCGTCGCTGCCGCGCGCGAGGCAGGTGACGCCGGC
>JGI26538J50259_1002233_pt1 | contig 10281 bp, 7 predicted proteins | sample ThiBio_1000_plan_FD_50259 | JGI IMG/M metagenome (IMG submission 50259)
AGGGCCCCTATAGGGGGGTCAATACACGCAGCGCGTAGGTCGCTGTTGCACAACATGGGAGAAAGACCGGAGTTCCCGGCATCTCCGTGACGGGGTCTGACTCCCGTCACGGATCCGTGCCACTCCCGACGCACTCTCGTGAGGCTCCCGCCCCGGTCCCTCCACACCTTTCATACGGCGAGGTGGCCGTCGAGAGGGATGCAGCGCCTCCCGAAACGAGACTTGGGTGCGCCGATCACTGTGCCGACGATCGAGCGGCGGACCCAGAGACATGGGCGACCGTCGAACTCGACGTCCATCCAGCGCAGGGCGATCGCCTTCGGCAACACATTCTGGACCTCTCAGATCCCGCAATGGCGATGGGCTTGTCGCGGCACCGCAGACGAACGCGCCCGACTGGATTCGAACCAGTGACCTTTGGTTTCGTAGGCCGCGCCGGGGACTCGGCTGGACTCCGCGTGGCACCGTGCCCCATTTCGTGCCCCACGGGTAATCCAGCTCAAGGCCCTGGGACCAGGAGATCCTCCTGAACACCGCAGGCCTCGGCTCGAGGCTCGAAATCGCCGACGCTTCTTAGGTTTCAGGATCTCGCAGTCCCTCGCCGTCCGGGCTTCGACGCAGGCTGTCCATGGACGATCCCGACGCCTCGAGTCAGGGCAGGATTTCACCGCTGTGAGCCCGCTGCCTCAGGCAGCCGCTGCCGGCGGCCGGGCCGCTGCCCGACGGGGTCCAGTAGAAGCAATCGTTCGCCGACTGCTCGCGGGTGAAGAGGACGGGCCGACCCTGAGGGCTCTGGGCCCCCACGGCTTGGACCGCGGCGCCGGCGGTGCCGTCCATGATTTCCAGGAATCCCGGGAGCCATTCTTGGTGCAGGGTGAGTTCGTTCGTCCAGTTCGGAAACTGGTTGATGAAGGTACCGGGATAGGGTTGGCCTTCGAGGCCCTGATTGGCGATGACGACACCGTTGTTGAGGTCGAAGAGCCCGGTGTTCTTCTGGGTCGAGCCGGAGTTGTAGGTCTGTCCGCTCGTCACCTGCGCGAACGGATCGACCTGCTGCGACTGCCAGGTCGGCAGCATGCAGCCTGCGCTTTCGCCCGGGATGCAGACGTACCAACCGAGGCCCGAGTCATCCTTGTTGCTATTCGTTCTCTCGTTGTAGGTGAAGGAGCCTTCTACTGCGCCGAAGCCCGCGCCGTTCGGGATCAACAGACCCGGCCTGATCCCGGAGTTTTCGCTCATCCACTGCCCCGCCGTCTGGCCACCCTGCGGCTGCGCGCCGCTGTAGAGGTCGGGCAACGGGCCGGTCAACGGGTTCACCGTCGGGTCGACCTTGTGGGTGCTCGAGTTCCACTCCGGCAGCGCGGCCTCACTGGTACCACTCGCGAGGGTCCAGTCGGGGAAGCCGGCGCTCGTCATCGCGGGCGTCTGCGCGCGTGATGACGAGCCGGCCGGCAGAAGCCTCCAGGTTTCACTCCCGGCCGCCGCCGCCGGGGTCATCACGAGCGGCGGTTCGCCCTGCTTCTGCCGGGTCGTGAGCGCCAGCCCGGGTTCGTTCGAGGACGTGATCGAACCGGAGGAGACGTCGCCGGAGTTGAGTTCGTAGCGGGCGCCTTCGCGTTGGTATTCCGAGATGCGGGCTTCGGCGCCGACCTGCTGGGCGAACATCGCCGGCGGGTCTCGATCCGGGTTTTCGGCGTTGGTGTCGATCACCGCCGTGTCCGGCATGTTCGGGAACGCGGCGATCTGCAGGCCGATCGGCTTGTCCATCTTTTCGACCTGTTCGCGCAGGACGGCGAGAGTCAGCTTCGGTGGGTGCGCCGAATGCGCGCCGGGCAGGGGCTGGCCGAGGTCCATCGCCAGCGCCGTCGCGTACCCCAGTTGGGAATAGGTCGAGTAGACGGTGTAGTACGCCCACTGGAGGCGGGCGTCGGCAGCGTTCCCCGTGCGGAAGAACTGTTCATTGCCAGCGCCCTGGTCGAGCGCCCACTGGACGATGCCGGCGTCGGACGCGGCACCGGTGAAGGCCGAGCCCTCGGCCCAACTGCCGAGGTTTTCCACACCTTGACGAGGTTGGTCGCCACTCACCGCTCGGCTGGTGAAGTAAAGGTCGGCGTAGAAGTTTTCGCAGGCCTTGGTTTCAGGTTCGCAGGCAACTTCGAGGGCTTCGGTGAGGTTCGTCGTCCCGCTCGGGACATGACACCCCTTTTCGCCTTCACAGAGGATCTGGGCGGCGGCGCCGAGCAACACCATCACTTCGTCACCACCGCTCTTGATGCGGTCGATCGTCGGCACGGCATCGGCGATCAGGTTCGACATGTTGCCGCTGATCACGTTGGCGTTGACCGCCGCGACCTCGACCTGCAGTTCGCCCAGGTCGGCCTGGATCTGCTGCAGTTCGCCCTGGACTTCGGTCAGCTGGGACTTGATTTCTTCGAGTTCTCCCTTGGTGCTCTGACCCGAGACCACGCCGTAGATCAAGCTGCCCACCGAGACAGCGGTGCCGAAGATCGAGAGCGGCGAGTCCGCCGACGCCGTCGCGACGAGGCGCGACGCCTGGCTCGGGGCGGGGCTGGGCGCGGCGCAGGCGGGGAGTGCGGGGGCGTTCGGGACGTTGCGGAAGCCCATCAGCTCGGCGAAGCCGGCCGTCGTCTTCGACGCTTCCGCGAAGCACCCGTCGGGTTCGGTGGAGGAGGCGGAGGCATGGACCGCGGCAGGGTGCAGGTGGCGGGCGCGGCGACGGACGAACCGGTCGAAGCCGCCGTGCCGGCGAGCGCGGCGGACGAACGCACGACCGTCGAAGATCCGGCGGTCGGCGAGGTCGCCGGCGAGGTCGAAGAAGGTCGGCAGGCCGTACGCGTTCCGGACCTTCCTGGTGGCGCCCTTCTGGGAGAGCCCAGGGCGGGCGGATCGCAACGAGGCGATCAGGGAGGAAAGCGGCGAGACGAAAACCGGCTTGCCCCGCCGCAGGCGAACCCGGGTCACCATGTGGCCGCCGAAACGCCGCCCGAGCAAGCGACCGCCGCCGACCACGACCGCCGCCGAGCGCGGCAGCCGTCGCGTTCGCAGCCGCACCAGCGCGACACCTTCGGCGCCGGTTCTCCCCCGCCCGACGAGCCGGCGACCGTGGCCGCGGCGGACGGCGTAGATCCGAACCCGCGCCCCCCGTTGGCGTTCGCGCAACAGCGAGCCACCCGACTCGGCGAGCACCGGCACGACCGGGTAGTTGCGGATGACGCGACGGGAGGCGGAGGCCCTCGACCGTGCTGCCGAGGACGTTCCCGGCGTCAACACCGATGCCGCCGCCAGAATCATCAGCGTCGCGAGTGCCAGCATCCGCGCCGCCGACCGGATCGTCGAAGCAGGCGGGACACAGGGACTCGGCTCGGTGCGCACGGGCCTCTATCGGCGCGCCCGCCCCGCGACTTGAAGCACTCGACGCATCGACGACGAAGGCGATTCCCCCGATGCCGACTCGACCGGCGAGATTCCCGCATGCGCCCGACTGGATTCGAACCAGTGACGTTCGGTTTCGTAGACCGCTGCGGTAGCTCGGCCGAGCTATGCGGAGGTCGATTTCACGCGGAATTCGCTGAATCGAGCGCGGCTGAGATCGGCTGGACGCCGTGTGGCACCGTGCCCCATTTCGTGCCCACGGATAGAGCGCCTTCGCTACTTATGAGCGTCGGCGGGTTCCGGTAGACATCGTTCCCGATGGCCGAGACGATCGTCCAACTGCTCGCGACGGATGCGGCACGTACCAAAGCTCGGCGCGAGGAACATCTCGACCTCTGAAGTTGAGCAGCTCCCTCGCAACCGACATGCGACCGCGCGGAACCCTCACGGCGGGGGCAGCGAGGGAGAGCGGGTCCTCCTCGTCGGCCATACCGACGGAGGCCGAACTCTGACTCTCGTCCTCGAGAGGACCCTTGACCCGACCTCGTGGCTGATCGTCACCGGTTGGGAATCCAGCGACCGCGAGCGTAGAATCCTCGGTTGATATGGCAAGGGAACCTTGGATTGACGCTGATCCCCAGCCAGGCGACTTCGATGCCGAGCTTGATCGAGCGCGTCCGGACCAGATCGAGATTCACGAGGGAAATCCCGACGCGAAGCTCTCGATCTTGGTGAGCATCGAGGGCGACGACGCCAAACGGCTGGAGCGGATCGCAGATGAGCGTGGCCAGCAGCCGGGCGAGATCGTTTCCGAGCTTCTTCGCAGTGCCTCCTGACTGCGCCTAGGTCCACTATGCCGGGATAACGTCCGACCAGTCAGTAATGGTTGCGGCGTGCTGGATTCCGAAAAGCCGAGGCGCCCCCGAGGCGAGGAGCTCGCCGAAATCTCCCGAGAACTCGAGACCCGACTTCGTCGACCGTCCCTTTCCGAAGAGATAGCCGAACGCCGGGCAGAAGAGTCCGAGCAGCTTGACGCTCGCGATCGCGAAGAAACCGCGGAGGAACGTCGAGCCGATGAAAGGCTGCGGCGCGAAGAGGAAGAGATGCTCGCTGAATCACCTCTGCTCCAGGCACGTCAGCGCCGTCGTCAAGCCGCCTTGCCCAACCGGCCAACGCTTGACAGCTGGCACGGCCGACAAGCCTCCTGAAGCTGGTCGAAAACCTTGCTGACCATCGTCAAGGTGTAGGTCGGAAAATCCTCAATCGGATCACTCAAGCCAAGCTGACTCGCTAGAAGTGCTCGGACTAGGTCGGGGCGAGTAATAGAGCAGGTTCGTTCGGCACAGTTCCGCGGCTCAACCCGGCTCGTCACAACGGTCGGCCGCAGCGACGAGATCCGATCGTCAAGCAAGGAAGCAAGGCGAATAAGGTCACGGCTGCTGGCACTTCCGCGAAGCGTCAAGGGATTCCCGCCAGCAAATGTGCGGATAGGCCGGTCGAGGTCATCGATGACCAGGAGCGGGACATCGACGAGCGCTTGCAACTTTGCTTCGACTGCCCCTTCACCCTTAACCGCCCCGAGCCACCGCAGATGGGCAAGCAGATCGCCCAGATGCTCGGCGGCGACCTTGTTGGCGGGGAGAAGGCGCTGAGCAAGGTAGGCACAGATCGCAGACTTGTTCTGCTCCACCCCTCCGAAAATCCATAGACCCGCGGTCCCTTGACCCTGACCAATGGCATCGCAAAGTCGGTGGATTTCGTTGGCCACGTCTGGCTCAACTTGTGCCAATGGCGGGGCGGCAAAGCTGAGCGAGGTTCCGCGCCACCAGTTTCCGGCCAGCATGCGACCCCTCGTCCGCTTGTCAGCGCGGCGCCGGCGACACTCGCACGGCTGCTGAGACCCGTCGGCGGCTTCAACCCACAAATCCCCTTCGCAGTGCTCGCAGGATTTGGCCTTCTTCTCCCGGGCCCTCCAACCTCGAGCCGGACCAGCCGGAATGCGTCCAACGCCCTCTTTGAAACTCGGTGATCCGTCACTCGGTCGCTGAAGCGCGGGCCATTCGGCGATTTCAGCATGTTCCTCTCCGGGATCCCGGCGGGGCAAATCAAGGTCCATCCTCCGAGTAAACGAATCGCGTCGGACACCGCCGGAAAATCGAGACAGAGAGACCGGATCGCACCAGCCCGAGCAATCGGAAGATCACCCCCTCCACTCCATGCCTATTAGGGTCCGATCATGTCCCAGCGAATCTCGCCTAATGCGTTGCAAGCGTTGACCGACGCCTTGGCGACGATCGTCTGGTACAAGAGTGATCTCCGCGCCTACCTCACCACCGCGTCCGGCGAAGCATCCCTGGTTGCCTCGCTCGATTGGACGTACAAGCGCCGAGCCGCCGATGAGTTCGTCCAGCGCCTTGCGGCCGCCCAGGATAGTCACCGTGATGTCCTCCTCTCGCTAATGCTCGATGTCGCCGCGCTCGACGATTTCCCAAAGCTCCGGAATGTCGACGACGAAGCCGACAAGGTCGCCGAGGCGCGTGCCGCCGTGGCAGAGCTGCGGAAATACATCAAGCCCTACGAGAGAGAGATGCTCGATCGCGAGAAGGCGCGCGAGCGGATTGCCGAAGCGAAATCAGAGGCAGCACAGAGCCAAAACTTCGCGAACCGACTGGCTGCGCTCAAAGGTCGCTATGAGGAACTGGCGATTATGGACGATGCGCAAGCCCGGGGGCGCTCCTTGGAGCCCCTCTTGCGGGACCTCTTCGCGCTCTTCGATCTTGACCCCAAGGCCGCCTTCACGCTGACCGGCGAGCAGATTGACGGCAGCTTCACGCTCGGCGAGACGCACTTTTTACTTGAGGCCAAATGGACCGCGCACCAGACCGAGCGCAAGGAAATCGACCCGTTCAAGATCAAGGTCACCTCAAGGATCGAGAACACGCTAGGCCTCTTTGTGTCGATCAACGGCTTTCAACCCACCGCAGTCGAGTTCCACTCTGGGGCCGGAGCCCAAGTGCTCTTGATGAACGGCAATGACCTCTACGTGGTTCTCGATGGCCGCATCGATCTTGTGGACCTCCTGAAACGCAAGTATCGCCACGCATCCCAGACCGGAAAGGTGCTGTTCGAAGCTACGCAGATGCTGTGAGTCGCGCGGCAAACCTGTTCGAGGCAAACGGGTTGGGGGCGAGACATCCACGTCCCGCAACTGCCTCATCGTGCCCCACGGCTCCAATTCGTCCTCAAATCTGAGCTTAGTGGCCGCCGCAAACGCAGCAATCAAGCCAAATGTGCATACGCGCCCGACTGGATTCGAACCAGTGACCTTCGGTTTCGTAGACCGCTGCGGTAGCTCGGCCGAGCTATGCGGAGGTCGATTTCACGCGGAATTCGCTGAGTCGAGCGCGGCTGAGATCGGCTGGACTCCGTGTGGCACCGTGCCCCATGAGTCTCATATTTGGTGCACGAGTCTCATTTTGGTGCACGAGTCTCATGATGGACCGATCGAGACACCTCGATCTCAGACCCCGGCCCGATCGGCTTTTCGAACGAGAAGGGTCAGGCCGTTCGCCAGCCGCCTGGACACCCCGGAGCAGGCCGCGAATCTGGCGTTGCCCGACCAGAGGGGCGATCGCGACCTTCCCCCTCGACCTCCATGCCCCGATCCTACGCCAGGATTTCGGCAGGTCGAGAGCCCGCCGGCGCGCTTATTCGCTCGGATAGAGATAGGCCCGCAACAGGCGGCCCGTGAGCGGCACGTCGGCACGTCCGGGCATGTCGACGGTGAGGTCGCCGCTCCAACGCTTGCCCGCCTTCAGGCCGAGGTCGAGGTGGGCGGTGCCCGCGAACGGCGCCGGTGGCGTCACCGTGGCGGTTCGCAGCCGGCGCTGGTCGTAGGTGAAGCCGCTCCCGGGCATCCAGGTCCCCACCGCTCGTTCGATTTCGATACCGGTGTTGTAGCCGCTGCTCGTGCCGGCGATGTATTCGCTGAGGCGCGCGATGATCAGCGCGGCCGCTCCCGGCCGGTGCTCGTAGACGCTCAGCTGCGGGCCGAGTCCCGGGTTGCGGATGAAGAGTTCAGCGCCCCGCCGCGTTCCCGAGGACCCGCTGCCGAAGAGCGGGCCGCAGTTTTCGGCAGCGAGGCGCTTGAGGTTCGTCGGCGCCGAGGTGGCTTCGACGGCGGCGTAGCCTTCCTCGCCGTGGAACTGGATCGTGCCGACCCAGGATCCCGAGTCGAACCGGACCTTCTGCTGGTGGCACGACACGCTCACCGCCTTGTTTGTGCGCTGAAATTCGACGGCGATCTCGCCGAGCGCCCCGAGGTTCGCCTGGATCGAGGTTTCGGTGACCGTCGCCGGCGTCACGTAGGTCGCTTCCCGACCTTTGGCGGAGAGGATCAATCGCAGCGAGCCTTCGCTGCCGACGATCGGCACCCTGGCGACCGCGTCGAGCGTGTAGCCGTTGCTGGCCGGCAGTTCGAAGCCCGCCGGGATGCGGAGCGGTTCCCGTGGCGTGGGGCCGGACGGCGCCACCGGCCGCGCCGCGGCACCCGACTGCGTCGCGCCGCGAGCGCTCTTGCCGCCGTCGTGGACGCGGATGATCTCGGGGTTCGGGTGGGCATCGGCGTGGGCGAAGCTTTCGCCTGCGCCTTCCCAAGTGACTCCGACGTTGACCCGTTCGTGGTCGCGGAAGTAGGTCGGCCGTTCGTGGACGTTGAAGAAGGTCCCCGGGACGCGGACCTTGAACGTCCCCGCCCCGGCCGCGTCGGTGCTGCCGACCCGGTAGCTGCGCGATCCGCAGCCGTCTTCGCAGATCGCGGTCGGCAGGAAGGACACCTCGACCACGCCCCTGCCGGGAAAGCCGCTGACCCGGATAGTCTCGCGTCGGCCGACCCGGAGGTGGCCGTCGGTGGTGACCTTCGGCGCGCCTCCTGGCCGTCCCGCGGCCGTCGCCGAACCGGCCCCGGTCGAGGCGACGGCCAGGAGGCCGATCAAGACGGTCAGTAAAGCGACACCCCTAGCCCGCACCAAGCGAGCCTATAAGAAACCGGCGCGGTATCTAATCGTGCAGCACGGGTAGCATGGCGCCGATGCTGCGCCGGTCCCTGCTCTTCCTGCTCGCAATCGCCGCAACTGCGATGGTGCTCGCGCAGCCGGCCGGCGCCTGCATCAAACGCCATGAAGTCCCGATTGCCAAGGGCACCAGCCCGACCGGCTGGGGCTGGTCGGTCTCCGGGTCGATCGGCCCCAACGGCGGCGGCTGCCGCGATTGGCTCTTCGGGATGAGCTTCAATCTGGAAGGGGCGTCGAGCTGGGAGTCGTCGACCGGGATCAAGCCCGGGGGCAGCTACGGCGGCCAGCCCGAAGTCGATGCCTCCGACAATCTCCTTCCCGACGGCAGCGACCGGGTCTTCAGCGGGTTCGTCGACGGCGAAGTCGCCAAAGTCCTGGTCACGCTCAGCAACAACAAGCACCTCGTGATTCACCCGAAGCTGCCGCGGGAGAAGCTGCGCCGCCACGTCGTCTGGCTGCGCAACGTGCGCTACTTCGTCCGCTATTACCGGCCCGAAGGCTTCGTCACGGGAGTGGCGTCATTCGATCGCGCCGGCCTGCTCGTCTCGCGCGACAAAACCTTCGAAACCTTCTAGCGGCAGCCTGGAAGGCACCGCGCCCCATTTCGTGCCCCGCACTCGCACTCGCGTGAGTGTTCGCGACCCTTAGGTCAGAAGAGTTCGCTGCCTTGGATGTCCGCTTCCTGGAGGCGTTGCTTGAGGCCGCGATGATGGCCGATGATCCACTGACCGAGGCCGGAGGAGGTCATTGCCGGCGATGCTAGCCAGCGCGGCGGCATCGCCGTCAGACGCGAGTGCGCCGGGCGGTGGAGCTCGCTTAGTGGCACGAAAGCTCCGCGCCAAGATCGAGCGCCGGCACCATCTCGGCGTCGATCAGATGCCCGTACGTATCGAGCGTATACGCGGCCGAGTGATGTCCCATCCAGCGCTGAAGGCGCAGCGGCGAGAGTCCCCGCTCGATCAGCATCGAGGCACAGGTGTGGCGGAAGGCGCGGAAGCCGATGCCTGAGAGACCGGCCCGTTCCACGGCCGGTACGAGGACCCGATAGCGGACGTTGTCAGGGTTGAGCGGGGTGCCGCTCGCGCTCGGGAAGACTAGATCCTCATCCCCGGCATCTGTGCATCGGCGGCCTGCAAGCCGGGCGACCAGGCCCCGGTCGAGCGGGATGCATCGCCGTCCGAAGCGCGACTTGGGCGCGCCGATAACGCCGCCGACGATCGACCGGCGGACCCAGAGACAGGGGCGACCGCCAACCTCCAGGTCCATCCACCGAAGGGCGATCGCCTCCGAGACCCGCAGGCCGGTCGAGGCGAGGAGATCGAAGAAAGGCGACCACTCCGCAGGGATCTCGGCGAGCACCCGGCGCAGCTGCTCACGGGTTAGGGAGCGGCCCTGCTCAAAGTGCCAGCCCGTTGCCGCCACGACGCCGTGGGAGGAGCTGCGCCTTCGCGGACCCTCCGTGGAACAGACCTTCACGTTCAGCATCAGCCAGGCAGAGCCTCAGCGGCACCAGGACGTTCGCGATCGAGCGGTCCGAGAGCCGCCCGCGCTCGCCGCGGTAGGCGGCGAGCCAGGTGACGAAGCCCTGGAGTCCTCGCGGTCGATCTCCGCCAGGCGCGTGTCGGGCGGGAAGTAGCGGAAGGCGAAGGTGGTCAGCAGTCGCCGATATTCGCTCCGCGTCCCCTCACCGACCGTGTCGCGGCAGTCAAGTCCCAGCACGTGGTGTAGGAGTTCGCCACGATCGTCGGTGAAGCGTTCGGCTGCTCAGGCCGCCTGGAGCTCCCTCACCTCCGCTTCGTCTTCGTCGAGGCGATGG
>JGI26538J50259_1002250_pt1 | contig 10233 bp, 11 predicted proteins | sample ThiBio_1000_plan_FD_50259 | JGI IMG/M metagenome (IMG submission 50259)
CCGCCACTTTGTGGCGGGTTTGATGCAAAACTAACAATGTTAATAAAAATAATTGGTGACACTCTTGGTGCAGCAACCCACAGCTTTGCTGTGGGTTGCTTAATCAATCTCTCCACTAAGTGGCGAGATTGATGCATCCTAGTGACTCCAGATGCAGCAACTCACAGCTCCTCTGTGAGTTGCTTAATCAAACCCGCCACTAAGTGGCGGGTTTGATGTAACTCCCAACATGTTAATAAAAACGATAGGGNGTCATTCTTGATGCAGCAACCAAACTGTCGCGAAAAATGGATAAAATCGATATGTATAATTATCATAATTCATATCGATTTAATCCATTTTCGGTGTCTGCCACTAAGTGGCAAAAAATGAATATTTTAAGACTTTTTAAAAGTTAATAAAAAGTGATTTTTACATCCTTTAACGACTGATTGGCCCCTCATTTGACAGTTTCGCAAGGGGAGATTATATCAACGAAATCATCTGAAATCGCTCTAAGTCTTTTTTTACAGTCATTCAGAACACCTTCACCAGACATCGAATTGAATAATGAAGCAAATTTAGAACCGTACCAAGTTTCACTTGGATACCAATCAATAAAACGTTCAAACATATGATTATTAATCAGATAGTCAATTGTTGAACAAATTGTTTCTTGAAATTGTGGTGGAAATGAGAATCGATCGTCTATAATAGCATATTTGAAATTATATGTTAAACATAGTAAATTGAATGTACAATCAAATATATCATCGATTAAATGCGCATCAACACGTGTAGCAATTAATTTCAAATGTTTGAAAACAATAGGACAAGCTTTTTCAATTGCATGTTTCATGTCATCAACTGCTGGTAAATCGATGGAAGATTGACGTAGAAGCAATTCGTGCGGTACAGGTAGATCCATTCTAATGTTAATTATGAATAAAAACATGAAATAAATGCTACGTTCAATATGGGGGACAAAAGCCTACCATCAGATATGCGAGCTGTGCTCTCATATCTGATGGTAGGCTTTCTCCCCCTAAAACCCCCTTTTCTACAATAGACCAGGGGGTTTGGGGAAACTACTCTCATATCTTTGCTATGAGAGTAGTTTTGTTCCCCTTCGTACAACATTGATTTGTTGTATATAGTCATATTTCTTGCCCTGGTCCTATTGTAGGAAAGGGGGTTATAGGGGGAGACAGCCGATTGGCTTGCTTTGCCGGCCAATGAGGCTGTTGTCCCCCATGACAATTCCAATTATAGGAATCAACCATTAATCGAATAAAATAACATATGTATTCAATTTTTAGGAGATATTGTATTCCCCAATAAAAATGCATTTTATCGGGTGGGGGACATCAGCTTCATTTGCCTGCAAAGCGGAAAAATCCTCGCCTTTCTTATGAAAAAGACTGCGTTTTTATTGATGAATTCACATGTGTTATAGTATCCATTCCATTATGCGATAAAAATGCATTTTATCGGGTAAAAGAATGAGGTTTTATGGGTGAATTCGCGTGTGTTATAGTAGCCATTCTACTGTGCGACAAAAATGCATTTTATCGGGGGAAAGAATGGGGGGTTATTGATGAATTCGCGTGTGTTATAGTAGCCATTCTATTGTGCGACAAAAATGCATTTTATCGGGGGGAAAGAATGAGGTTTTATGGGGGAGCAGGATACTGCTGTAACACTATATTGCAGATTTCCACATAACCAATTAATGTCAATAAAATCCCCCATAAAATCACAATTGCAATATTACCAATTAATGTCAATAAAATCCCCCATAAAATCACAATTGCAATATTACCAAAATACTGTCAATAAAATCCCCACGTTCCATCAAAGTATGATGCAAGAACTGAACCTACTAACAATTAAAAGTATGTTAAAGTAAGAAATGGGCAAATACTATGCAGTAGCTGTTGGTCGAAAACCAGGTATTTACACTGATTGGCCATCATGTAAAGAGAAAGTCGTCGGTTTTGTTGGTGCTAAATACAAATCATTCTTAACGAAAGATGAAGCAGTAGAATGGATTAAGACGAAACAGGCCGCACCTGTTCGCACTCCGCGCACTCCGCGCACTCCACCACCTCCAGCATCATTCACTGTTTTCTGTGATGGTTCATCAATTAATAATGGCAAGAAAGGCGCAATTGCATCTGCCGGAATAGTTGTATGGGGAAAACCCGAAGCAGACATCAAACATATTTCAATATATGCAGAAATGCTTCCATCAGACAACGAACAAACTAATCAACGTGCTGAATTATACGCAGCAATGCGTGCATGTGATGAATTAGGCGCACGTAAAGTCACATCCGCAGACATTTACACCGATAGCATGTATACAATTAATTGTTTAACTAAATGGACACCAACATGGATTAAAAATGGTTGGAAGAAAGCCAATGGTGAACCCGTTTTACACGCCGATATCATTAAACCCGTTCATGAATGGCTCCAATTAAATCCAGGCATTCATATGCGGCATATTAGTGCGCATGTAGATGAAAAAGCCACTGAATGGCCATTCATTGGAAATGCTGTAGCCGATTGGGCAACACATGTTGCCCGTGTTGGTGTTGCATCTGCACCTGTTGCATCATCAGAATTCGAAGCACTTGTACCAGCTTTAGCTAAGCGATTGGCGTAAATACGCGAGATATTTCCGGTCCCTTGCCTCGCGTAAGATTAATCATAATATGTTTAATAACATTGGGATGAGATAGCAATTGAATCATATCGTCATAACATTTTTTAGATGTAGCTGGCAATTGTTTAACTAATCTAATATATTCAACAATGTTGCTTTCAGTAATGCCAGTACGTCTGTAAAAAATATAATCTAATTCGTCAAGTTTCCCAACAAGATTCACAAATTCCGCATTATTAATTTTTTCATCATATTTCAAACGATTAATGAATGTTGCAAGTGTTATATGTGTATCAATTAACACCCGTTTTTTCATAATAAATGGCATAAGAATTGTGTTTGTAAAATATTCATCCATACCATAAGGATGCAAAGACTCCCCTCCTCTTTTTCGCACCATATTTGATGCAATTATTTTCGCCCGAATTGCATCAAAGCTGCTACCGGCAAGGTCGCGAATGTAATCATAAAAAATGTTATTCGATGCAATAGGTTCAGTGCAAATAAATCTGTAATTAACAACTGGCGAATTCACTGTAATCCATGGTTTTTCATAACAATTAAACGAAACATATGAAACTACCGCACCGCTTGCAACTAAATCCTCAATGTATGCAGGTGCAAACGCAGAAGGCAGCGGCACATCAATATCACTAACCCATACGTACTTGTAACCCACAGGCCATTCAAAACATGGATGAAAACGAACAGTTGACCCCAATGTTCCCCATGCACCTTCAGCATCAACCTTATACAACACAAATTCAACATGTTCAGCGCCAGCATATTTGTCAACTAAATATGCCGTCGTAGCATCAACATATACACGAATGTTAAACGCACCAGTCGCATTAATACACTTATAAAGATTTGTTTCATATTTTCCGAAATCTCTATATGTTGCAGACGTTGACATTTTAAAAATTGCTACACTAATAAGAACATCAGCGGGCCTTGTAGCCCGTTTTAGAATCGTAAAATTCATGTTTACATAATCATAAGATATTATTCATCATCCGAACTGTAAACAAAATCTTCATCAATACTTGTTGGTAATGCAGCAGGCGCAGCAGCAGCAGGCCGCGTCATTTCGGCTCGTTTGAGCATCCATGATGCAACTAAATCAGGAAAATGTTTAGCATTCCATTCGGCACTTGCAGCGGAGAAAGCAACATATTGCTTTGGTGTTGATGCAATAAATCCAACCGCTTCAGCCGTAATTGCCTCTAAATCAATAAATATGCAAAGCATTCTGTCAATAAGACTTGAAATTGTAGGTGGTGTTTTACCAACCCATTCTTCTGGATGGTATGCAGTCAACCCCTTGATGCAAATACGTTCACCGGGTTTCACACGACCAGTTGGTGTATGAAACTTAATGCTTGGTGGTTTTATAGGATGTTCATCATGTAGAATGAGTTCAAATATGAGTTGTAGCCCGCGAAATTCCGGCACAGAAATATCATCGCTATACTGATAGATAATGAAGAAAGATTCCATAGATTTTTCATTAGGCAAAATATCCCATCCAACTGTCAACCGTTCCCTGGGCCATAAAACACCCAAGTAGTTCTTGACAAACATAATTCCATAGTTCTTGTCGGCCATTTGTCGTGTTAATACTTACATAACCAACCAATAAAAATACTATTTCAATTATTTGTGCGCAATGCTGCCACTAATCGTAATGTCAATCGGTACGCTAAATATTCCGCCCGCATCAAGCAGATCATTTGAATAAACCGGTTTGACACCAGGCGCACAAGCAATCGTAATATGTGGATGTTTATTAACTGTTGGAACATCGCATACAATGCGACATGCAGCACCTTTATCGTTCCATACGATTTCTTTCACGTGCATATCAACATGTGAACCAACTGCACGCATTAGTCGTACATCCGTTTCAGGGTCACAAACACCTCCGCTATAGAATTGTAAAGTATAATGAAACTCTGTGCCAACTGTTTTATCAACAAGTGCATCTGGTGCAGCTGCAGTAATCGCATCAAGTAGCTTCACCCGTTCAGCATGTGAACAACTGATGCACCAATATAGAATTTTCTTCGTACCAGCGATTTTCTCGTAATCACGCGCAGTAGAAACCGCTCCAACAATTGCCCGAATACATTCCGCAGATTCATCGATACGACAATTTACAGCAGCGAGAATGTGAGCAAGATTTTCTTCGGGAGATGCTAAGACATTTAGCCGCAATATTCTGCCTGATGCTTCTGCCGCACTAACTGGTGTAGCAGACGCCATCATTTTCGCAAGAATATCACTAACTGGTGCATCATTATGAAGCGACCGATGCCCTTTGCCACGTGCGTCGATGCGACCATGGCAAATATCAAGCAAAGCGGAATCACCTGCCGGATGTTCCATAACAATCGCAAGATTTGGGATGCACCCAGCTGTAATGTAGTCCTTGCGATTTTCAGGTGCAAGGTTTGATTTGTCAAGTATAATGTGGGAATAATCAGTTAACATGGCGGATTTAATAGCGCCGATATATGCTTTTCTGTTTCCACTACATTCATCTTGATTAATCCAACAAGGTTTCATTCCGGCTCCTTTGAGGTAAATAAATGCCGCACGAGCAAGAGTTGATTTACCGCTTCCAGGTGGTCCAGACATCATAATAATATGTTTCGGCAGTTCACCAGATACTACAACATCAGGCATTTCATCTTGCAGTGATAACCATTGAGATTGTAATGACCATCTATTATCGGATGATAATGAATATGTTTGACGTAACCAAGTATTAAACATTTTAAGTTTATTAATTCGGTCAGTGAACCATTTGTCAACAAGTGGTAATTCGTTTTCAGTAAACAATTCAGCGACTTTCGCACGCAAAACGCCTTCAATTGCTGTAGAAGAACAACCACCAAGGATTATTTCACGTGCCGCTCTTTCGAGTACACAATTGATGGATTTTTCTTTCCAAATGAAACATACGCGTCCATCTGCATCAATGCCATACATGACGGCTCCTTCAGAATTAACAGCCGACCTGATGCTTGTTATACAAGCATCATACTCATGTGAATGTAAATCAATTGCATTTGTCATTGGTGCAGTAATTAGTCCGAGTGAACGAAATATTGTATGTGCATCGAGCGGATTAACAACTGTCATCAACGCTGGATTAACAAGAGCAAAGAATCGAATTTCAGACGATAAATATTTAACAATATGTTGTGAATCGCTGAAAATTGCTTCACCAACGGCTGTAAATCGTGAATCAGATAGGAATCGATGAAAATCAAGAGTCATGCAGCAACAAGATGTAAACAACAATGCATTTTTAGCCGCATATGTGAAACGAGGTTCAACATATGTAGCAATATCTGCAGCAGCGTGTTCATGTCTGAAGATAATATGAACATGTTTTGAACCAACAATCCAATGTGGAATGCCATCAAGAACAAACGCTGCAACTTGAATATTTTCGCCATTTTCTTTTTCGATAGCAAAAGCGGCAACAACGCGCGAGCGGTCACCATAACAAGTATTGTGGAAATATCCGAACTTTTTCATTCCACGAACGGAATGGATGAGAGTATCATCAATGAAAACATCGGTAAACCCGCGGGGAACGGAGTCCCAAATGTCCCGATTTGATTCATAAACACGATCATCAAACCCAACAACGCGTGTTGAAACGAGTTTGAATGTGTTATCACCAATCGTCGCATACGCAGTAATTTTCGCAATATTGTCCGACATAATTGAAAATGTTAAAAATATTAATTGAAAAATGCCGCTATTCAACTTTGCTGGCAGTTTGCGTTATTAACACAGCGTAAAGCTCTATGCTCTAAGAGCTACCCAAATCATATCAAATTCTGCATTATCTGCCATGTTAAGATGCGCTAATGTCTTACAATCAATGAGTTCATCAGTCGGATAGTTTACTAACATCGATTGTCCAAAGGCATACCAAGTCCAATCACCAAGAGTAAAACCTGCCTTAATTGATGTAATAACATCGTCCCGCGCAATAGAAACAGGTTTAGCGGCACCTTTGATTAAAAAACCTGCAGCCTTATGCATCCCATAAATATCAACTGTCAGACCTTTTTCATGTGAGACACGCGTGTATTTTAGGAAATAGTTTGATTTTTCAGATGTTTTAACAATGTCATAAGATATGAAAATTGTCGATGTATCAAACGTTCGAATATGTTTATTAAAAACAATACCAAGCGAAAATCCTTCATTTGGTACCGAATGACCACGAAGTGTGCATGAAAATGGGAGTCTACCTGGACAAGTTTGGTCATCAGCAAATAGCGCTCGCATAGCTCGCCACGAAGACCATGTCGGTGCCGAATCAATTACATTATCATGTTTATAAAGTGATACTTCTTCAAACATGTTAAGAATATCATCTGAAAGTGTTGGACCATCAATGCGAATATTTGTTATATGAAATCCATTTGTCATCGGAATTGCGAACTTATTGACTTTCGAAAAAGAATTGTCTGCAATAGGAATATGTTCTGTTCTAATGAATTCTACATCGATACCATCTGTATCATAAATAGTTTTGGGTAATGCAAATACCGCCGTAGGTGATGCTGAAGGCACTGCTGTAGGTGGTGGTGAAGGCACTGCCATAGGTGCATCTTCTGTTATTTCATCAGATGATGTTTCAGTATCCTTTCGATTTTTGTATGCAATTGCAGCTTCAATTGACTTTTTTGATGCACCACAATCGGTTAGTTTTTTAATGTGAGTATCACACACAATACCATCAGATTGCTGCATTATGCGTATAAAAGTTTCAAGTTGAAACGGGTCAGTTGTCATTTCAAATGATTGCGAGGCCATTCTATATTGCAACTCTTTTGTGTTTTTGAATGATTCCGGAATATCATCTGTAGCCGTTCCTTCACCAAATGCTTCATCAAGAGATGCACCCCACATTTGCTGTAGCTAGAGATTTGAAACTGCAATTTTGAACGCTTATGTTTTTCTCATGCTATAGATTTAAGAATGTCAGAAATTGGTGAAGGTGTAACATCGCGAATCTATGTGGTTTCTCCAACAATTGTAAAGAAAATACAGAAGCGAAATAAAAACAAAGTCTCCGCCAGATATCAATATCAAGTGCAACAGATTGCATCCGAGCTTCAATTCACAACATTATACATACCACGCGTGTATGAATATGGAGCAAATTGGTATACAATGGAACGAATTGATACAACACGGCCACTAAATACCACGCCTGAAGAGGTGGCATTTTGTTCACAGATGCAGCGGTGCGGCTACATTGCGAATGATTATGAATTGTATTTACAACCAGATGGAAGAGTTGCCTTGGTTGATTTCGATAGATTCATCACAGCATCCATATAGGCAATATCAATAAAATTGTCGATTGTGGCAACACCAGTAATCAAAGGACCGGCTCCGAATTTATCCATGAATTTTTCGCTAACAACTCTCCAGCAATCTTCATCAGATGCAGAAATCTCGGATTTGAGTTTCGCGAAATCCGCATAAATGTTGTATGAATCGATTGTAATCGTCCAACGACGAAATAGGTCCAATCTTTTTTGTTTACATTTCACATTATTCCTAATAATTTCATGAATAATGTTCGCATCTGCATCAGACATCGCAGAATCAATAAATAATGCTCCGCAACGTTCAATTAACGCTGTGAAACAAATTACATAAATCATGTAAATAGCATTTGCATTTGTTAACCATCCTGCCAATATTCCAAATGTAGAAAACAACAGGGATCCAATATATAGATTGTTATAAGCATTTTTAACGTTGTCGTTAAACAATTTTATAAGGAAATTTGAGATAGCTATTAATCTTTCTTTTTTAGCCATATTCTTTCCAATACGAGATGTGAAAAATGGCGAATTTCAATTTTCTTTGAAAATTGAATGTCAAACCAAATTCATATGAACAAACAACAATAATATGCCTCCGAAACGTAAAACAGCCGTCGAAGAATCAGAGGAAGTATGTGGGATTTGCTTTGAAACGTTTACAACGCGCCGTAAAAAAATAAAATGTCAATTTTGTGAATTTATCGGATGTAGCGAATGTATTCGCCGCTATTTGGTTGAAAGCACAGAAGACCCGCATTGTGCGGAATGTCGACGCGAATGGACGCGCGAATTCTTGCATTCAACTGATTTGCCTAAGACATTTATAACGACTGATTTGAAAAATCATCGGGAAGATGTATTGGCAGATAGAGAGAAATCGCTATTACCAGCAACCCAACCAATTGTTGAACAATTGATGGAAGGAGAACGCATTCGTGTGGAAGTTGTTGGGAAATTAGAAGCAGAAAAACGCACAATAATCGACGAAATGTCAAAGATTCAAGCGCGTTTATACGCGCTGAATATGCAAATTAGTAAAGCAACAGCAGAAGCGGATAGATTAACATGGACTGCTGGAACAAAACCCGCAGCAGAAGCTGAACGACGACAATTTGTACGGGCATGCCCTGCAACAGATTGTCGCGGATTCTTGTCAACTGCTTGGAAATGTGGAATATGTGAAACATGGGTATGTCCAGAATGTCGCGAAATTAAAGGTAAAAACCGGAATGATGCACATACATGTAACCCCGAAATTTTAGCATCTGTAAAGATGTTGGAAGCTGATTCAAAACATTGTCCGAAATGTGCAACATTAATCTTTCGTGTCGAAGGCTGTGATCAGATGTGGTGTACATCATGTCAAACCGCATTTAGCTGGTCAACTGGTCGTGTAGAAACGGGACGAATTCATAATCCTCACTTCTTTCAATGGCAACGTAATAATGCAGCACAAGCAGAAGCAGCGTTTGAAGCTGGTGGATGTGGTGGTGTACCAACGTTGTCATCATTGCTGAGAGGTGGCGGAGATGTTGCCCTTGGCAAAGAATATGTTAAACTTGTTTCGATTGTACACCAGTCGATAAATGACATAGTTCATCGTGTATTGCCAACATATCCTGTGCCAAATGTAGTTATTCAGAATCAAGATTTACGAGTGAAATATTTGATGAATGAAATTAGTCTGGAAGCATGGAAGAAACAGTTGCAACAACGAGAGAAAGAGCGCGAAAAGCGACATGATATTCGTGCTGTAATAGAAATGTTTTCAGCGGTAGCAACGGAATATTTGCAGAAAATAGGCCGTGCCCGTTTGACTGATGGTGCAATCGATGTAGACCAAGTGATTATAATCTTGGTTGAAATGGATAAATTACGTACGTATTTTAACACACAAATGGAAATCATAAGTAAACGATATGGGTGTGTAGTACCTGCACTGGATGACAAATGGCATCCTTCCCGTATGTAATATCAATTATGTTGCACTGATTTTTATTCTGGGAAAATTTTTACACTATAATATTGACAATAAAAATACATTTATGATTTATAATATAATAATGCCAAGAATATGTAAATTTGATGAATGCACCACAAGATCAACTTTTGGTTTGCCTGGCAAAAAAGCAGAATTTTGTTCAAAGCATTCAACAGCTGATATGATTAATGTTATATCTAAAACATGTAAATTTGATGGATGCACTACGCAAC
>JGI26538J50259_1002252_pt1 | contig 10224 bp, 4 predicted proteins | sample ThiBio_1000_plan_FD_50259 | JGI IMG/M metagenome (IMG submission 50259)
CAGGCCGATCACCGAATTCTCGCCGTGTTCGGCGACCCAGGCGGCGCGGATGGCGGTGACGGTGGCGGTCTTACCGGTCCCGGCCGGCCCGACCAGCAGGTCCAGCACCCGCCCCGAGCCGTAGATCGCCGCAGCGGCGGCGGTCTGCTCCGCGTCCACGGCCGTCGATTCCGCAACCGCCGACGTTGTCGGAGGGGCGGTAGGTCCGGAGGTGTCGTCGGCGGCGGCCAGCAGCCGGGCTTCGGCGTCGAGCACGGCGCGGGAGGTGAAGATCTCCTTCGCGGCGAACGCGGATCGCCCTGTGGACGGGTCTCGCCACTTGGCAGGGACGGCGGCGATCTCGGGCGGGTTGAGCAGCACCGACCCACCCAGCGCGCGGGCGGTGATGCTATCCCGGACGGCCAGCAGGTCTGTGGGGGTGGCGAACTGCCAGCCGCGGATCCCGATCTCGCGGGCGGCCTGCGCTGTCACGTTCCACCGCGACCACGTCGAGCGGCGCCCTTCTACGGCGGCCAGGACCGTGGCCGCGACATCGGCGACCACCCGATCATCCACGTCCGCGGCCGTCAACACCGGTCCCGTCGGTGCCGCGCCGGTGGCCGCCTCGACGACGGTCGCGGCCCAGCCGGCCGGGTCGCCGCCGAGGATGCGCGCGGCCCGGTCCCGCCACAGCGTCGAGTACTCGGCCAGTGGCCGAGTGTGCTTCGGCGTCCGGGTGCCCAGCGTGGCCTGCTGCCGGATGCGCAGCACCTCCGCCGACGTGGGCGCCCGGCCATGGGTGGTGACGAAATCGGCCACCGCGTTGTCTTTGGCCTGCCCGATCTGCCCGGCTCGTCGGGAGAACTCCTCGACCAACCGCTGCGGCACCGCGGCCAGTTCGCGGGTGGGGTTGCGCCCGGCACCGCGGGCACGCCACTGCCAGGCCAGGCCGAGGCGGGCGGTGACCTGCTGGGCCAGCAGCGCATCGTAGGACTCCGACAGCGCCACCACCGCCCGGTAGAACTCCGCCCCATCCAGGCTCCGCCACCCGCCGTCCTCGCCCTGCACCTTGTTCGCCAGCACCAGATGCGTGTGCAGTTGGGGATCACCGGCGCGGGAATCGTGGTGGTCGAACCCGGCCGCGATCACACCCCGGACCGGCAGCACCGCCGCCCCGGCGTGCCCGGTGCGGGTGCGGGCCACGTCCCGCTCCATCAACGCCAGCACCTGAGCCACCGCGGCGTGATGCGCGTCCACGATCACCCGCCGGGTCGCCTTGTCGGCCAGCGCCCACAGCACCGACACTGATTTCGGGGTGGAGAACGTCGCATCAAACCCGGCCACCGACACCCCCGGCCGGTAGGGCCGGCCCAGTTGCTGCCCGGTGATCGGGTCTTGCCCGGCGCCGAACAGCCTGCCCATCTGCTCCTCGCCCACCTGCGAGCCGGCGGCCAGTCCCGCCCCGCCCGCGACGCCGGTCAGACCCCGGCCCAGCCAGATCCCCGGCGGATAGCCGGAGGCCGCGTAGTAGCCGGCCAGCGGTCCCGACCGCTCGGCGTTCTGGTCGGTGTCGCCGCGGGCCGTGTGCTGCAGCATGTAGCGATACCCGGACCCGGCGGACAGCTTCGCCAACGACATCACCCGGCACCACCACCTTCCACCGCGACGACCGGCCGGACCCCCGCACGAGCGCGGGGATTCTCCTTCTACCTAGAAGTGGTGCCATCACCGCGCCGTTAGCCGTGCTGGCCGGGTGACAGAAGTGCCGGATGTGTGCGCCGCGTCGTTTGCGGGGCTGCGAGCGGCCAGGCCGCGAATGGAAGCTTCGGGCGGCCTGGCCGACCGAGGACGGCCGGCGACGGACGCCGGTCTCGGCCGGTCCGCGTCAGCCCGCCCTGCCCCATGGCCGCGGCCATGTCGGAGCCGGCCCGGCATGTCGCCGCCGTGGTCCGCCCAGCAGTCGCGGGGCCGTCGTCTCCACACCCATGAAGGGGTGCCACTACGGCGCCGCTGACCACGACATCGCCGACAAAAGAGTTTGGGATCCGGCTGACGGCTGGCGGCGTTGGAACCCGGTGCCCTGGGCATGGTCACAGATGGCGCGTTCGCTACCATCGTGGCTCGGCGAGCGCAGCACTCAACGAGCGGAATGCGTCACGTCTTGCTGGGCGCGCCACGGGTCTTCGGGTAGTGCAACGAGATTCGAGAGATCACAGGGCATCACAGCGGATCACCAACAATCATCACAATTGAGATCCGCTCTTTACAAAGCTTACGGTCGGGTTGTATGCGATCTTGAGCCGGGTGGAACACCCCGTGGTGCAAGACGAGTACTCAACACTTCAAGGTCAACAGGGCCGGGCGGTGGGCGTCGGGCTCCGGTCGGGTCCGGCCGACGGTTGCAAGGTCCGGACTTACCTTGCAGTGCGGCCGCAGCGTCCGATGAAGGCTGCGAACAAGGACAGCCGCGAGCCTTGGCAGCACTGGGCTAGGGCGATTTGGTGCTCGCTAGGTCGGGCTGAGCTCGCCGAAATTGCACGGTAAATCTGGACGAGTCCGGGATTCATCGTCGGGGCCCACCTCGAATCGAGCGTAGCCCCGGCCTGAGGTGAAGACTTCGTCTGGACGAGACACGGACGACGACAACCGGGGTGGCGGCGAAGCAATCCAACCGCCGATGACGTCCGCCGGGCCGACGTACCGCTGAACACGGTGACGTGACGAACGCGATGGTTGATGTTGCCGACCGCCTGCGAGGCGTTCCGTAGGGCCCCCAGTCCGGGGACCTAGACCCGCACGAGATTCTGCGGAGCTCAATCTGGCTGTGCGAACTCGAGCGAGACGCCACGGAACCGCAACTACCCAAGGTTCGTCATTTGCGATGGCGGTCCCGATCCGGTTGGCCGCCCAACCCCCGGGCGCTTCGATCCTCTGCGAAAGTTGCATCGCGCGGCACCCTGCGGGTAGAGGCAAATGGGCGTGGCGCCCGCTACGATCGTTTGGCAACTTCGGAAAACGGCTTGTTGTTTGCAGGCGGATAACTGCGAGCGTCGCACACGGAGGAGAACCGGTTGACCAACACGGCTGACAACCCAGCAGCGCCGAGGATTGATCCATCGGTGTGGCGCGATGTTGTCAGCGCCGCGGGGCCGGACAGATCGGTCGTCGCGCTGGCGGGCAATTTCAACGCCGCGGCCAAGGCATCGCAGGACCCTGACACCAAAGCGGTCCTTGAGACGCTCGCGGTGGCATCGTCGGCGATGCTCAAGCCTGACGACTGGAACGAGCCGTTCACACCAGCAGTCAGCTGGAGAAATGGCAGCCGATCGGCGCTGCCAAGCGATCTCGACGGACCGGGGTGTGCGCTCCTGCTGCAGATTGCCAAGGCCATGGACACTAGCGACGATGCGGGGTTGCGGGCCCGGGTCTACGACGTCTGCTGGACGTATCTCGACCGGCGCGACCAACAGATGTGGATCGACGCCATCGACGCCTACACAGCGGCGCCGCTTGACCCTGAATCGTGGCACGGTGACGGTGCTGCCGGATGGCAGCGGGCGTTCGAACTGGTCCGGCGTCGCGGCGCAGCCGGGCGTGAACAAGCGGAAGCGATGGCGGCAACGGTCCGCGACCGTGTCCGCCGCAGCACCGTCGGGGAAGCCTTCTTCGGGGTCCAATTGTCGGAGTTCGCCCGCAGGTACAAGCTTGTCGAGAAACAGGAGCAGCACGGGTTCGCCGAAATGGCCGTTCAGGTGGCGCAGCAGGCCCGCGAAGCGAGAGAGCGGCGGCTGGCCCAGTCGTGGGAAGAAGAGGCCGCCGCGTGGTACTCGGCCAGTGGAGACCAAGACGCGGCATCGCATGCCACCCTGCGACTGGCCCGTGACTTTGTCGCCGAGGCTGCCGATCGGCGGCAGGGGGTAGGTGGGGCAGCCATCACCGCCAGCCACTTTGTGGAGTGTGCGCTCGCGATCTTGCGCAAGCTCCCGCGGAAATTCCGTGCGGCCAATGGCGTCGACGACCTGATCAAGGACCTACGTCCGCAACTAGAGGCCGACCGAGAAGCCCTGCTCGACTCCATGGTGGCGGTCTCGGGAGGCTCGTTCGATCTCAGCGGCTATATCGAGCAGTCGAGGCGGTCGGCGTCGGGGCACGACCGGGTTGGAGCCCTGATCGCGCTCGCGGCGTTGGCCCCCCTGGAGGATCCTGACCGGGTGGAATCGACCGTGCGTGAGCAAATACAGCAAGCCCCGCTGTCGGTGTTGTTCGGCGGCGAGACGCTCCGTGCGTCTGGACAGAAGGTAGCCGCGACGCCCGGCATGACGGTCGATGGTGAAGCGGTGCGAGAGGGCAAGATCGACCCTGCGGTCTGGGCGGCCATGGTCCGGAACCACTTGGTGCTCGTCGACGTGAGGGTTGTCGGTCTTATCGCGCCCGCGTTACGGGTTGTGACTGCCGAACATCGCTACTCGTCGCAGTTGCTTTACCGGATCTGCTACGAGAGTCCGTCCACACCCGCCGGGCGCGAAGGCGTGTGGGCGCTCGGATTTCAGCGTGGCCTCGACGGTGACTTTGTATCGGCCGCGTCGCTGTTGGTGCCGCAGATCGAGCATTGGGTCCGAGTCCGGTTGAAGGAGCATGGCGGAAACACATTGATCACGGACGAACACGGTGTCGAAAGTGAGAAAGGGCTCGGGAGTCTGCTCAACGATTCACTCGCTGTAGCTGCGCTCGGCGCACCCTTGGTTTTCGAGTTGCGGGCCCTGATGACCGAGCAACTCGGCCCAAACCTTCGCAACGACATCGCCCACGGACTCATCGAAGACTCGGCATTTAACAGCTCGGCGGCAGTGTACGCATGGTGGATCGGGCTCAAGCTAATCATGCTTCCCCTTGCGTTCGCCACCCAATCGCGTTGGGCCGAGAACGACGGCGGCACGCCAGGGGGCAGTCAGCGAACGGGTGATGCATCTTCCTAGGTCGACTGACCCACCACGTTCGCATGTTCGATGCCGCTCCCAGACTCGGTGTTCACACGAAGACGCTCGAGCAACTCAGTTGGCGACGGTCTCGCAGACAGTCACCTCGTGGCCGCACCCGGGCGCGGAACGGTCAGTACGTATTGGCGTACTGTGGCGCCTGCGGACTTGTAGGCATCGTTTACTCGAGCCTCGAGCGCCGTCCGAAGCGTCTCGACGGACCACCGGCGAGCCTTGGGTCGGCGGCTGGGGTCCTTCACGGTCCAGAGATTCGGCGGATACCATCCAACAAGGAACACGCCAGCTGTGGACTGCACCTCGGCGAGGTATCTGTCGACAAGCTGATCTTCTAGTGCGGACTCGACGTCGCTGTTCCAAGACCCTTTAATTTCGATGGGGACGGTGTGGATTGTCTCGCCGTCCCGGACCTGCACGTGGACATCTGTGCGATCTCCAGTGCCGTAGGCGGTACGTGGCAGGACCAAGACTTCGCGGTTGACGATGACGCTGCGCTGCTCGAGACGAAGGCGCAGTTGGTGTGCGAGGTACGCCGATAAGGCTGCTTCGGGCTTGGGTGCCCATAGGTCGTCGCCGTTCCCCATGTCTGCATATCCAAGCTTCAGCCCTGCATTTTCTGCGGCTGTTCGTACGGGAGCCGGGATGCGGTCCCAGAGCAGTTCACCGTGAGAAGGCAGTTCTTCCTCAATCGCTGCAAGTGCCTCGATGATGAGTGCTGCGAGTTCGCTGTCCGTGCGGACCAGCCGGCGGGTCGGGTCGCCGAGTAGAACTGCGAGGTCGTCGGGGTCGGGCGGCTTCCAGTTTATCTCCGCCAACTGCAGCCGAGCGCGGTGGAGAGCGGCTTCGAGGTGAATGGACTCGGTCTGGCTAGCCAAGGATTGAAGCAGAGTAAGAGCTCGTGGCGTGCCTCGCTGGGCGAGACTGTCGAGGACGCGGTCACGCAGCCGTCGGGTGTCCTCATCGGCAGACGCGAAGTAGGCTCCCGCGTGGATGCCGTCACCTACGTTGGGCGTCAGGGTGGCCAGCCATCGGTAGAACTGGGCGAGGTAGTCGTCGGTGAACGCATCCAATCGCGGGCCGTAGTAGTTCTGGTGGGCGAGTGCGTGCGCAATGGGCAGGGCAGCCTCTTGGTCGGTCCCAACACTGTCGCGAATTATGGGCCAGGCCCGCATAGGCGTTACGTTCATCAACACGACCGCGGACGTGCAGGCGAGCGCGTTCGGAAATTGGCCTGGCGTGAATATCATTGCGTCGATGACCTTGTCGACGATCCCGGCGACGGATGTCTGAAGCGCCGTGCTGGCCAGGTCTCGGTAGACTTGGACGGCTAGCGATGCGGCCTCCTCGGTGTCCGGGATCGTGAGCGTGCCGGGTTCACCGGACAGTGTGTCCCGAATGCCAGTGAGTAGCACACCAATCGCGTCGCCCAACTCCGCGGACATGCAGCCTTGTAAAGCGTCGAGTCCGTAGGGCAGACTGCCGCGCCCAAGTTCGCGTCGGACGAACTGCGTCGTCGCGGAAGCGAACGATGCGGCCGCGGCGGTGGCGGCAGCACGCAAAAGACGACGGTGACGGTCGCGCTGAGCGTCGTCTGAGCCAGGCAAGAACCATAAGAGGCTGCCGACCCATTGAGACCAAGGCACAGTCTGGAGCTTTGCCCTGTCTTGGCGGTCGAGAATGCAGAGCGCCAGATACCCCGCCCAGGCGCGTTTGTCATACCTATTCGTGCCCAACCAGTCGGTCCAGTGGTCGTGTTGGCGGAGAAGGTAGCAATACGCGGCCTTGCCAAGCCGGTTTTCAGCGCCGTCGCCGAGGACGACGACCGACGGGAAAGCAAGGAGGTCGTCGTGCATAACCGGCACCTGGGCTCGCCCAGTGGACGGGTCGAACTGCAACTGCCACGCGAGTTGCCAGAATCGGGACGGATCTTCGTCAGTCACATCGACTAACAGCTGTCTGACGGACTCGGCGAATTCCCCGGCATCTTCCCACGGGGGTGGCGCCTTGTGGTCGGCTCGCCACGCTTCGGCGACTCGCGAGTCGATGGGGACGGCGTCAAAGATTCTCCGCAGACTGCTTCCTGCGAACGGCACCATGGTCCGGAGCCCGTACGCATACTCATAGTCGGTCTCATTGGCCGTGTCTAGGATCGTCACCGCGATTTCCGCGAGGACGGCTGCGCCTGTTGGATGATCAACTGCAATGTCTCGCGCCTTGTCCGCAATCCACGCGAAGTCGCGAGAGTCCACCAGCGCCCGACGGCGGGTGTCGGAGCCATCCGCGCTGACCAGTCCGCGAAATCTAGCGCGCCACCCCGACAGGATGCGATGTGCCGCCCAGGCTGGGTCCGCGTCGAAGTCGCGGAGCGCGAGGCTGGCGGCCAGGTGACGTCTGAGCGTGGCGACCTTCTCGGGGGTTCGCGTCGACGTCGTCTCATCGAGCGAGTCTGGGATGTCAAGCTGCTGGAACTCGCGCATGTATGGTTCGACGATCGCGGCGATGGGGTCGATTAGTTGTTCAGCATCCGGGCCGCTGAGGCCGCGGTCGATGATGGCGGCAACAAACTCGTCTCCCTCTGGCTGCGCCCCGCTTGATCGTCGACGCGCTGGTGATGCGGCAGTTGCCGACGACTCGACGTCGCTTACCGCGGCTGATTCGCTCGCTTCCGATTCGCCATCGGTCCGTTCGGCCATGAGGGTCAAAATGGCTACGACGTCGTCGTCTGTTGCGTTCTGGGCGGCGTCGATCCTCAGGAAGCGCGCGTAGCCGCCGTACAGCGATGGGTTCTGCCTTGGTGTGAGCAGCGAAAGAAGCTCCTCTGTGGTCATGTGCTTCGGCCAGAGTGCGGACAGGAGCGCACCCCGCAACTCGTCCTCTGAATCGATGGCTCGCGCGTAGTCCGGGTCTGCGAGACTTGCAAGAAGGGGCTTGAGCTCGCAAACTAGGTCCGGGCCGCAGGCGACGACTGCGTTCACGGCTAGGCGACGGACCGTGGTCGGCCAATGATCCGAGTTGGCAATGTCGAGCATACGAGGAGTCAAAGTCGGGTCTTCTGAGTCGGCCGCCAATTCAAGCACGATCTGCATTCTCGCCTGCGAGCGCCACCCTGAACCGCTCAGTTCGTCGAGTGCTCGCTCAACCTGGTTCGCGAGCCCTGGGTGTTTCAGCCGAAGCGAACCTCGACGACGCCACCACGACTCCGATAGATACGCATCCTCCGCAGTCCTGATCAATGCCTCCACAATCGTTCGCCGTGCAGCTGGCGAATCGACGAGTGCACTGTGACCGGCCAGGCTCAACGGGTCTGCCTCGGCGAGCCATCCAGCGCGAGAAGGGCACAGCGCGGTGATCCACGCGGCAGTCTCCCGTAGCGCGGTCGGAATTGAAACCCATGGCGCTCCGACTGACTGTTCCACGAGGAACAGTTGACGAAGCTGCAGCTCGCTGACCTGGCGCTCCACCAAGTAACTGGCTGCCAGAAAGGCGGCCACTGAACTATGGCGAAACGCGATACGATTCGGGCCGACAGCAGCAAACAGCGCGCAGCGCAGAGTCTGCCGGATCATGCCCTCACTGACTGAGAACCGATGCTCGGCATCACCTTCCTCGCCACCAACGAGCCCTGCGAGGTCCAAGTCCGACGGCCGACGATCCGACTCGCCACTAGTCCAAATGTTCCGGCGCCCAGAAAGCAGTAGACGCACAGCGATCCGCTTGGCGACCGACAGCCTCTGTTCCCTCCCAACTGAATTCAGTGCCGCGCCAGCATCCGACATGTCTGGCGAACTCCGCTCGGCAAACCGGCGGACAGCGCTCTCAAATATCTCCGACGGAGCGCCCTGCAGGTCGCCATTTTCCTCGTACATCTCGCAGAGCATCTCGAGTGTCAGCGGGATGCTGGCCAGTGGCGAGACGCCCCTTACTATGGCGGTCCTGACAAGCGCCCGGCCGTCTACGCCGTGCAAATCGGCGATCTGGGTGGCATGGGTGCGTGTCAGCGGTGCCAGATCCGTCGCCTTGTAGGGCAGAAGGTCAACCAGTGTTGCGTCGAGCGCGCGGTTGTAGTCCATGAGGCGGCAGGCGAAGACGAGCCGCAGGCCGCTCACCTCTCTGCCTTCAAGGCTGTCTCGCAAGAGTTGAGGCAACTGGAGCAAGATGGGGCACTCGTCGACCTGGTCGAGGATCACGACATGACGCACTGCGGCCGGTGAGGCCGTCGACGGACGACGGGTGTCGAGTCCATCAAAGATTGGCGCGAGCTTGGCTTGATAGCGCAGTTCAGTGAGCGCAATTGCGTCCAGCGCCGTGACGCTGGACGAACCAAGTCTCTCCCTCCAACGGCGAGCGATAGCCTGCAGGACGGTGCTCTTGCCCGAACCCGGCTCACCTAACAACGCGAACGAGTAGTCCCTGCAGAGCTCGATGGGGTCGCTCAATTCCGATGATCCACCGCGCCGACCGAGCACTGCCGACGGCGAGTACAGGAAGCCTGCATCATCGAGCGGGAACGGCGTCTCGTCCGTGTCGGACTGGGTTCGAATTCGGCACAAACGACGGGCATGCACTGGAACCGCCTTCCCAAGTAGTGGTCGCGTCGCTCAGGATAGAGGGCTTGGCAGCACTCCGGCCGGCGGCATTTCGACATCGCTGCTCTCGAGCCATGTGTGCTTAACCGTATCCGGTGTAGCCCTTGTTGAATGCGGCGGTGAAGTGAGGGTCGACCCGATCTTCACTGGCGGGGCTTCAACTTTTGGCGTGTGGCAAATGACGCGAGGTCGGTCGGTCCGACCACCAGGGCTTGCACGCCCCTCCGTAGCTGCAACATGCTCAAGGCACCTTGCTCGCAGCCGCCAGCCGCCCGGAGGGGAACCATAGTGACGGAGTCTATTGGCGAGCGGCGATTTCGGAAAGCTTGGCCGCGATTTCGGCGTCGCGGCCGGCGGCGGCGTGTTGGTAACGCAGGGCGGCGCCGGCGGTGGAATGGCCGAGGCGGGCCATGAGTTCGGCGAGGGTGGCGCCGGTGGACGCGGCCAGCACGGCGCCGGTGTGGCGCAGGTCGTGCCAGCGCAGATCGGGCCGGCCGGCGACCTGCCGTGCGTGGTAGAAGCCCCACCCGGTGCGGTGCGGGGTGCTCGCCCGGCCGTACAGCGACGACGGCGCCATGTGGGACACGCCGTCGGCGGCGGGGAACAGTAGACCGGCGCGGCCGTTGACGCGGGCGCGCAGGTAGTCCTTGATGGCGGGGATCAGG
>JGI26538J50259_1002268_pt1 | contig 10166 bp, 7 predicted proteins | sample ThiBio_1000_plan_FD_50259 | JGI IMG/M metagenome (IMG submission 50259)
CATGGATTCGCTGCCGGGCACGCCGCAGATCCAGAACATCATCCCCACCGCGTTCTTCGGCACCAATACCTGGGCCGCGCCGTGGCTGGGCACGATCGGCGCCGTGTTCATCCTCATCGTCGGCCTGGCCTACCTGGACTGGCGCCGGCGCCGGGCGGCAGCGCACGGCGAAGGCTACGGCACGCAGCTCGTCAACGAGCCCGAACCCTTCGAGGCGGAGAAACTGCCGCATCCGCTGATCGCGCTGCTGCCCCTGGTGCTGGTCGGCGTGTGCAACAAGCTGTTCACCGACCTGATCCCGCGCGCCTATGGTGAAACCCAGTCGTTCCTGCCCAGCGTGGTCGGCAACGCCCAACCCGTGGTGCAGGAAGTGTCCAAGGTTGCCGCAATCTGGGCAGTCGAGGGCGCGCTGCTGGTCGGCATCATCTGCGTACTGGTATTCGCCTGGCGCGCGGTGGCCGCGCGCTTCGCCGCCGGCAGCCAGGCGGCGGTTGCCGGCGCCCTGCTGGCCTCGATGAACACCGCCTCGGAGTATGGCTTCGGCGCGGTGATCGCCGCCCTCCCCGGCTTCAAGCTGGTGGCCGACGCGCTGCACACGATCCCCAATCCGCTGCTCAACGAGGCCGTCACCGTCACCGCGCTGGCCGGCATCACCGGCTCGGCCTCCGGCGGCATGAGCATCGCCCTGGGCGCCATGGCCGACACCTTCATCCACAACGCCAACGCCGCCGGCATCCCGATGGAAGTGCTGCACCGGATCGCGGCGATGGCCTCCGGCGGCATGGACACCCTGCCGCACAACGGCGCGGTGATCACCTTGCTGGCGGTGACCGGGCTGACCCATCGCCAGTCGTACAAGGACATCTTTGCCGTCACCATCATCAAGACCCTGGCGGTGCTGGTGGTGATCGGCGTGTATTACGCGTTTGGCGTGGTCTAGCTATCCACTTTGTCCTGCACGCTCACCAATGCTCGGCAAACGGGCGTGCCTCGACTTCGAACGACCACGCGGAACAGTCCTGCCGGCTCAGCCAGTGCACCGTGGCTGCCACCGCGTCGGGTTGCACGAAGAAGCTGTCCGGCTTGTCCGGCATGGCCTGGCGCGTGCGCTCCAGGTCGACGACGCCGTCGATGATGACCAGGGCCACATGGATGCCGGCGGGCCACAGGCTGCGCGCCATGGATTCGGCCAGGCTGCGCTGCGCCGCCTTGGCCGGAGCGAACGCCGCGCTGCGAACGCCGCCACGCCGCGACGCGGTGGCGCCAATCACGATGATGTTGCCCGCGCCGCGCTGCTTCATGCCCGGGATGACCTGCTGCGCCGTGAGCAGCGTGCCCAGCGCGTTGACCCGCCAGGTGGCCTCGAAGTCCGCCGGGCTGATGTGCTCGACGTCGCCCCAGACGCCGGACCCGGCATTGCACACCAGGGTTTCCACCGGGCCGAGTTCCTCGGCGATGCGCGCAAATGTGGCCGCCACCGCGGTTTCATTTCCCACGTCGCAGGCGTAGGCCTTGGCGACATCCAGTTCCGCCGCGAGCGCTGCGGCATAGGGCGTCGAGCGCGCCAGCAGCGCCAACGCGTGGCCATCCCGCGCAAAACACCGGGCAATCGCCGCTCCGTTCCCGGGCCCAACTCCCGTCACCACACATACCGGCCTGTCCATCCTTCCACCTCCCGCGTCGCCGCACATCCTGCCGTCCCATCTTAACCTCAGTGCATTCCCCATCCATGACCAATGGCCCGTTGCCCGCGTCTGGACGGCTGTTACCATCCGGCGGGCAATGGTGCTGCCCGGTTGCGTCACTGCACTTGGTACGCGACACCGGTATGGGGATGTCCCGCTGACAGCAACACATGTGACCACGCACTTCACACCGCATGCCGGACGCACGCCGCTGGCAGGGCTGGCGCGCCGCCTGCTCGTGGCTGGCACCGGCCTCGCGCTGGCGGCGTGCAGCGTCGGCCCTGCCTACCAGCGGCCGGCAGCGCCGCAAGTGCACGGTTACAGCGCGGCCCAGGATCCGACGACCATCCCGGCCGCCAGCTCGGCGCCCGGCCCCGCTGCCGCCGCCCAGGTACTGCAGCCGGATACCGCCGTGGCATCCCATTGGTGGGAGGGTTTCGGTTCCCCGGCGCTGGACCGCCTGGTGACCCAGGCCCTGGCCAACAACCCCGACCTCGCGGCCGCGCAGGCCACGCTGGAGCAGGCCCAATTCCAGTTGAAGGCTGCCCGGGGCGCGTTCTATCCGCAGGTGGCTGTGGGGCTGACGGCACAGCGCCAGCAGACTTCCGGCACTGCCGAGGGCGGCACGCCGGGCAGGCGGTTGTACAACCTGTATACCGGCCAGGTGTCGGTGGGCTACAACCCGGACGTGTTCGGCCTGAACCGCGCCGTGGCGCGGGGCGCGCAGGCGCGGGTCGACCTGGCCCGTGACCAGCTTGCCGCGGCACGCCTGACCATTGCCGGCAACGTGATGCATGCCGCGCTCGATCTGGCCGCCCTGGCCGAGGAAGTGGCCGCGACGCGGAAGACGCTGGACGACCAGCGCCAGATCCTCGGACTCACCCGCACCCGCTACGAGCTGGGCGCCGCCTCGGAATTCGACCTGCTCACCCAGCAGAGCCAGCTCGCCTCCAGCGAAGCCCGCCTGCCCCAGCTGCAGCAGGCGCAGGACCAGGCCCGTCACCTGCTGGCCACCTACCTGGGCAAGTTTCCCTCCATGGCCGATGGCCTGGAACTGCCGGCTTTGCAGGCGCTGCACCTGCCCGCGGCGCTGCCGCTCAGCCTGCCCTCCACCCTGGTGCGCGCGCGGCCGGACATCCGCGCTGCCGAAGCCCAGCTGCGTGCGGCCAACGCGCAGGTCGGCGCAGCCGTCGCACGCCTGTATCCATCGCTGCAGCTGAACGGCGATTTCGGCACCGGGAGCACCCATGGCGGCAAGCTGTTCGATCCGGCCAGCCGCGTGTGGGATTTGGCCGCAGGCCTGCTCGCGCCGGTGTTCGAGGGCGGCACGCTGCGGGCGCAGAAGCACGCCAGCGAGGCGGCCTACCGCGCCGTGTTCGCCACCTACCAGGGCACCGTGCTTGCCGCGTTCCGCGAGGTGGCCGACGTCCTGCGCGCGCTGGAACATGATGCGGTGGCGCTGGATGCCGAAGCGCGTGCGCTGCAATCGGCGCAGCGCGCCTTCGAGCTGGTGCGTACCCAATACCAGGCCGGCGCGGTGGATTACCTCAACCTGCTGACCAGCGAGACACAGGTCCAGAACGCGCGCATCGCCTTCGTGCAGGCCGAGGCGCAGCGCTACGCCGACACCGCGGCGCTGTACCTGGTGCTGGGTGGTGGCGCATGGGATGGAAGCGACGGCGACGGCGTCGCACCGGACGGGCCCGGCATCGCGTCGGGCGCGGATTCCAGGGCTGATCGATCGACAACGGCCGGCAGGCGCTCCGAGGGGCGTGCCGGCGGAGGGTGATGATGCGCAAGCGCAGACAGGTGCTGGGAATGCTGGTGGTCCTGGTCGTGGTATTCGGCGGGCTGTTTGGCGCCAAGTACTACGCCAACCACCGCGCCGCCGTCGCCGCCCAGCATCGCGCGGCGCCGACGGTGGCCGTCTCCACGGCCGTGGCCCGCGACGCGCCATGGAACCCGGAGCTGAACGTGGTCGGCAGCCTGGTGGCCGTGGAGGGCACGGAGATCACCGCCCAGATCGCCGGCAACGTCACCGCCATCGCCTTCCGCTCCGGCGAGCAGGTCAAGCGCGGGCAGTTGCTGGTGCGCCTGGACGACAGCAGCCAGCAGGCGCAGTTGCATGCCGACCAGGCCCGGCTCACGCTGGCCCAGGCGACGCTTGAACGCACACGCAAGCTGTATGCGGCGCATGCCGCCAGCCAGTCGGACCTGCAGACGGCCGAAGCCAGCGCCGCCGGCGCCCAGGCCGCGCTGGAAGGCGACCAGGCGATCCTGCGCAAGCTGGACATTGCCGCGCCGTTTGCCGGCAAGGCCGGCATCCGTGCGGTGAGCCTCGGGCAATACGTGTCGCCGGGCACGGCGATCGTCGACCTGCAGCGCTACGACCCGCTGCTGCTGGACTTCTCCCTGCCGCAAAGCACGGTCGGCGACCTCGAAGTCGGCCAGGCCGTCAGCTTCAGCGTGAGCGCCTACCCGAAGCAGGTGTTCGCCGGCAAGGTCACCGCGCTGGGCTCGCGCGTCGATCCGGCCACGCGCAACATCGCGCTGCAGGCCACGCTGCCCAATCCGCACGAGGTGCTGCGCCCGGGCATGTACGGTTCCGTGCGGCTGACGGCGGGACAGGCGAAGCACGGCATCGTGGTGCCGGACTCGGCGATCACCTACAGCACGTTCGGCGACAACGTCTACGTGGTGGACGGCGATGCGGCCCACGGACTGATTGCGCACCAACGCGTCGTGCAGGTGGCCGACCAGCGCAACGGCCTGGCCCTGGTCGCCTCGGGCCTCGCGGCCGGCGACACCGTGGTCACCGCCGGCCAGCAGAAACTGCGCGACGGTGCCGGCGTCACGGTCAACAACAGCGTGCAGCCGTAGGTCGGCGGATCCATGAAATTCACCGACATCTTCATCCGCCGCCCGGTGCTGGCCACGGCCGTGAGCCTGGTGATCCTGCTGCTCGGGGTGCGCGCCTGGACCGGCATGGCGGTGCGCGAGTACCCGCTGGTGATCACCACCGTGGTCAAGGTGACCACGGCCTATCCGGGCGCGAGCCCGGACACGGTCAAGGCCTTCATCACCACCCCGCTGGAGCAGGTGATCGCCAGCGCGCCCGGCATCGACTACCTGACCAGCAGCAGCGCCGCCGGTGTGTCGACGATCAGCGCCTTCATGCGCCTCAACTACGACCCCAACGCCGCGATCTCGCAGATCATGTCCAAGGTCGATCAGGTGAAGAATCAGCTGCCGAGCGCGAGCCAGCAGCCGACGATCACCGAAACCATCGGCAGCTCGCACTCGTTCATGGCGCTGGCGTTTTCCGGCAAGAACCTGACCCAGCAGCAGCTCAACGACTACGTGCTGCGCGTGGCGCAACCGCTGGTGCAGGGCGTGGACGGGGTCGGTGAGGCCAACATCATCCCGGCCGGCACCGGTGCCGGCGGCAACGCCTTTGCCCTGCGTGCCTGGCTGAACCCGACCAGCATGGCGGCGCACGGCATCAGTCCGGCGGAAGTGTCGGCGGCCTTGCAGGCGAACAACTTCGTCTCAGCGGTGGGCAGCACGCGCAATGCGCGCAGGCAGGTCACCATCACCGCCAACACCTCGCTGGACGACCTGGCACAGTTCCGCAACCTGGTGGTGAAGAACGTCGGCAACACGGTGATCCGGCTCAAGGACGTGGCCGAGGTCGAGTTCGGCAGCCAGAACTACAACGAAGACGTGTTCTACGACGGCATCCCCGCCGTATTCCTCACCGTCAACCCGACGCCCGATGCCAACGACCTGGCCATGGCCGCAGGCGTGCGCGACGCGTTTGCCAAACTCCGCGCCAACCTGCCGCCCGGCATGCAGGCCAGCGTGGTGGCCGACGCCAGCGTGTACATCGACGCCGCCATCGCCGACGTGCTGATCACCATCCTGATCACCCTGGCGGTGGTGGTGGCGGTGATCTTCCTGTTCCTCGGCTCGTGGCGCTCACTGGTGTTGCCGGCGCTGGCCATCCCGCTGTCGATCATCGGCGCCGGTTTGCTGATGCTGGCGCTGGGCTTCACGGTGAACCTCATGACCCTGCTGGCCGTGGTACTCGCGATCGGCCTGGTGGTGGACGATGCCATCATCGTCGTGGAGAACATCCACCGCTACATCGACCTGGGCGTGGAGCCGATGACCGCGGCCATCCGCGGCGCGCGCGAACTGGCGGTGCCGCTGATCGTCATGGCCACGACCCTGGTGGCGGTGTTCCTGCCGGTGGGTTTCGTCGGCGGCCTCACCGGCAGCCTGTTCACCGAGTTTGCCTTCACCCTGGTGGCGGCCGTGGTGGTGTCCCTGGTGGTGGCGCTCACGTTCACGCCAATGCTGAGCTCCAAGCTGCTGCGCCCCACGCCGCCGAGCGGACTCAGCCACACGCTCGAGCGCGGCTACACGCGCCTGCGCGTGGCCTATGACCGCACCCTGCATGCGGCGCTGGACCTGCGCCCGCTGGTACTGGCGGCGGCGGCCTGCGTGCTGATCAGCATCCCGTTCCTGTTTGCCGGCAGCAAGAGCGCACTGGCGCCGGTGGAGGACCAGGGCCAGATCTTCGTCGGCGGCACCGGACCAGCCACGGCCACGGTGCCGTATCTCAACAAGTACAGCGGCCAGATCGCCACGATGCTGGACGATTTCCCGGAGACCGGGCACGTGTTCCAGATGAACGGCACGGCCGGCCCGGGTGGCGCCGGCGCCAACGGCGTGCTGGTCGGCATGATCCTCAAGGACTGGAACCAGCGCGGGCGCAGCCAGCAGGAACTGATCCCGCTGGTGCAGGAGAAGATCAACGCGATCACCGGCATGCACGTGGTCGCCTACCCGCGCTCGACCCTGCCCGGCGACACCGGCACCTTGCCGGTGGGCTTCGTGCTGACCTCGACCAACGACTATGCGCAGATGAATGCCGCCGCCGACCGCCTGGTGGACGCGGCCATGCAGAGCGGCCTGTTTGCCTTCCTGACCACCAACCTGCGCTACGACCAGCCGCAGATCACGCTCGACATCAACCGCGACGTGGCCGCCAACCTCGGTATCAGCATGGACGACATCGGCAGGAACCTGAGCCCGCTGCTGAGCGGCGGCTACATCGGGCGCTTCGACCTGTCCGGGCACAGCTACGAGATCATCCCGCAGGTGCCCGACGCGCTGCGCGCCGATGCCGATGCCCTGCGCAGCTACTACATCCGCGCCGCCAGCGGCAAGCAGGTGCCGTTGTCCACCCTGGTGAGCATCGGCCACACCGTGCAGCCGGAATACCTGCCGGAGTTCCAGCAACTCAACGCGGTGACCATCCAGGGCACCATGGCCAAGGGCGTGACCCTGGGCCAGGCCCTTGGGGAGCTGCAGCGCCTGACTGCAACGATCCTGCCCAGCACCTACAGCTTCGACTACGTCGGCCAGTCGCGCCAGTTTGCCGAGGCGGGCAACAGCCTGATGGTGACCTTCGGCCTGTCCATCCTGCTGGTGTTCCTGTTGCTGGCCGCGCAGTTCGAGAGCTTCCGCGATCCGCTGATCGTGCTGGTGGCGGTGCCGATGTCGGTCTTCGGCGCGCTGGTGTTCCTGTACCTGGATGTGGCACCACTCAACATCTACACCGAGGTCGGGTTGGTCACCCTGATCGGGCTGATCACCAAGCAAAGCATCCTGATCGTGCAGTTCGCCAACGTGATCCAGGAGGAAGAGGGCCTGGACCGGCGTGCGGCGGTGCAGAAGGCCTCCAGCATCCGCCTGCGGCCGATCCTGATGACGACCGGCGCCATGGTGTTCGGCGTGGTGCCGCTGCTGGCGGCCGTGGGCCCAGGCTCGATCAGCCGCTTCGACATCGGCCTGGTGATCGCCAGCGGCCTCACCATCGGCGCGCTGTTCTCGCTGTACGTGGTGCCGGTCATCTACACCTATGTCGCCAGCGCGCGGCACCTCACCACCGGGGCGGGCGTGGCCGACCAGGGCACGCCTGGCTGAATCACGCCTCCGGCAGCCCGGGCCGCAGCACCCGGTCCAGGTTGCTCACGGCTTGAAGTGATGCACGAAGCCGACTTCGAAGCCGCCGGGCAGCCAGCCCAGGATCAGCGGTGAATGTTCGCGCGACGCCCAGATACCGACCGCCGTCCCCAGCGCCCAGCCGACCAGCACGTCGCTCTGCCAATGCCCTTGCACCTTGACCCGGGCGATGGCGTCATACAGCGGCAACAACTCCAGCGCGTACACCGCAGGATGGTCGCGGCCATAGGTGACGACGAACGGGGTGATCGCACCGGCAATCGTGGACACCTCGCCGCTCGGGAAGCTCGCATACTTCGTGCCCTTGAAAAAATCGTTGGGGCTGGCGTCCTGCCGCGGCCTTTCGCGCTGGAACACCAGCTTGCCGGCCTGTGCCAGTACAGCCGAGCCCACGGTGGCATCCAGTGAACGCCAGAACGTGTCGCCGAGCTTATCCTGGTCGCCGAGGAGCAGTGAGCCACCAAGCACCGTCACGATGGTGGCACCCATCAATGCCTTCTGATTGCTGCGCGCCCAGATGCCGCTGTTGTCGTAGGGCAGCCGATGGTCAATGCCGAACGGGCCGCCTGCCGCCTGGGCCACCAACGGCGTGGCCGACAGGAAAAGGGCCGCCAGCAACTTGTACATCCGGTGCATGGGACGCCCTGCCATGAATCCGGCGATATCCGTCCGTGGCTACCGGGAAGTCGGCAGTCTGGCCGCCAAGTCTTTGGAATCGATTAGCCGGCGATGACAGCCTTGTCCTCATTCCACGGTGTGGTCCTGCTTGGGCCGGGATTCGCCGGGCAGCTCGCCATGCACCACGAACCAGACGTTCTCGGCAATGTTCGTGGCGTGGTCGCCGACGCGCTCGATATTCTTGGCGATGAACAGCAGGTGCGTGCAGGCGCTGATGCTGCGCGGGTCTTCCATCATGTAGGTCAGCAGCTCGCGGAACAGCGTGGTGTAGAGCGCGTCCAGATCCGCGTCGCGCTCGCGCACCGCGTGCGCCATCACGGCGTCGTGGGCGACATAGGCCTGCATGGCCTCGCGCACCATGCGTCCGGCCATGCCCGCCATCGGCGCCAGGCCGCCCACCAGGGGCACCGGATCGGACAGGTTCAGCGTCAGCGAGCGCTTGGCCACGTTGGCGGCGTAATCGCCGATGCGCTCGATGTCCGAGGCGATACGCAGCGCGGCGAGGATCTCGCGCAGGTCGCGCGCCATGGGCTGGCGCAAGGCCAGCAGGCGCAGCACGTCGTCGCTGATCTGGCGCTCCTGCGTGTCCAGCGCATCGTCGTGGTCGACCACCCGCCGCGCCGCAGTGCTGTCGCGCCCGCCCAGCGCCTCCATGGCGGCCTCCAGCTGCTCGACCGCCAGATCGCCCATCGCGGCGATCTCGCCGGTAAGGCGCGACATTTCCTCGTCGAAACTCCTGACGATGTGCTCATGCGTACCCGTGTTCATCCGAACCTCCCGGAAATGTAGTCTTCGGTCTGCCGCTTCGTGGGTTTGGTGAACAGCGTCGCCGTGGCGCCAAACTCGACCAGCTCGCCCAGGTACATGAAGGCGGTGCAGTCGGAGACGCGCGCGGCCTGCTGCATGTTGTGGGTGACGATGACGATGGTGTAGTCGCGTTTCAGCTCGTCGATGAGCTGCTCCACCCGCCCGGTGGCGATCGGATCCAGCGCCGAGGTGGGCTCGTCCAGCAGCAGCACCTCGGGCTTCAGGGCGATGGCGCGGGCGATGCATAGGCGCTGCTGCTGGCCGCCGGACAGGCCCAGCGCGCTCTGCTTGAGCTTGTCCTTCACCTCGTCCCACAGCGCGGCGCTGCGCAGCGCCTGTTCCACACGACCGGCCAGGTCCGCCCTGGACAGCTTCTCGTGGTGGCGGATGCCGTAGGCGACGTTCTCGAAGATCGTCATCGGGAACGGCACCGGCTTCTGGAACACCATGCCGATCTTGCTGCGCAGGCGGTTCATCGAATAGCGCGGGTCGAGGATGTTCTCGCCGTCGAGCAGGATCGAGCCGGTGGCCCGCAGCTTCGGATAGATCGCGTAGATGCGGTTGAAAATGCGCAGCAGGGTGGACTTGCCGCAACCGGACGGCCCGATGATCGCGGTGACCTGCCGCTCGGGGATGTCCATGTCGATGCCTTTCAGCGCATGGAAGTCGCCGTAGTGGAAGTGCAGGTCGCGCACGATGAATTTGGGCGATGCCGGCGATGGCGCGACGGCGAGGGCGGGGTCAGTCATGGGACACCTTGTTGCGGGAAAGGATCAGGCGCGAGGCGAGGCTCAGCAGCAGCACGAACATGGTGATCACGAATGCGCCGGCCCAGGCCAGCGCGTGCATCGCCTCGCCCGGATCGTTGGCGTACTGGTAGATGATCTGCGGCAGGCTGGACATCTTCTCCATCGGGTTGATGGCCATGTAGTTGTTGCCGAACGCGGTGAACAGCAGCGGCGC
>JGI26538J50259_1002280_pt1 | contig 10130 bp, 9 predicted proteins | sample ThiBio_1000_plan_FD_50259 | JGI IMG/M metagenome (IMG submission 50259)
ATGTCCTTCGTCACCGTCACGTTGAAGCGGTAGCCCGGACGGATTTCAAGCGTGGGCGAGATGTTCAGGTTCTTCGAGATCATCTGCGTGATCACGCGCCCGAGTTGCTGTCCCAAGGTAGCGCTCAATACGCTGCTTGTCGTGGGTGCTCCGAACGTACCTGCGACCTGGTTCCTGCTCTGGCTCAAGGCCACGCCTGCAGAGATGGCGGACATCAGGAGCGCCGTGCCAAAGAGTCGCGCATAATGGTTGTTCACCTGGTCGTTGAACCCGGCATAGCCTGCTCCGGTAGAGCCGGGCATGGCGCCTATATCCATGGTCTTCCCATCCGGAAAAACCAATCTCTGCCACGCCACCAGCACACTGGCCTGGCCGTAGGCTACTTCGCTCGAATATTCCCCTTCCAGTTTGGTGCCTTGCGGGATCAGGAGGTGTTTTCCGGTAGCAGTATCAAACACGTCCTGGCTCACCTGCCCGAAGATCTTCCCCGGCAGGGAAGAATTGATGCCGGTGATCAGGGTTGCCGGGATGACCGAGGTGGTCAGCAAGGTATAAGCTGAGCGCGGCGGTGTGGGTCTGGAATCGAGTTTCCATCGGTCTTGCCCTTCCCTGTTGTCGAACGCGCCGATATCGTTGCGCGGCGAACTCCCCTGCCGTGCATCTGCAGCGTCCTCATAATCATCATGCGCGATGAGTCCTACCCCTTTGAGGCTTGCCAGGCGCTCCTTGTACAGGGCGGTGGGATCGGTGCTTGAGACAGGAGCGGCTTGCGTCCTGGGCGCGTCCTGTGATGCGCGCCTCTGGATTTGCACCCCTGTTTTCGCCCTCAAAGCTTCCTCGAACTGCTGAAGTTTTAGCTGCCGGATGCGCTGCATTTCCTGCGTCTCGGGGGAAGCGGGATGCCTTGCTGAAGGCAGGCTGGACGGGGTGGGTAAAAGGCTTTGGTTCTCGGGATAATTATTCTCATGGATTACCGGCTCGACTGCCGGAATCATCCCGCCCTTTTGCTCGCCTGCGATTTCATTGGCGAACATGGCTGCATTGCTGCCTGCGGTGGCCTTCGCGGTCTCTTCCCTGTGCTTCGTCTTTGCCCGGTCCATCGCGACGAGCCCGATGACGATGAGAAAGATCGCGGCAGCCACCCCCAGCAGATAGAGCGGCAGGTCGTTGGCGCGGCGCACGCCCCATTTTGTCTGCAGCCGGTTCGGGGAAGCGGAGGGGGACATGGGATCGTTCATATCATTGCCCCCCATGTCATTGCCTCCTGTAAGTCCAGGCACCCGCGGCGGCGACACCCCTGGCATCCGGAAGATAGGCGCGCGAGAGATAACTGTTACCCACCTTCACCGTGATGGCATAAAGTGAGGCGTGCTCCGGAGTATCGAGGGTATAGGAAAGCTCTGTGCCCTCCCCTACCGCTGCTGGGGCTGTTGGAGCTTCCATGCTCCGGGCCTGGGGTTCATTCGATTGGGTACCCGGTTTCTGCTGGAATCCGGCGAATGTATCCGCAAAGAAAACTTTTTTTGTCTTCACGGTTTCCGAGACGGCGTAGCCTTTTGTGCGAAGCTTCACTGCCAGCAACTCCCCGAACTCCCGAGGCTCAGTCACGATCAGATTGAACTGCGTTTTCGCGGGCGGATAGAGCCTGACGAGCTGGTTGGTGGCGTCCAGTGCAATCTTGTCGTCGGCCAGAGTGTTGCGGTTTTGTAGACGGGTCTCCTGGAGGCTGGCACAACTGGCAAGGATGAAAGCAAGGGCGAAGCAGAGAAGCAATGCAAGGTGCCGCATATCACTTCCCCCGTCTGATGGTGACGCGGTCCTGGCTGGAGCCCACGCCCGCCACCAATATCGCCTTGTCGAAGATGCTGTCCACGATGAAGCGGTCGTTCTGCAGGCGGTAGTTGACCTGCACCGACTCCTCATCCGTGAAGAATCCCCCATCCTTGCGCACCACGAGCAGGATCGGGGCCTCAGTCTGGTTTAAGGTTCCGGGCATCTGGATGATGGTCTTCACCCCGTCGTTATAAACCCGCAGAGGTTTTAAGCGTTCCACCTGTCCCTCGATCGTATAGTCGAAATCGAGGTTTCCCAGATATTCACCGGTACCCGGCAGTACCTGGTTGTCATGGGCTGCCTGCTCCTGGCGCCTGATTTTCTCCCACTTGGCCATGGCCTCTTCCGGGTAGGTGAAGGCCACGCGCGGCATGAATTCCGTGCGGTGCGAACGCAATCTCAGGTGGTAGGTGCGCCGGTCGGTGGTGACGATCAATGAGGTCTCGAGCCCCGTATCCATCGGCTTGATGATCAGATGCTGCACTTCCATCCTGCCCGATCCGGTGACTGCCGGTTCCACCGTCCAGCGGGCGGTGTCGCCCAGGTGCAGGGAATTGACCTGCTCGCCCGGCTGCAGCTCGACATCACACACCTGCAAAACAGCGCAGATGATGCTCGGCTGTGTCGCCCCGTAGAGAAAGCGGATGGTACCGTCCCCTCCGATCACGGGCTTCACCCCCTGGGTCGAGGCCCCCGCCTTCCATTTTTTGGCCAGGGCCAAGGCTGCGCGCTCCTGCGGGGTCAGTTTGATCTCCGGATTGCTGAAATGCAGCGCCTGGGGTGAAGAGGTTTCCGGCGCGTCTGACGGGTTTGGCAGGTCCCGCACGGATGCGACCGGTATGGGCATCGGCGGCGCAGGTGGCACCGAAGGCACGGAGGGCACAGAGGGTATAGAGGCGGCCGCAGGTGCGGCAGGCGAGCCGGGTGGCAGTGGCGGCGTGCTGACCAGCAGGTTCCCGGGAGCGGATTGTGCCGCCGGCGGCTTGTCCTGGGGGGCCGCGATGTAGCCTGCCACCCTGGATAGCTGGGGCGGCTGGATTGACTGTTGCGGCAATGGCAATTCAGGCAACCTGGGCTGCTGCAGGGTATTGTTGGCGATCGCCGCGGTGACCGCGACGAGCGGCAGGCCTGCCGCGATGGCTGCTGCGAGCCTGGTCGGGGAAAATGCCGGGAGATATTGCAGGGGAATTTTCATGGGAGCTTTAAGGTTCCTAGAGTTGTCTCGACCAGGCAAAATCGCTGACGAAGATGCCAAGCGGGTTGTTGCGCAGCTGCGCCTCGCTGATGTCAGGAGAGGGTTCCGCCACGTACACCGTCACGAGCGCGCGCATGCGATAGCTGTTCTTCACGATCCCCTGCCGGTCGCGCACCGTCTCCGTCCAGTCGGCCTGCCAGGTCTGCGGGGATTGGGCGATCACGGAGACAATCTCGGTGCTCACCATCTCGCGTTCCGCGCGTCTAAAAGGGCTTGCTTCCGGCCTCCCATTCATGAACTCGTTCATCTTGGCGGTGGCGGGATCCTCGGGCGAGAGCATGGCATACACCCCGAAAATCGCCTTCCTCTGCAGGGCAACGTCGGGGGTGACCATGCGTGCCTGCTGGATAAAGGCGGCGACAGCGGCGTGGATGATGCGGACATCCACTTCCTGCGCGCGCTCGACGGGTGCCACGGCCAGAGTCTGGCCAAGCTTGTCCACTTCCACCACGTACGGGATGAATTTGGCCTGGCTGCCGATGTGGATGACGCCGCCCACACTTGCCAAGGCAATCAGGAGCGACAGCAGTCCCAGCATCTGCCAGTTCCTGCGGGAAGCCGCCATGTCGCCCATGTGCTCGTTCCAGGTGCGCCGCGCCGACAGATAAGGATTCTCCTCCTCCCCTGCCCTTCTCCCATCGACTATTGCTGCATTCGCCTGGCCCTCGTCTCTTCCACTCTGTCCTTTCCTCCAGAGCAACGATTTCATCGTCCTCATCACGCCCGTGCCTGCATTCGCGCTCATATCGCCATTGCCTCCATAGCCTTAACTTGGCCATCCTTCAGATAGTCGTTCAGATCGAGCCCCCGCAGGGCAAGCCACTCGCGCACCCAATGCTCCCCATGCAGCACTTCCAGTGCCTGAATCGCTGCAATCGATTCCTTGTCGGTGCTCCCGAGGAAGGCAAGCGCCAACGGGCCCAGGGCAAGTTCGTAGAGCCGTCGCCCCAATTCGGACACGTAGTAGTACTGCCTCTTGGGGATGGCGGTTGCCAGAATCTCGATCTGCCTGTCGTTCAACCCCATGCGCCGGTAAAGCGCTGCGGTATCCTGGTCCCTGGCATACACGTTCGGCAGGAAAATCTTGGTCGCGGTCGATTCCAGGATCACATCGAGAATGCCGGAGTTGGCCGCGTCGGACAGGCTTTGCGTTGCCATCAGCACCATGCAGTTGGCTTTTCTCAAGACTTTCAGCCATTCCCTGATCTTGGCGCGGAAGACCGGGTGGCCGAGCATGATCCAGGCTTCATCGAGCACGATCATGGCAGGCTGACCCTTGAGGGAGCGCTCGATGCGGCGAAAGAGGTAGAGGAGCACCGGCAGCGCATAGCGGTCGCCGAGATTCATCAGTTCCTCGAGCTCGAACACGGTGAAGCTTGAGAGCGACAATCCGTCCTCCTCCGCGTCGAGCAGATGGCCCATGCTGCCTTCCACCGTATAGACCTTGAGCGCCTCCCGGATGGGTTCATCCTGGATCAGGGTGTAGAACTCGGAGAGCGTCTTCGAGCCGCTTTTTTGCATGCTCGCGATTGCCAAGCCGATCTCGTTCCTTTGCGCGGGTGTGGTGACCAGGCCGTTCAGGCCTAAGAGCGCATCGATCCATTCCATCGCCCAGGCGCGGTCGCCCTGGGAGGAGAGGTACTGCAGGGGGCAGAACGATAGCGATAGCGACAGGCGCGTGCCGGAATGTGCCTCTGTGTGCCTGTCGGTGTGCGTGTGAGGGTGCGTGTCGGCGGCGATGGTGAAGTGATCGCCGCCCGTGGCGCTGCACAGCGGGTAGAGCGACATCCCCTTGTCAAAACAGAAGATCGACATGCCGCGGTAGCGGCGCGCCTGGGCAATGAAGGCGCCCAGTAGTGTCGACTTGCCTGCTCCCGTCGGGCCGAATACCAATGCATGGCCGACATCGCGTACATGGGTATTGAGCCGGAACACGGTCGAGCCTTGTGTCACGCAATGCATGAGTGCCGGCGAATGCGGCGGATACATGGGGCAAGGGGCATCCGCCTGCCCGGTCCAGATGGCGGAGGTCGGCAGCAGGTCCGCGAGGTTCATGGTATTCATGAGCGGCCGGCGCACGTTCTCGACGCCATGCCCGGGCAAGCTGCCAAGGTACGCTTCCATCGTGTTCAGGGTCTCTACCCGGGCGGTGAAGCCCAACGCGTTGATCGCCTTTTCCAGGCGCAGGGCAAGGGCTTCGAGCTCGTCGCGGCTCTCATCCATCAGCACCACGACACTGGTGTAATACCCCTGCGCCACAGCACCACTGTTGAGTTCGGCTACCGCGCTTTCGGCATCCGCCACCATCGACATCGCGTCCTGGTCCACCATGCCGGTATGGGTGTTGAATACCTGGTCAAAGAAGCCGCGTATCTTCTGCCGCCACTTGCGGCGGTATTTGTCCAGATGCGCCACCGCTTCATGCGGATCCATGAAGATGAAGCGCGTGGACCAGCGGTACTCGCAGGAGAGCTCAGACAAGGCCGAGAGGATTCCAGGATACGATTCCATCGGGAATCCTTCGATCGCCACCACCCGCAGGAACTTGCCTCCGATCCTCGGCACCACGCCCGGCCATAGTTCCTGGCCGCCCAGGAGCATGTCAAGATACATGGGGTTGTTCGGCAACTGCACCGGGTGGTTCAAGCCGGTCATGCAGTACTGCAGCCAGCGCAGGAAATCGTCATGCACCGTTTCCCGCCCCTCCTCGCTCACCACCCGTCTGCTCTTCAAGCGCTGAAGTGCCACGGCAGCGGACAGGCGCGCTTCAATGGTAGCGCAATCGCGCTTGAAGTCCTCGATCAGGCTTCTGGTTCTCGCCTTGTGGTCGGCAGGCGCCGCATCGTCGTCGAACATCAGCTCCACGAACTTGCGCTGTACCAGGAGCGGCGGAAACCAGGTGACAGTGAGCACGAAATAGCCTTCGAACATCGTGCCCATCTTTTCAAAGAGCTGCCGGCGCTCTTCATCGATGGCTTCTGTGACCGGATCGGGAAAGTGCGAGCGGGAACGCTCCGGATAATGCGGGGCGGGCCTTCTCACCGCATCGACATGGAGCATCCAGCCGGCCCCAAGACCGCTCAAGGCCTGGTTGATGCGGAAGGAGACGAGGTTGCGCTGTTCCTCGCTGGCACTCGCATTATCCTCTCCCCGGTACATCCAGGCCGCCATGAAGGCGCCGTTCTTGCCAATGATGACGCCATCGTCGACACAGGCCGCGTAGTTCAGGAGATCGGCAAAGCCTGCTTGCCTGTCACGGTGGCGGCTCAGCCTGCGCCCTTTCTCCGCTTCCCGCATGCGGCCATACAGGATGGCGAGGAACAGGGTCCCGGTTGCGGCAACGAGCAGGGTGATGAAACCGAGGAGCGAGCTTGTGATCATCGGTAGTGCCACTCCTGGGAGTTGGTGTTCTCGCGGAAGGGTGTGGCGCGTGGCGGGTAGTAGGCCTTATAGCGCCTGCTGCGCCACCACACCATAATCATCCTGGGATCGTGCTTGGCCATCAGGCGCAGGAGATACAACCCAACAATCCAGAAGGCGATTCCGACAATGGCTGCCCGCAGTTCCTGGGCGTTGAAGACCAGGGCGGAGCAAACGATGCCAAGCATCGCCACGCATACGCGGTCGCCCCCGAGCAGCAGGTTGTGGCGGTGGCCGATGCGGCGGATGGGAATCCTACGCAGCGCCATCACTCCCCTCCCCTATTCCCGCAACAGCGATCCGGTCAGATTTAACTGTATCGGCCGCGGCGATCTCGGCGCCCCGCCCGAAGAAATTGCTCATCATGTTCTGCGCGCCCACCAGGAACGCGAGCACCAGCACGATGAACACCAGGGTTCGAAAGAATCCGCTCAAGTCTCCTCCCATCACGAGTGCTCCTCCGGCGACCACGATGCCGACCATGGACAAGGTGAAGGCCACTGGCCCTGTCACCGAATTCCTGAGGTTCATGAGCCAGCTCTCGTAGGGGAGCGTGCCGCCAATGCCCTCGGAGGCGAAAACCGGTTGAGCTGCAAGCAGGCAAAAGGCGAGCAGCAGGAACGCGCAGGTCCATATGACGTTTGCTTCACGTGAAACTCGTGTAATGCTTCTCATTTCTTACTCCCTGAAAGTTGTTGTCATGTAATGGCCGCTCTCAAAGCCTGAAACCTCGAGGATTTCCTCGACCTTGCGGCCGGCAGTAGTGCGTGCGATATGCACGATCAGGTGCGCGGCTTCGCCGATCAGAGGCTCGAGCGGCCGGGGCGAGTCGGGATGCATGCTGATCAAAAGTGCCAGTCTCGACAAGGCTGCTTTAGCACTATTGGCGTGCAGGGTCGCTACTCCGCCCTCATGTCCCGTGTTCCAGGCCATGAGCAAATCGAGCGCTTCAGGTCCCCTCACCTCCCCCACGATGATGCGGTCCGGCCGCATGCGCAGGGTCGCGCGCACGAGCCTGGTCATGCTGACTTCCGCCGAGGTGTGGTATTGCACATGGTTTTGCGCGGTGCACTGGATTTCGCCCGTGTCCTCGATGATGACCACGCGCGTCAAGGGCTCGATTTCGATCAGGTGGTTGAGGATGGCGTTGACAAGGGTGGTCTTGCCCGAGCTCGTGCCACCCGAGACGAGGATGTTGGAGCGGGAAGCGACGGCTGATTTGATGCGCGCGCATTGCGCGGGAGTCATGATCCCGGCCGCAACGTAATCGTCGAGCGTGAAGACGGCGACTGCGCGCTTCCTGATGGCGAACACGGCTGCGGGAACCACGGGCGGGATCTGGCCGGCAAAACGCGAATTATCCAGCGGGAATTCGCACTCGATGGTGGGGCTGTGGCGCGTGAGCTCACGCCCGTGCATGCCCGCCACGTTGCGGATGACACTTTGCGCAAGCCCCGCTTCCATCGTGCCGAAACAGCGCATCGGCTCGCCCAGGCGTTCCTGCCACAGCCTGCCGTCGGCATTGAGCATGAGCTCGATGGTGCGCGGATCGTGGAGGGCGGCCAGGAAACCCGGGCCGAGATCGCGCTCGAGCTTTTCTGCAGCGCGGCTATTGATTGAGGCAAATTCCGCAGAGGGTTTCATCAGCTTTTCCAATTCTGATGTTTATCATCGTATTGCCGTGATACGATATAACGAATCAGGAGCTATGGCAATACTATTTATCGTATTTCAGGAAAAGGCCTTGGAATACGCTTGGAATACGAATTGGAAAAGAAAATTTAGAGCTGTAGAACCTTTGGATTTAGCGGACGGTCGCTTTTTTCTTTAAGGAAGCCTGTTCTCGTAACCTTTTGCGATTGACCTCATCCCATTCCTCCACGAGGAACGCTTGATAGTCAGTCAATATTGCAGAGACTCGTTGGTATCCTTGTGGAAGACTCTGGAGGGGCTTCCCACCCGCCAGTTCGTTCAACGCTTCTCGATCCAAGTCGGTGGACTCAAGAAGCGTTGGCAAGGCTGTTTCCAGCGCCACAGCAATTGCCTCCATAGTTCGAAGAGAAGGGTTAGCCCTTCCGTTTGCAAGATCTGAAATGAACGAGGTCGACACACCTGATCGTTCAGCCAGCTCCTCTTGTGTCATGCGCCGCTCATCCAGGACGCGAAGAATATTGGTAAAGAAAATTTGGTGATAGAAGGAAGATATCGGCATTTTAGCTGCTAAAAATTAATTGTTATTGTTTAGAAATATCAGCATTCGGTTGTAGCTTATGAGTAATTAAGTAGCACTGTCAATAAACTATTAAACTGCTTATGTACTTGTATTTTAAAAATATCCTTTTCTTTCTTTTCGAAAAATTATGACATTATGAATATTTACGATTTATCGAATTTAATAAGGTGTGGCGGCAAGTTATTTGACGTTACAATGCGGCTTCAGGGGTTGGGTGATATTTCCAAGGGGAACGACAACGATGGCAAAAAATGACGTAGCAAAGAATGCAAAATCGGTAGTGGCAGCCCCGACGGATATTGATTACCGGCAAGGCAAAGTTCCTCCCTGGGTACGCGAAGTTATCGAAACCCATTTTGCAATCGAGGCCGAAGATGCGAAAAGGGCAGGTTCGCTCGGTTTTATGGCCCGTGCGCTCGTAATTGCAACCATGCCATACAAGGATCCTAAAGCGGATGTCTTCAAGCGGGAAAACGGCGATTTTCGGTTGAGGATTGTTGCAGGCTATGAAGGGGGTATTCCTTTCGGCATCTACCCTCGCCTGCTCATGTCTTGGGTCACAACAGAAGCTGTACGGACCCAGTCACCTGTCATTGAGCTTGGTGACTCATTGTCTTGGTTCTTGAGAGATGTATTGGATTTGCAGCGTGGTGGCGGCAAACGTGGCTCTAGCACGCGAGTTGCGGAGCAGATGAAACGTCTGTTCGGATCGCTCATCACGGCTCAGTATACAGGAGGCCTACGAGACCGCAGCTTCAGTCTGCGTAATGTCACTATCGCCGACAGCATTGACTTTTCCGAGGAAGATTTAAAACTGGATGCGGCACCGGAGTCGGTTGATACGAATTCTAGTGGCCCTGCTAAGCTTTGGACGCCACAGGCGCGGGATGTGGCTGGCACCTGGCGCAGTAAAGTCCGACTATCTGGGGCTTTTTTCGACGAATGTGTATCAAAACCCGTGCCTATCGATTTACGGGCGTATAAGGCACTACGAGGCTCCCCTTTGGCGATGGATGTTTATACCTGGCTAACGTACCGCATGAGCTATACAGAGCGCAGAACTCGGCCTATTCCCTGGGAAGCTCTTATGGGTCAATTCGGAAGTAACTACGACACAGGAAGGGCCGTCCTGGATTTCAAACGCGCCTTTATCAAGGCATTGAAGACAGTTCAAATCGTATATCCTCGAGCAACTGTCAAGATTGAGGATAATGGCATCATCCTGCTGCCGTCCCCCCCGCACATCGCTCGTCAACCGGCATTGTTTTGAGTGATGAACAACTCTCATGAAGGGTGATGAAGAACTCTCACGTGCTGGAGGACCTTTAATCAAAAGTTACATCGCTTATCAACAAAAGAGCGTGATGAAGAACTCTCACAAAGCGTGAT
>JGI26538J50259_1002294_pt1 | contig 10085 bp, 9 predicted proteins | sample ThiBio_1000_plan_FD_50259 | JGI IMG/M metagenome (IMG submission 50259)
AGGACCTTCTGCGTGGCCTCCACGCTGAACCCACGGCGCAGGAGCGAGGCCGTCAGGTTCGGCCACTCTGACCACTTGGAGAAACCCTTGGCGTGTTTCTGGTCNTCGGGGTAGCCGCCGAAGAACCCCGGGAATGTGCGCTCGAAGCCGGCGCGGCTGACGCGCACGTAGTGGGTGTCGTATTGGAAGTTGTCTGTTCCGATGGCCGCATGGTCTATGCCAACGAGGTCAACGACGTACTGGATGTGGTCGATGTAATCGTCAACAGTGGGCCACTGCTTGCGCTGCTTCTCGATCATGATGGAGTGGGGACAGAGGCCGATGACGCCGCCCGTTGTGGCTACGGCCTCTATGAGNTCGTCACTTAGGTTGCGCNNGTGGGGGTTGAGCTTCTTCACCCCGGCGTGCGAGACGATTACGGGCGCCTTTGAGTGCCTGGCGGCTTCGAGCGCGGTGCGTTGACCGACGTGCGAGAGGTCGACGACCACTCCCAGGCGGTTCATCTCCTCAACCACCTTCTGCCCAACGCGCGTGAGTCCGGTGTCGNTCGGCTCCATGCAGCCGCAGCCGATGGCGTTGCGCTCGTTGTAGGTGATCTGCATGATCTTGACGTCGAGGTTCTTCAACACCCAAAGGTTGCGTGTGTCCTCACCGATGCAAGCCAGCCCCTGCGTCGAGAGGATTATGCCCACCCTGCCGCTGCGCTTGGCCTCGTAGATGTCCGAGGCGCGCCGCACGACCAGCGCCTTCTCGGGGAACGCCTCCGCGATCGCGTGCTCCTGGTAGAGGTTCATCATGGCCTCTGGCATCGACTGGGGGTAGGCGTCAGCGACGATGGAGTCACAGAACGCGGTCACTCCGCTGGCTAGGATGTGGTCGAACATCAGGTCGTCGATGCCGCCTTGCGGCGGGATCGGCGAGTANAGCTTGCAGAACAGGCCGTCGATGATGACGGCGTCGGCGTGCACGTTNTNGGGCGCAACTGGATCNGTGATNTGGCTCATTACGGGTCTGCCTCCTTGGTCGGAGCTAGCTATCGTTCTCTGCGTCCACCTGAGCCAACCTCGCGACCAAGCGCACCTCGCCGTGTTCCAACGTTTCGGTGATGGTGCGTCTGACCTTGGCGGGGTCGCGCTCGCGGAGGGCGTCGAGCAGCACCCTGTGGCGGGCGTCGCTGTAACGGATGTTCTGGGGGGTGAACGGGATGCGCTGCCTTACCTCGAGCAGCACCTCGAACGTCACTTCCCACAGGCGGGTCATCACAGGGTTGCCNGCCAGTTCGCTTAGGGTGCGGTGAAACTGCCTGTCTAGGCGGACGTGCTGCTGGATGTCGGTGTCCGGGGTCTTCTCCATGTCGCGGCAGTACTGCTCCAGCTCCTCGAGATCTTCCTCCGTCAGGTTCCGGGCGGCCAGCTCTCCCAGTTCTGACTCGAGCAAGCGGCGCGCCTGGTATAGGTGCCGGATCTCCAGCTCGCGCAAGAGCATGTCGACGTAGAGGGCTTTGGTCAGCGCCGGCATGCTCATCCCCTCGCTGACGAAGGAGCCTTCGCTGCGACGCGTGATGAAGCCGAGGGTCTCGAGCGCCTTAAGGGCCTCGCGGACCGATGAGCGTCCAACGCCGAGTTGTTGACTCAGGCCGTGCTCGGTGGGCAAGCGGTCACCGGGCTTGAGGGTGCCCGTGCTGATCAGCTCCATGACCTGATCGATGACGGTGTCGGAAACGCTGGACCTGTCTACCCGGGTGAATACGGACATTCCACATTCTGCAGCAAGCTGCAGTCTCCTCTCCGTAGCTGCGGTCGCCCAAGGACTGCCGTATTGACAGCCACATAGCACGGCCATATTATCCTATCTACAGATTGTCTGACAATCAGTCAATCGCACGGCCCTCGGGTTCCCGACGATGGAGCCCAACCGCCACCATAGGAGCGAGACAACGTGTACCAGGCGTTCGATTTCGGACTGGACGAGGCGCAGGAGCAGCGCGCGGTGGCGCTGCACTCCGAGGCCTTCCTTATCGACGGTCTCGGTGGATCCATGCTCATGCGCCCGGTGCCAGACGTTGACGGCGCAGACAGGATCGACCAGTACCGGCACAACGGGGTGAGCGTCAGCGTCGAGACCATCGCCATGCCAGGCGAGGACGCCACGGCGACCATCCGCCGCGTCTTCGACTACCTTTGCCTCGACGAAGTGGCTGCCGGCAGGGCACGGCGGGCCAAAAGCATCGCCGATCTCTTGCGGCATCACGCCGACAGCGTCCTGAGTCTGGTGTATGGGCTNCAGGCGGCCGACCCGTTCGAAGGCTCTACCTACTTGGTGAAGGTGTTCCACGAGTTGGGGGTGCGCGTCGCCAACCTCGTCTACAACCAGCGCAACCGCCTGGGTGACGGCTGCCTCGAGAACGCCAATCAGGGCCTGACCGCGTTCGGCCGCAGCGTGGTCCTTGAGATGAACCGCGTAGGCATGACCGTCGACCTCTCCCACACGGGCGAGCGGACCTCGCTTGACGCGGCCGCCTGCTCACGAGCTCCAGTGGTGTTCTCGCATTCCTGCGCCAAGGCTTTGACCGACCACCCACGCAACCTGACGGACGAACAGATCCGCGCCGCCGCGTCCACGGGCGGCCTCATCGGCCTGTGCCCCCACTCGCAGTTCTGTGAAAGGCGAAGCGGCGTACGCCCAACGCTCGAAGACTTCCTGGATCACATCGTCTACGTGGTCGACCTAGTCGGGGTGGACCACGTTGGCATCGGCACCGACCTGTTCGGAGGCAAGACCTTGGGTGAGTCAGTGTTCCGCTTCGAGTTCGGGAGCCAAGTGCCAGGGGCCTGGGGCGGTTACGGCATCGACGAAAAGTACGTAGCGGGGTTCGACAACGTCTACCACTGGCACAACGTCGCACGCGGCCTCGTGGCGCGCGGCTTCGGTGACGAGGAAGCCCTCGCCATACTGGGCGGCAACTGGCTGAGGGTCTTCGACAAGAGTTGGAGTGCAACATGAGCAGCTTCCGTTTCCAAGGGTTGGAAGTCGCACGCGGCGATAGGGGCACAACGCGTTTGCCCGTCGCCGACCTTGCGGGCGGCTACAACCTAAGCGTGCCCCTCCACGTTGTGCACGGCGCGAAGGACGGTCCGACACTGCTGGTCGTTGGCGTGGTGCACGGCGAGGAGATCTTCGCCGTCGACGCCATCAGGCTGGCACTGGCGAAGATCGACGCCACGCGCCTCGCGGGGACGATCATGGCCGTGCCCGTGGCCAACCCACCCGCGTTCGCGGCCCAAACGCGCAACATGCCGCTCGACATGCTCGACCTCAACCGCCAGTTCCCCGGCAGTTCGAACGGCTGGCTGAGCGAGCGCATCGCCGCCACCATCAGCCCACTCATAGACCGCAGCGACTGCCTCATACACATAGATGGGGGCAGCCTCGAGCGCGTCATCCATTACGTGTTCGTCAAGTCAGACGGTTCACCTAACGACGAAACTGAACGGCTTTCCCGCGCCTTCGGCCTCAAACTCCTCTACCGTGGAGCCCATTCGCAGGGATCCATCACCAGCTACGCCGCGGGTCGCGGTATCCCGGCTGTGCTGGCTGAAATCGGCGGCAGCACCCTCTACGCGGATCCGCGCTACTTGCAGCGCGCCGCCGGTGGGGTGATCAACGTCATGCGCGCGCTCCACATGCTCGACGAAGCCCCTGAGGTTACCGGCGGGCAACTGCTCCTTACCAAGCGAACCCTGGTGCGCGTACCCGTGGCGGGATCCTCCACCCCGCCGTCGGCCTCGAGGCGATAGACCGCGAACTGGCGGCGGACACGCTGCTCGGCACCGTCATCGATCCATACACATTGGAAGAAGTTGGAGCCATCCGGACCCCCTACCCCAGATCGGTGCTGCTTCAGATGCGGGTTCTGCCCTCAGCGGTGCAACCCGGGGACTACGCCTTCATCATCGCCGACCTGGCTTCTGCAGAACCACAGTGACTTCGAGCACGCGAGCTGGCGCGCACTTCGCCAGCAGACGGAAGGAGGAGCGCCCGCCCTAATTAGTCGACTTCGTTAGCACGCCGGGGGGCAACACGCTAGACGTTACTCGGAGGCACCGCAAATGCGACGAAATAGCTTCATCCTCACGCTCCTGGCAACCCTCCTGCTACTGGGCTCGGTCGCCCACGCGCAGGGAACCGAACCGACAACGGTGACGATCGCCCTCACCGACGACCCGCCATCCGGCGACCCACACAAGACGAGGGGAGCGAACGGCGGCCACCTGCTTTTCAACCTGTTCGACGGCCTCGTGGCGCTTAGCGGCGACATGACGACGATCATGCCGGCGCTCGCCACATCGTGGGAGCAGGTAGACGACCTGACCTGGAGCTTCACCCTCCGTGAGGGCGTGAAGTTCCATAACGGGGAGCCGTTCACCGCCGCGGCGGTGCAGTACTCCATCACCCGCATCCTCGACCCTAACGCAGTGCGTTTCAACACTGACTACAAGCAGATAGGCGAAGTTGACGTGGTTGACGACTACCACGTCATCATCCACACCAAGGTTCCCGACCCGAACTTCATCGCCAAGATGGCCGGCTTGCACATCGTGCCTCCCGTCTACACCGCCTCAGTGAGCGAGGAAGAGTTCGGCTCTCACCCCATCGGCACGGGTCCATACCACCTAGTCGAGTGGACCCTCGGGCAGCGCCTCGTCCTCGAAGCCAANGACGACTACTGGAACGGCCGTCCGACCGTCGATCGCNTGGTCTTCCGNCCCATCCCCGAAGCTTCGACGCGCCTGGCGGAGCTGCAGGCCGGCACCGTCGATCTCATCGTCGGCCTCAACTACGACGCCATCCCGCTGCTCGACGCCGATCCCAACCTGCGGGTGGAGGCAAACACCGGCCGCCGCACCGTGATCATGCACATGGACCTGCTCAACGGCGCCAAGCCACTCCAAGACGTGCGCGTGAGGCAGGCCATGAGCTACGCCATCGACCGGCAGCTGCTCATCGACTCGGTCCTCAACGGTTACGGGACGCCACTGGCCACCATCTTCCGGCCCGACATGGCAGGCTACTCGGCAGACTTCCAGCCGTACCCATACGACCCGGAGCGCGCCCGCGAGCTACTTGCGGAAGCTGGTTACCCGGACGGCTTCTCCATCCGTTTCATGACGAGCGACGGCATCGTGACCAAGGGCGTTGAGGTCGCTGAGGCGCTCGGCGCCATGCTGGGCGACGTCGGCATCAAGGTCGACGTGCTTCCCGTAGCNCTCCAAGTGATGCGCGACATGTACATCGGCAACCCCGAGCCGGCCAGCGGCAAAGTGGAACCGCTGTTCATGTTCAACTACGGCGCTCCCACGCCGGACGCTACGAGTCCGCTCAAGGCGCTCGTGCAGACTGGCGGCATCGAGGCGTTCTACAACGACCCCACCATGAACGCGCTGATCGACGAGTACGCCTCCGAAATGAACCCCACCACGCGCGCAAGCGTCGCGCACGACATCCAGGAGAAGCTCTACAACGACCTTCCGATCATCGCGCTCTACCTCCAGCTCGACACGTACGGGGTAAGCGAACGCCTCAACTGGACCGCCCGCAAGGACGAGTACGTCCTCGGCAAGGACATAAGCATCCGCTAGTCGCCGACGCTCTCGTTACCCCGGGCCTTCGTCCGGGGTAACGGGTCTTCGTCGCTAGCGGAGCGGATCGCGAGGAGAGATGGGTCGCTACGTAGTCAGCCGTTCGTTGCAGGCCGTGTTCGTGATCCTGGCGGTGCTGGTGGTCACGTTCATCATCGTGCGTGCCGTTGGCGACCCGTCGAGGTTGCTGGTGAGCCCGGAAGGTTCTCGCGAGAACCTCGCGCAGATACGCCACGTCCTTGGGCTCGACGCCCCACTGCAAGTTCAGTTCGTGAGGTTCGTCGGCGACGTCGTCAGAGGCGATTTCGGCAAGTCGTTCACGTTCGGTAGGCCCGCCTTGCAACTCGTACTTGAACGCGTGCCCGCCACCCTGCTACTCGCCCTTACCGCTCTCGCCCTCGCGGTGCCTACCGGCATACTGCTCGGGATGGTGTCCGCCGTGAAACGGAACACCATCTACGACAACCTGGCGACCACCCTGGCCGTGTTGGGGCGCGCCGTGCCCAACTTCTGGCTCTCCATCATGCTCATNGTCGTGTTCGGCGCATACCTTAAGTGGTTACCGCCNTCCGGCTACGGCACCCCGCTTCACATCATCATGCCGTCCGTGGCGCTCAGCGCAGGTTTGGCTGCCATAGTCGCAAGGCTGACGCGGTCCAGCCTCCTGGAAGTCATGAGTCAGGACTTCGTGCGCACGGCCAGAGCCAAGGGCCTTAGCGAGTCGCGGGTCCTCACCCGCCACGTGCTACGCAATGCCCTCATCCCCATAGCCACTGTCGTTGGCCTGCAGGCTGGTCACCTCCTGGGAGGCGCCATCATCACTGAGACGATCTTCGCGTGGCCCGGCGTTGGCAGACTCCTCACCCAGTCGATCTACAACTACGACTACCCCGTGGTGCAAACGAGCGTCTTCATCATCTCCGTCACCTTCGTGTTCCTCAACCTGGCCATCGACCTCCTCTACGCCCTGATCGACCCGCGCATCCGCTATGACTGACACCGCGACCAAGAAGCGCGCGAAGACCGGCCTACGCGGCTTGCTCAACAGCCGCACCGCCACTGCAGGAGCCGTCATACTCATCTGCCTCGTGGTGCTGGCGGCCTTCGCTCCCCTAATCGCCCCACACGACCCCGCCAAGCAGGACCTGCGCGCGCGACTCGCGCCGCCTGCTTGGGTCGCCAAGGGCAGCATCACGCACCCGCTGGGCACGGACCAACTCGGCCGGGACATCCTCTCCAGAGTGATCTACGGCACGAGGATCTCGCTGCTCGTGGGGGTATCCGTCGTCCTGCTCGCTAGTACGGTCGGCACNCTGCTCGGGTTGTTNGCTGGCTTCNTGGGAGGCCGGGTAGANGCGCTGCTCATGCGCATCGTCGACGTCTTCCTTGCCTTCCCGTTCCTGTTGCTTGCCATCGTCATCATGGCCATGCTCGGGGCCAGCCTCACCAACATCATCCTGGTGCTGGCGATCACGGGTTGGGTCGACTACGCCAGGGTAGTCAGGTCGCAAGTGCTATCCGTCCGGGAACTCGAGTACATCACGGCGGCCAAGGCGCTGGGTGCCCGCAACCCCGTCATCATGCTCAAGCACATCCTTCCCAACGTCGTTGCCTCCGTAATCGTCATCGGCAGCCTGCAGTTGGGTTCGGTCATCATCGCCGAGGCATCACTGACGTTCCTCGGCCTCGGCATCCCGCCGTCCATCCCGACCTGGGGCTCCATGCTCGCTTCAGGTCGCGAGTACTTCGTCCTTGCCTGGTGGCTTCCTACGTTCCCGGGTATCGCCATCGTCCTGACGGTGCTGTCAGTCAACTTCCTCGGCGACTGGCTGCGTGACGTGTTCGACCCCACCCTGTGAAGCACAAGACTCGCTCCTCACCCTCAAAGGAGTACGCATGACAGACCAAACCCCTTCCACGGCCGAACCCAAGCGGTCACATCGCCTGGCGCCGGTCACGACTCGGGCATCAGGCGAAACGCTCAGCCTGGCCATCCACACCATCACAGGGGCGCAACCCGGCCCCACCCTTGGCCTCTTCAGCACGTCGCACGGGGACGAGGCCTTCACTGTGCAGGTGATAAAGGCGGTGCTCGAGCGCGTTGACCCCGCCCAGCTACGCGGGACCATCCGCGCCCTGCCGGTAGGCAATCCGGTCGCCTTCGAGTCGTACACGCGCTCCACGGGCCAAGGCATGAACACCGACAAGACGAACCTTAACCGCGTCTTCCCCGGCAACCCCCGAGGTTGGCTCACGGAGCAGATCGCCCACGTCATCAGCGAGGAGTTCGTCCCTGGGCTCGACGCGCTCATCGACTTCCACTGCGGCAACTCTGAGACGGCGATCGATTATGTGCTCCTGGAGGCCGACGAGCGCTGCGGGGCGCCGTTCGACCGAGTTATCCAAGCTTTGCGGCAGCGACCTGCTCTACACCGCCCCGACGCCGGAGCAGGGCGGCACCCTATCGCAGTACGCGAAGAGCCTCGGGATACCGGCGGTCATAGCCCAGTGGGGTGGCAACATCCAGAACCCGAGCGCGTACGTTGAACGCTGCTTCGTGGGCGTCCGCAACGTGCTCATCCACTTGGGCATGCTCGACGGCGACATCGTCCTGCCCGAGCGCCAGACCATGCTAAGCGGTGCTCGTACGCTGTTGTCTCCTCAGAACGGCGGGCTGTTCTTCCCCGTCATCGGCTTCGATCAGTTGAGCCAGACGGTGCCGCGCGGCACGGTACTAGGACGCGTCTATTCCCCCCACACGCTGGAACTATTGGAGGAGCTGCGAGCACCATACGATCAGAGTGTGGTGATCATGCTCCGCGGCACCCTGTCGCGCGTGAACCCTGGCGACTACGCCTACATACTGTGCAACGGCGCCACGGCCGAAACCATCGACAACAAGAAGAGGGCCAACTGATGACGCCTGAAGCGACGGACTCCGCCCTGGACCTGGACATCGAACAAGTACGGTTCTTGCTCAAGCAGCAGGGATATGTGATCCCAGAAGAGGAACTCGTGGAGGTAACGGCCAGCCTGAACGCCCTCATCGAAGGCCTGAGTCACATGGAGCATTACGGCGAGCTCCAGAACGAGCCCTGGCCCACCCTCGTCGGCTACACGGGAACCGCGGATGCTTGACGAGCACTACGCCTTCATGTCGCTGACGGACCAGGCCGCACTCATCCGCACCGGTGAGTTGTCGCCCGTGGCCCTCGTCGAGCTCTATCTCGACCGTATAGCTAAGTACAACGACCGCATCAACGCATTCATCACGGTGGCGGCCGACTCGGCGCTGGCCAGGGCGCGGCTAGCGGAGCAAGAGATCAAGGCTGGCGACTACCGCGGCCCGCTTCACGGCATCCCCGTCGGCGTCAAGGATCAGATGCAGATTAACGGCATGCGCGTGACGGGCGGTTCGAAGATCTACGCTGACGCCATCGGCACGCGCGACGCCACCGTCATCGCGCGACTGAGGGCGGCTGGAGCGGTCCTGCTCGGAACCCTCAACACCCACGAGTTCCACATGGGCCCGACCGTCAACTTCCCTTACGGCACACCGCGCAACCCGTGGAACCTCGAGCGCAACCCCGGCGGTTCGTCGAGCGGCTCCGCCACTGCGCTCGCAGCTGGCCTCGTCAGTGCGGCCCTCGGCGGCGACACCGGCGGCTCGATTAGGGGGCCAGCCACGGCCTGCGGCGTAGTGGGACTGAAGCCGACCTGGTCACGCGTGAGCCGTGACGGCGTGTTCCCGCTCGGCTGGACGCTTGACTGCGTCGGGCCGCTAGCCAGGACGGTGCCAGACGCGGCCGCCGTGCTTCAGGTCATCGCCGGGTACGACCCACTCGACGCAACAAGTAGTCGGAAGGCGGTGCCAGACTACGGCCAGGCCCTCACAGACACCTCCCTGAAGGGCCTACGCGTCGGCGTGGTCAAGGAGATGTACAGCGACGACATCACGGGCCCCGACGCGCTCGCGGCCGTGAAGGGCGCGCTGGACTTCCTCGAAGCCAAGGGCGCCATCCTCAGCGCCGTCAACTTGCCCCTCATGCGGGAGACGCGCTTCGTCTCACCCGCCCTCACGAAGCCGGAGGCGGCCAGCTACCACCGGCGGAACCTCCTCGAGCGCTACCTGGACTTCGACTACAACACCCGGGTCAGCTCCATGGTAGGGGCCATCCTGCCCGCTGGCCTCGCGTCGCGCGCGCAGCGCGCCAGGGTCGTGATCGGGCAACAAGTGCTGGATGCCCTAGAAGACGTCAATGTACTGGTGGGCGCCGGTTCGGCCGGAGGAGCCGTGCCCATCGTTCCCCGCCCGCCGATCAAGACCAAGCAAGAGGCGTTGGAAAAGATCTACGGAGTCGGCAAGGCGGCAGGCCAATACACCCGCGTATTCAGTCTTGCCGGCACACCGGCGATGGTGGTGCCGGCCGGCTTCGATCACGAAGG
>JGI26538J50259_1002303_pt1 | contig 10060 bp, 12 predicted proteins | sample ThiBio_1000_plan_FD_50259 | JGI IMG/M metagenome (IMG submission 50259)
AGCTCATCAACAGCGTGGCCGACGTGGTCAACAGCGACCCCGACGTCGACGGCCGCCTGAAGGTGGCCTTCGTGCCCAACTACCGGGTGACCAGCATGGAAGTCATCGCGCCGGCGACCGATCTGTCCGAGCAGATTTCGACCGCCGGCAAGGAGGCCTCCGGCACCGGCAACATGAAATTCATGATGAACGGCGCCGTGACGATCGGCACCTACGATGGCGCAAACATCGAAATCCTCGATGCCGTGGGTGAGGACAATTTCTTCCTGTTCGGCCTGCACGCAGAGGAAGTCGAGGCGCTGCGCCCGCACTACCAGCCGCAGCACTACGTGGATAGCGACCCTGAACTGCGCGGAGTGATCGACCTGCTGGCATCGGGCCATTTCAATCTGAGCGAACCGGGTATCTTCGATGTGATCCTCGATACCTTGTTGAGCCCGAACGACCCCTGGATGGTGCTGGCGGATTTCCGCAGTTATGTCGATGCGCAGCAACAGGTTGAACAGGCCTGGCGGGACAAGGCGTGCTGGACGAGCAAGAGCATCCTCAATACGGCGTCGAGCGGCTTCTTCTCGACCGACCGCACCATACAGAAATACAACGCCGACATCTGGAAACTCACATAGATGGACGGGCTGCTATAGTCAATCCGTGGCGGGAAGGCTTGATACGGATCGGTCCCGTCCGCAAGCGGCAGGTGTGGATGAGACAAATGGAGCGGATCGTTTGGCGTCAGTCCGCCCGCCGGACTTGACTACATTCAGGAGTTGTCATGGCTATCTCCCACGCAGCATCGGGTGAATTGATCGATATTCGCCCACTTGGCGCAGCGTTGCGTCAGACGGGCTCGAGCACGCTGGTCAGGGCGGAACACCTCGAAGTATTCCGCTTCGTGTTGCCGGCGGGCCAGGTCGCCCCCGAGCACAAGGCGGCGGGCGCGCTCACGCTGCAATGCCTGGAAGGGGAGGTGGAATTCGAGGCGTATGGACGAATCCAGATCCTCCGTGCGGGCACCATGGTCTACCTTGCCGACGCAGCGCCGCACGCCGTCAGGGCATTGACGGACTCCGCCCTGCTCGTCACGATTTTGCTGAGGCGCACATGATTTTCCCGCGGCACGAATTCGTCCTGGCGAACGCGCACAAGCCAGACAGTGAGTTGGCGCAACATGATCTGGCGAGATGGGCGCCTGCCGGGAGTGCGCGGCTTGCCGCGAGGCGCGGAATTCCGACGACGTAGCGGGTTTCCCGACCTTACCCGGTGTTCATCGGGCGTACGATGAGATGCGGACGCGATGTCCGGAAGCGTGCAGCGAATTCATGGCCGGTAGGCGTCCTTGGTCGGCCAACCCGAACTTGGGGCATAATCAACCCGTCTCCCGCCGATTGTTGCCTGAACCACTGAAACCGTGACCTGTCGCGCATGTCCCCGCTTGCTTTCCCCCACTAATTGAATGATCGACTGACTGTTTGAATGAGGAATTTGACCGTGATCTCTGGAATGAAGACGAAATTCTTTTTCTTGATTGGAACCATTGCCCTGGTTTCTTCCGGGGCGGCGCTGGCTGCATTGACCACCGATGAATTGACCCGGCTGAAGTCGTCCGGCCTTGGCGAGGATGTCATCCGCTTCATGGTTGAAAACGATTATGGCAACGTCGACAGGGTGGTGCGGCTCAAGGAAGCGGGTTTTGCCGACGAGACGGTATCGTCGGTCATCCGGAACGACCTCAAGGCGGGAGGGGAAGCGAAACCGCCGGCGCCCCGGCCGGCACAGGCCCGGCCCGCTGCCGCGCCGGTAGCCGACGCGGCAGCGATCATGCAGACCTCGGCCAAGGTGAGGATCGAGCAGTATTGGGTGCATGGCGAACCGATCGTCCAGAATAGCCAGGATATTCAAAACGCCACGGTTTCGCTGTTGCAGGGACGGCGCTTGAAGATCGAATGGGACGAAAGTCAGGGCAAGGGCAATTTATTCCGGGGAAAGCCCTTTACAAGCCCGTTCTATTGGGATCTGGACAAGAGCGATGGCTTGTACAGCGTGGACCCGAAGGACAACTCATTCACNCTGAGAACGGGGTACTCGCATCGGGGCAGGCCCACGGCAGACAAATCGCACTACTGGATCGTGAACTTGACCCCCCAAAGCCCTGATCTGGTGAAACGGATCCGGGAATCGTTGCCGGAATNAGCTGAGCGGGCCGGACTTTCCATGCCATGACGCATCTTGCCGGCTTGTGAATCGCCCGGTTTTTTCCGGCCTGGACGTTATGCGGCCTACGCCGCCTGTACCGGGATCGTCTGGCGCGTATCCATGATGCGGTTGTCCGCGTCCACGTACACCAGTTCCGGCGCGTAGCGCGTCAATTCCAGCTCGTTGTAGGACGCAAAGGTGGCGATGATGACGAGATCGCCCGGGTTCGCCTTGTGGGCGGCGGCNCCGTTCACCGAAANGATGCCGGAATCGCGCGCGGCGCGGATGGCGTACGTCGTGAAACGTTCGCCGTTGGTGACGTTATAGATCTGGATCTGNTCGTANTCGTGGATGTCNGCCGCGTCCAGNAGGGTTTCGTCGATCGCGCAGGAGCCTTCGTAATGCAGCTCGGAATGCGTGACGGTCGCCCGATGCAGCTTGGACTTGAGCATCGTTCTTTGCATGACGGTGCCCTCGATAAGAAAGGGCTCATATTATACAGCGGTGAGAGAAAGTGGTTGCAACCGCTTCCCCCTCACCACTCACCACTCACCACTCACCACTCACCGCTTCCCACTCAACATTGTCGATCAGCCGGGTCGACCCCAGCCAGGCCGCGCCCAGCACTACCAGTCGGGCGCTGTCGGGCGTGGGTGCCTGCAGCGTCACGGCGTCGCGCAGCGCGACGTAATCGACGCGCCAGCCCGCCATGTTCAGATGGCGTCTGGCGGCGGCGCACAGGGCATCGAAATCCCGTTCACCCGCCTGGACGGCAGCCGCGACGGCAGCGAGTTCACGCTGCAACTGGGGCGCCTGGATGCGTTCNGGCGCGCCGAGATAGGCGTTGCGCGAACTCATCGCCAGTCCGTCGGACTCGCGCAGGGTGTCACCCGCCACGATGTCGATCGGCAGGTTGAACTGNNGCACCAGTTCCTGGATGACCCGCAATTGCTGGAAATCCTTTTTTCCGAACACGGCCACGCGCGGCTGCACCAGGTTGAACAGCTTCAGCACGACCGTCGCCACGCCGGCAAAATGGCCGGGGCGAAAAGCACTGCACAGGTCCCGGGTCAGCGCCCCGGCCGGCTGCACGGTGAAATCCTGCGGGACCGGGTAGAGCGTGTCGACGTCGGGCGCGAACACCAGGTCGCAGCCGGCTGCGGCGAGCTTGTCGCAGTCGGCCGCGAGGGTGCGCGGGTAGCGTTCGAAGTCTTCACCCTCGCCGAACTGCAGCGGGTTGACGAAGAGGCTCGCGACCACCGGGCCACCGTGGCGCTGCGCCAGGTCGACCAGCGATACATGGCCGGCGTGCAGGTTGCCCATGGTGGGCACGAAGGCGGTGCCGGTCCGGCCGGCGAGCGCGGCGCGCAGTTCGGCGACGGTATGCAGGACCTGCATCAGAAGGCGTGGTCGGGGCCGGGGAAGCTGCCGTCCTTCACCGCAGCGACATAGGCGCGCGCGGCGGCTTCGATGCCGCCGGTGCCGGCAAGAAAGTTCTTCGAGAATTTCGGTGCGCGCGGATACAGGCCCAGCATGTCGTACAGCACCAGCACCTGGCCGGAACAGCCGGCTCCGGCACCGATGCCGATGGTCGGAATCGCGAGCGCCTCGGTGACGGCCCGGCCCAGCGCGGCGGGCACCATTTCCAGCACGACGAGGCCGGCGCCGGCGGCTTCGAGCGCACGGGCGTCGGCGATCAGTTGCGCGGCGGCTGTGTCCTCGCGGCCCTGTACCCTGTAGCCGCCGAGCTGGTTGACCGACTGCGGCAGCAGGCCGAGATGCGCGCAGACCGGGATGCCGCGTTGCGTCAGGAAGGCGACGGTGTCGACCATCACCGCGCCGCCTTCCAGCTTGACCATGTGCGCACCCGCCGCCATCAGCCGCGCCGCGGCGGAAAACGCATGTTCCGGCGAAGGCTGGTAGCTGCCGAAGGGCAGGTCGGCGACGATGAAGGCGCGCTCGGTGCCGGCGGCGACGCAACGCGTGTGGTACGTCATCTCGGCGAGCTTCACCGGTAGCGTCGAAGCGTGGCCCTGCACCACCATGCCGAGCGAGTCGCCGACCAGCAGCACGTCCACGCCGGCGGCATCGAGCGCGCGCGCGAAGCCGGCGTCGTAGCAGGTGAGCACGGCGATCTTCTCGCCGTTGCTGCGCATGGTTTTGAGCGTGGAGAGCGTGGTTTTCATTTTTGAAACCTCACCACAGAGGCGCAGAGAAGACCAGACAATGGCTTGCCGGAAATCTCGCTCATCGAAAACTTCCGCATCGTGAAATACATGGGTTTCCTCTGTGCCTCGGTGCCTCGGTGTCTCTGTGGTTCAAATCGGTTTTCAGACTCTTCACGCTGCCCGGCTGAAGAATTCGCGTGGACCGCGCATCTTGTCCATGCGTTCCAGCAGCAGTTCGAAGTCGGCTTCGTTCTCCACGAAGTTGAGGTGGCTGGTGTTGACGATGAGCAGCGGCGCGGCCTCGTAGCGATGGAAGAACTCGCTGTAGCTGTTGGCCAGGCGCTGCAGATAGCCGGCATCCATGCCGCGCTCGAATTCCACGCCGCGGCGCTTGACACGTTCCTGCAGCACCTCGACCGGCGCCTGCAAATAGATCACCAGATCGGGCGTCGGCGCCTGCAACGCGAGGTCGGCGTACACCTTCTGGTACAGATCGAACTCGTCGTCGTCGAGGTTGAGGCGCGCAAACAGCATGTCCTTGTCGATCAGGAAATCCGACACGGTGCCGGCGCGGAACAGGTCGCCCTGCGCCAGTTCGCGCAACTGGCGTGAACGGTCGAACAGGAAGTGCAACTGCGTGGACAGCGCATAGCGTGCCGGCTCCTGGTAAAAACGTTGCAGGAAGGGATTGTCACTGGCATTTTCCAGCAGCGTGTCGGCATCCAGGTGCTCGGCCAGCTTGTAGCTGAGGCTGGTCTTGCCGGCGCCGATCGGACCTTCGACGACGATGTAACGATAACGGGAGGGGTTCATGCGTCGACGGCAGCGGTGGGAGGTGGGAGAACGGTGACCTGCTGGCCGGCACAGGCGTCAAGCCAGTCGGCGGCGCGGCCCTGGCCCGGAATCACGGTGCCGGGTGCGATTTCCAGCAGCGGCAGCAGCACGAAACAGCGTTCCTGCATGCGCGGATGAGGCAGCGTCAGGCCGTCTTCGTGGAAATGCGCGCCGTCATACAGCAGCAGGTCGAGATCGAGTGTGCGCGGCGCGTTGCGGAAGCTGCGTGCACGGCCATGACGGTGTTCGAGATGCAGCAGCGCGGCGAGCAGCGCGCGCGGCGCCAGTTCGGTTTCCACTTGCGCCACGGCGTTGACGAAGTCGGGCTGATCGGCATATCCGATCGGTGCCGAGGCGTACAGCGAGGAGCGGGCGAGCAGCCGGGTGGCNGGCAGGTTGTCGAGTTCGGCCAGCGCACGGTCGATCTGTGCCGCCGGATCGTTGAGGTTGGCGCCGAGACCAATGGTGGCGGTAATTTTCATGCGGGATGCGTCTCGCTGGCAGCTTCGCCCGGCTTCTTGCGTTTGCGGCGGCGGCGCGGCTTGGGCGCGTGGTCGGCCNGCAGCATGCCGGCACGCTCGTCTTCGCCGGCCTCCTGGAAGCGCGTCCACCATTCNCCGAGTTCGGCATCGACCTCGCCGGATTCGACGCGCAGCAGCAGGAAATCNTAGGCGGCGCGGAAGCGNGGATGCTCCAGCAGGCGATACGGGCGNTGNCCGCCGCGNTGTTCGAAACGCGGCTGCAGCGCCCAGATCTCCTTCATCATGCCGTCGTAACGGCGCGGAATGGCAAGCTGGCTGCGCTGGGCGTCGAGTACCTCGTCCATCGCNGCGAACAGGGCCGGCTGCGGCTTTTCACCGGCCGCTTCGAGCGCGCGCCAGCGCAGCAGCACCTGCGGCCACAGCAATGCACCGAACAGGAAAGCCGGCGAGGCTGGCTTGTCCTGCGCGATGCGCGCATCGGTGGTTTTCAGGGCGGCGGTGATGAAACGCTCGCCGGTGGTATCGTCCAGAATCGTGTCCAGCAGCGGCAGCATGCCGTGGTGCAGCCCCTCCGCGCGCAGTTGATGGACGCCGCGCAGCGCGTGACCGGACAGCAGCAGTTTCAGTGCCTCGTCAAAGATGCGCGCACGCGGGATGTTGGCGAGCAGGGGCGCCAGTGCGGCCACCGGCTTGCGCGTATCGGGGTCGATGTGGAATTCGAGCTTGGCCGCGAATCGCGCGACACGAAGCATGCGCACGGGATCTTCGCGATAGCGCGTGTCGGGGTCGCCGATCATGCGCAGCACATGCTGCTTGCAGTCGGCCACGCCACCGAAATAGTCGTGGACTTCCTCGCGTGCCGGATCGTAATACAGCGCATTGATGGTGAAATCGCGGCGGGCGGCATCGTCCGCCATGCTGCCGAATACATTGTCGGACAGCAGGCGGCCATGCTCGTCGGTCAAGCGTTTGTGTGCGGCCGCGGGCTTTTCACTGACGGCGTGTTCGTCGTCCGCTTCGGTTTCCTTCTGGCCATTGGCGCGGAAGGTGGTAACTTCGATGGTTTCGCGCCCGCACATCACATGCACGATCTGGAAGCGCCGTCCGATGATGCGCGAGCGGCGGAATAGCTGCCGTACCTCTTCCGGTGTGGCATCGGTGGCCACGTCGAAATCCTTGGGCGTCTTGGCCAGCAGCAGGTCGCGCACAGCGCCGCCGACGAGATAAGCCTTGTATCCGGCCTGGGCCAGGGTTTCGCAGGTTTTCAGCGCGCAATCATCGATCTGGTCACGGCGGATCCCGTGTGCGGACAATGGCAGGATTTGTGCCCTGGTGGCGTGGGTGCGCGGCTTGCGGCCGAACACTTTGTTGATGATGCGACGAATCATGAGGGGCGCGAGGGCGGCGGAATACTGGCTAAATCGTGATTATACAGACTGGACCCAGCCGCTCTTCCGTCAGGACGCCGCGGGACCGCGGCTCCATGACATTTCAAGGAACGCCGTTCGCTCCGGGTTCGACGCCAGTATTCATTGCGGTACGGGAACAGCGGACGATCGCGGCGGCGNACCATCCGGAGTCGGAATCGTGCAGCCTCGGCGCCATGGCGTGCCCGGCGATTCCGGCCGGTCGAACGACCTCGCTCGACCCTGGCAGCCAGACGCGCAGGGGAAGCGGGCAGTCAACTTTCAATATTGCGGCCTGCGCGGGCAAGGCACGTCACCAACACCTTGCCCGCACGTTTTCAGGCCGGATGCGCGAACAGCCTGTTATTTCGGCTTGGCAGCCCAGGCGACACAGTAGCCATTGGGAGAAATCTCGGTGTCACCGGGGAAGATTTGGCAGCCGCCAAGCGCCTTGGCTGTTTTGCCCGGGACGAAATGCATGCAGTTGGCGCAATGATTCGCGCCGTTTGGCTTGTCCTGGTATTTCATCGAGGTGCGCATCGCGGCATTGACTGTGGCCAGCGCATTCCCGGACATGGCCACTACGGGAATCATGGCGATTGCGGCGCCGCCGATCTTCAGAAATTGACGGCGGGAGGATTTGGATTCTTCATTCATTTCGGGTTTCCTTTGTCTTGCGTTAATGAACTACCGGCAGCGCTTCTCTGGTACAGCCACGATGGCCGGTTCTGATACCACCCCGGCCATTTGAAAATATATATCACGCCACGATATTTTTCAGTGCTCGATGGGGATTTAAAATTTGATCAGCACACTATTCCTCCTGATGGACCGATGAATCTGTCGGGGCGCCGGCTGCCGAAGCTGGCCACCCGTAGCGCGTCGACTGACGGCATTTTAGTGGTCATGGTGCGTCTTGCATCCCCGGCTGGGGGGCGGCGCCGGACCGCGTGGCGACGCCGGTTTCCGGCAACAGCGTGACGCGCTTCATGACGGCGGGCTCGACGGGAACATCCTGGTAGGGGCCGCGATCGCCGCGTGGCGCGGCGACGATCGCATCGACCACCTGCATGCCGTCGACTACCCGGCCGAATACAGCGTAACCCCATGTGTCGTAGTTCGTGCCGCGGTGGTCGAGAAAAGCGTTGTCCGCCACGTTGATGAAAAACTGCGAAGAGGCCGAATCGGGATCGGCCATGCGCGCCATCGCCAGGGTGCCGCGCAGGTTCCTGAGGCCATTGTCGGCCTCGTTCCTGATCGGTGCGTTCCTGGGTTTTCCGTCATGTCCGGGGTCATGCCGCCGCCCTGGATCATGAAGCCGGGAATCACGCGGTGGAAGATCAGGCCGTCATAAAAGCCGGTCTTCACGTAGTGGATGAAATTCCCCACCGACTGCGGCGCATTCCTGGTGAAGAGTTCGACCGTGATGTTGCCCTGGCTGGTCTCGATCAGCACGCGCGGATTGGCCGGCTGGCCGGGCGCCGGGGCGGTGGAGACGGTTTGCTTGCCGGGTTCGCTGGCGCCGCAGCCCGATATGCCGAGCAGGATCGCACCGAGAAACAGCGTAGTGGACAACAGGGGAAAACGGGCCATCGGAAATACGCTCGGGAAAGAGAAAGAGAGATTCTAGCGGTGAGGGGCGCGCTTACACATCCGGCCGCAGGCAACGGTCGATTTCCGTGCGCACGGTATCCAGCGGCAGGCAGCCGCTGGATACCGTCTGCAGTTGCGTATCCCGCTGCACGATCAGGGTGGGAAAGCCGCGCACGCCGGCCTGGCGCGCCTGTCTGAAATGCGCCTGGGTGCGGGCACGTGCCGTGTCGCTGTCGAAGTCGCGCAGGAAGGTTTCGCCATCCATGCCGAGGTCCGCCGCCAGGTCGGCCAGCACGCCGGTTTGCGTGACATCGCGCCCTTCGGCATAGAACGCGGTCTGGATTGCCTTGAACATCGCGAATATCTGGGGGGGTTCCATTCCGCCCACCGTCACCACCGCACGGCAGGCAGGTTCAGTGTCGTACACGAAACCGTCCGGCAGCGCGTCGTCGAAACGGAAAGGCTGGCCGGTGCGAGCGTGGACCGCGCGCCAGTGCTGCAGGATGTCCGCGCGCGCCGTCATGGTCATCGGCGCGGGGGTGCCCGGCCGCAGGCCGCCCAGTACCAGAGCGGTTTTCATGCGTTCGCGGTATTCGTCGCGCAGCGTTTCGATCACCGGAGAAAAGCCCCAGCACCACGAGCACATCGGGTCGGCGAAATACCAGAGGATGGGCGTATTCATGAGTGACGGCGCTTGATACGGGATAACTCGCAGCAGGGGTGATCCATGGACCAGGGTTCCTTCGGCGTGTTCCCGGGTTGGGGGATGCCGTCACCCATGATCCCGCTGTGTGCCGGGCTGCCGCTTGCTGCTTGCCGTTCCCCGCTCACTTGTTTTTGAAATCGGCGAGTCGCAGCGCATTCAGCACGACCAGCAGCGAACTGGCCGACATGCCGATGCCGGCGATCCAGGGGGTGACGTGGCCCAGTGCGGCAGCGGGGATGGCGACGAGGTTGTAGGCGAGCGCCCAGCCGAGGTTCTGGCGGATGATGCGCTGGGTCTTGCGGGCAAGTGCGACGCCGTCGGCCAGGATGCCCAGACGGCTGCCGAGCATGACCAGGTCGGCGGCCGCCTGGGCGACGTCGGCACCTTCGCCCATGGCGATGGANACCTGCGCGCCGGCGAGCACCGGTGCGTCGTTGATGCCNTCGCCCACCATGGCGACGATGCGGCCCTCGTGCTGCAGAGCCTTCACATAGGCGAGCTTGTCTTCCGGCAGCGCGCCGGCATGCCAGTCGGCGATACCGAGCTGGTGCGCCGCATGCATGACGGCGGCCTCGGCATCGCCGGACAGCAGATGCACACGCAGCCCCAGTTGCCGCAGTGCGGCGAGTGCGGCCGGGGCATCGGCCCGCAGGGTGTCGGCCAGCGCGAACCAGGCGA
>JGI26538J50259_1002305_pt1 | contig 10053 bp, 7 predicted proteins | sample ThiBio_1000_plan_FD_50259 | JGI IMG/M metagenome (IMG submission 50259)
AGCCGTGGCAAATTTAACAAGAGTTGTTGTCGGGTGGCACTCCCGTTAGCACGAGAAATTATTTTCTTGCGGAAAAATGGGGAATTCTGACTAACGTTTTTTTATTGTTGTTCATAATCAGGTTGTTGCCAATCCTAAGTCTTGATTAGTGAGTTCAAATTTAGTAATTTAAGTCGTTTAAAAATAGGTTACTTTGACTTAACTTACTGTCTTAATTTTGGGGGACACTATAATTAACAAGCCTAATCGCTTGTGCATTTTTTAAACTGCTCTGTAACTTTTGCAGAAGTAGTGAGTTTATCAGATTGAAGAAATTCCTTCGAAATATAATTGATTACGTTTGCTGTTTCTACTGCATTTATTTTTATCGGATACATGGTTTGCTCATACACTTTTCCATTCACGGTAATTTGATGGCTCATACCATTTTTTATCCAGCAAGCAATAGAATCAAAGTGCGTCAAAGCCATATCAGAATTTTTTAATGGCGGAATAAGTTGCTTTATTCCTTCCCCATTTTCACCGTGGCAATCGGCACAATAATGCTTGTATAAAACTTTTCCAGGATCATCTAAAACGCCATAGTTGAAAAGGTTAAACACAAAAAGCCCGATGAGGAACAGTAAAGGCGAAAACTTTAATAAAACAATTAGTTTGCTTTTCATAACAGTGCGTGCAAAACAATGAATTTAGAATTGATAAGAGCGAATAGTATTCACAATTCATTTTAAAAATTCAGTTGCATTATGCTAAATAAAAACAACATATTGCGATAAAAAATTCCTTCCTCGAAAAAAAATTATTCATTCGCGCTTTAATCTACTTATTTGAAAAAATTTCTTTTTGTAGATTTTAAGAATATTTATTTGCGCTAAATAACAAGTTGATGTCCGAAAAAAGTTTAATCATTGTAGAGTCGCCAAGCAAGGCAAAAACCATCAATAAATATCTTGGTGATAAGTTTGTAGTAACCTCCAGTTACGGACACATTCGCGATTTACCCGATAAAGGAATTGCCATTGATATTGAGAATAATTACGAGCCGCAATACGAAGTAAACGAGGACAAAAAAAAGTTAGTTGCCGAGCTAAAAAAATTAGCCAAAGATTCATCAGAAATTTACCTTGCAACGGATGAAGACCGCGAGGGAGAAGCCATTAGCTGGCACTTATGCCACGTACTGAATTTAGACCCCAAAAAAGCAAAACGAATTACTTATACCGAAGTAACTAAGAAAGCAATTCAAAATGCTATTGGCAATCCGCGAACATTAAATTTAGATTTAGTAAACGCACAGCAAGCCCGCAGAGTACTCGACCGTTTGGTTGGTTACGAACTTTCTCCCGTGCTATGGAAAAAAGTAAAACCATCGCTTTCGGCCGGTAGAGTGCAATCGGTTGCAGTGAGGTTAATTGTAGAGCGCGAAAGAGAAATAAAAGAGTTTGTAGCCGTTTCTTCATTTAAAATTTCCGCTTACTTTTTTGTGAACGATGCCAATGGAAAAAAGACAGTTTTAAAGGCAGAAGGCAATACAAAATTTAAGCAAGAAAAAGATGCAGAACAGTTTTTAAGCGAATTGAAAAATGCTATTTTTTCAGTTCAAAATATTGAAACAAAGCCTGCAAAACGCTCACCATCTGCGCCTTTCACCACTTCTACATTACAACAAGAAGCATCGCGCAAATTAGGCTTTTCGGTTTCGCGCACCATGCGCTTGGCACAAAGCCTTTACGAAGACGGACACATTACTTATATGCGTACCGACTCCACAAGTTTATCGGATTTAGCATTGGCAGAAATTGCTACCGAAGTAAAAAATCGCTACGGAGAAAAGTTTCACAAACGCAAACAATACGTTACTAAAAACGAAAGTGCACAAGAAGCGCACGAAGCTATTCGCCCTTCAAACGTAAACAATACTGAAGTAGAAACCGGACGCGATGAACAAAGGCTTTATGAACTTATTTGGAAGCGCACAGTGGCTTCGCAAATGAGCGATGCAGAATTGGAGCGCACCATTATTTCAATTCAAAACAATAAAAACAAAGAGCTGCTGAGTGCTACAGGCGAAGTAGTTTTGTTTGAAGGATTTTTAAAAGTTTACACCGAAGGAAACGATGACGAACCTGATGCAGATAGCGAAGATTCAACCTTGTTGCCTCCTGTGAAAGTTGGGCAAGAATTGGCTTTGAGAGAAATGAATGCCACAGAGCGTTTCACTAAACCTCAACCGCGATACACCGAAGCAAGTCTTGTAAAAAAATTAGAAGAGTTGGGCATTGGTCGCCCTTCAACTTATGCGCCAACAATTTCTACCATTCAGCACAGAGAATATGTGGTAAAAGAAAACCGCGAAGGCACACAAAGAAGTTACAGAGTACTTACACTAAAAGATTCAAAAATTTCATCTGAAACCAAATCGGAAATTACCGGAGCAGAGAAAATGAAACTTTTCCCAACCGATATTGGTTCTTTAGTTACCGACTTTTTGGTAGATCATTTCGGAACAGTTTTAGATTATGGTTTCACTGCAAAAGTTGAAAAACAATTCGATGAAATTGCTGTTGGAAAATTGGAGTGGACAAAAATGATTGATGGTTTCTATCAACCATTTCACACCAATGTTTCGCAAACAGAAAAAGAAGCAAAACGAGTAACCGGAGAACGCTTGCTTGGCGAAGATCCGGAAAGCGGAGAACCTGTTTATGCAAGAATGGGGCGCTACGGTGCAATGGTGCAAATTGGCAAAGCTGATGATGAAAGCAAAAAGCCACGCTTCGCAAGTTTACGCCCTGGGCAATCCATCGAAAGCATCACATTTGAAGAAGCAATGACTTTGTTTAAACTTCCGCGCACCTTAGGCGAATTTGAAGGCAAAGAAGTAAAAGTAAATGTTGGTCGCTTTGGACCTTACGTGATGCACAACAGCAAATTTGTTTCTTTAAAAAAGGAAAACGACCCATACACCATTTCTTTAGAAGAATCAATTGAACTTATTCAAGCAAAACGCGAAGCAGAGGCTAATGCACTTATGCACGATTTTGCAGAAGAAGGAATACAGGTTTTAAAAGGCAGATTTGGGCCTTACATAAAAAAAGGGAAAGACAACTACAAAATACCTAAAGGTACAGATGCTACAACCTTAACTTTAGAAGAAGTGTTGGAAATAATAAAAGCAGCTCCTGCGCCTAAAAAGAGCGCTGCCAAAACTGCTAAAAAAGCACCTAAAAAGAAGTAAGCCATGCAATGAGCCCAAAAGAAATTAAAGCACTTATTTATTTATTAGAAGATTCTGACCCTCAAGTTTCAGAACATGTGTTTAGTAAACTAATAAGCATTGGGCAAAGTGTAATTCCTGCGTTGGAAGAAGAATGGCAGAAAAAAGAAAACGAAGAAATTCAACAGAAATTAGAAGATATAATTCGAATTATACAGTTCGAAGAATTGAAATGTGAATTTGAAAGATGGAGCAAACTCGAAAACCCCGATTTGCTCACCGGTGCATTTTTAGTTTCAAAATATTTTTACCCAACCATAAAGTTTGAAGATATAAAGAAGAAAATCTACAAGCACAAGCAGCGAATTTGGTTAGATTTAAACTACAACGAAAGCGCCTTAGAGCAAGTAAGAACCTTCAATCAAACATTCTTTTCTATTCAAGGTTTTGGTGCAGCACAAAGCGACTCTCTTGACTTTAAAGAGTTTTGCATCAATCATCTTTTAGAAACTAAAAAAGGCAATCCACTTTCACTTGGAATACTTTACCAAATTATTGCCAACGATTTAGACTTGCCTATTTATGGCGTAGCACTTTTAAAAAATTTTGTTTTATGCTTTTGCAAAAGCAATATTCAATCAACTGAGCAGCAAGAAAAAGAAGTACTTTTTTATTTGAATCCTGTAAATAATGGATCTGTTTTTTCACGCAATCAAATTGTTGAATACTTAGATAAATTAAATGCTCCGCATCTTCCAAAATATTTTAACCCAACAAGCAATACGCAAATTGTTAAAGTGCTGCTCAGTACTTTAATTGAAATTTTGTGGCATCTGCAAAAAGCAGATTCAGCAAACGATTTGAAAGTGCTGCTTGATAATTTAGAGGAATAAAATTTACTTAGAATAAACTTGCTCCAAAGCAGTTTCTATTTGAGCAAATAGCTCTTCAAAACTTCCATTGTTTACCAATTTAAAATCGGCAGCGGCAATACAAGCAGCAAGGTTTTGTTTAGTATCGTCAGTAGAAGTCATTTCACGCTTTTCATTATCTAAAAAGGTTTCATACGAAACTGAATCAGTAGCGCTTTTCCGCTCTGTAATTCTTTCGTAGCGCAGCTCTGCAGGCGCATCAACAGCCAATAATCTAAACCCGCTTAACTGACGCAAAGCTTTCACTTCGCCCATTGTTCTTATGCTTTCTATAATGCTATCTTTGCCCGATTTTTCAGCTAATACATAAAGTTGCTCCACGATATAACTTGGCGTATGTTTGGCACGCAAATCATTGGCAACTTCTACCATGCTATCGCGGTTAAGTGGCAAGTCCCTCTTTTCAATTTCCGTAGTTAAAAAATCGCGCACAGAGAAGTGTAAAAAATCATGTTCTTTTTGCAGATATTCAACAATAGTTCCTTTTCCTGCTCCAAGTGTTCCGGTAATTCCAATTATGCGCATAAGTCGATTAAATTGCCCATTTTAAATAAATAGCTCCCCAAGTAAAACCGCCACCAAAAGTTGCTAAAATCACGTTATCACCTTTTTTTATTTTGCTTTTCCATTCATCTAAACAAAGCGGAATAGTAGCATTGGTGGTGTTTCCAAATCTATCAATATTTATAGTAACCCTTTCAGGAGCAAAGCCAATTCGCTCGTTTACCGCATGTATAATGCGCAAATTAGCTTGGTGCGGCACAAACCAATCTACATCGTTCACATTTAAGTTATTGCGTTTCATCACCGTTTCAACACTTTCTGCAACTTTAGTAACTGCAACTTTAAACACCGATTTCCCTTCTTGGTGAACATAATGCAAGCGTTGCTCAACAGTTGCTGCACTTGGCGGCAAAACCGAGCCTCCCGCCTTTTGGTGCAAATATTGAAATCCCGAACCATCAGTTCCCATTTCTGCATCTTGAATTCCAAATTCTTCGCTGCAAGGTTCTACTAAAACTGCTCCGGCTGCATCACCAAAAATGATACAAGTTTGGCGATTGGTATAATCAATTATCGAAGACATTTTATCTGCGCCAACCACAATTATTTTTTTGTATGTACCGCTTTCAATAAATTGTGAAGCAGTGTACAAGCCGTACACGAAACCTGAGCAAGCAGCATTTAGGTCGTAACTAAAAGCATTTTTTAAACCGCATTTGTCTGAAATAATATTTGCTGTTGCCGGAAACACGTAATCTGGTGTAACAGTGCAGCAAATCAACAAATCAATTTCTTCGGGTGAAATATTGTTTTCCTCTATCAATTTTTTCACTGCGGGAATTGCCATGGCAGAAACACCATTGCCTTCACCTTTCAAAATTCTCCTTTCCTTAATTCCGGTACGGTCCAATATCCATTCATTAGAAGTTTCAACCATTTCTTCTAACATTTTATTGGTCAAAATGTCTTCAGGATAGTACGTTGCTATTGCGGTAATTGCTGCGTTGTTGTTTGTTTTCATTCGTTAGCCGCATAGATATTTATTTTCAGAAATAATCTATTCCAAAACATCAAATGTTGTAAAAATTTAATAATAAAATTGGTTTAAAACAAGGTATAAACAAAAGGTGCAGCGGCAGTTCCACCACCAATCACCACTAAAATTCCCACTAAAAGCAGCACAATAATCATGGGAATAAGCCACCATTTTTTGCGCTCCATCATAAATTGAAACATGTCTTTCAAAAACTCCATAATACTATTTGCCGCTAAGATATAATTTGTTTAAAAATTACTTTTCCAAGTCATTCAAAATATTTTTCACAGCAGCAAAAATCCTTTGCGATTCAATTCCTTTCATACACAAAAAATGACCTTTAGGGCAAGAATTTCTACCGAATTTTGTGCAAGGGCGGCAGTCTAAATCTTTCATTTCAATAATTGCCGAAGGTTGTATTTTAAATTTTCCATACTTTGGGAATACACCAAATTCTGGAACAGTGCTACCAAAAATTGCGACCACCGGCTTACCTAATGCTACTGCAATATGCAGCAAACCTGTGTCGCCAGAAATTACAATTTTACTTTGGTTTAGAATTGAAACACTTTCACTCAAATTAAATTTACCACAAGTATTTACCACACTTTCTGTAAAATTTGAAACAATATTTTCTGCCATTGCCACATCTTCTCTCCCACCCAATAAAACCACTTTTCTATCAGGAATTTTTTGCTGAAAAAGGCGAATGCTTTCTATCACTTTTTCAGTTGGCAACACTTTTGTAAAATGCTTTGCGCCAATTACCCAAGCTATGAAATTACCATTTACCAATCCTAATTTTTCAATATCCACTTTATGCTGTGGCGCAATAAAATAATCCATTCCTTCTCCATCATCTTCCACTCCCAAAGCAGCTACAGCCACTAAATTTCGCTCAGTAATGTGCAAATTTTGGGGTAATAAATTATAGTGAAAATGTATTAGGATTTCCTTTTCTAAATTCAACTTATTAAATGAATAATTCTTAGTAAAGAGCAGTTGTTTAATAGCAAAAGTGCGTAGGTTTTTATGTAAATCTATTACTGCCGTATAATGCTCCTTTTTAAGTTCCGAAATTGTTTCAAACAGAGATTTTTTAAGCAGTAAAACTTTATCAATATTCGGATTAGATTCTACAATTATTTTATTCTCAGGCTTGGTGAGAAAATGTATTTCTGCATCTGCATAGCGCTTGCGCAAACATCTTATTACAGGTGTAGTAAACACTATATCGCCAATAGATGAAAATCTAATAATTAGAAACTTCTGTTTCATTCCATCGCAATAGAAACAAAAAAAAAGTCCGCTTGCAAACCAAGCGGACTTTATGTTAAAATTATGTACTCGAACTCTTATCTTAAAAGTGTAACTACTCCTTCTATTTTTCTTTCGATTTTTTCGCCCGGTTTAGTTGCATCTTCTTCGTAGTAAATAATGTAGAAGTTGTAAACTCCTGTTGGTTGTTGCTCGCCTTTATAGCTTCCATCCCAGCCTTCGTTCTGGTCGTGAACTAACTGTCCCCAGCGGTTGTAAATTCTAAATGCCGATACTTCCGGTGTATAATTTGAAACAGGGAAGAACTTATCGTTTTTACCATCGCTGTTTGGCGTAAACACATTCGGCATTTTTGTTTTTGTAGCTACATAAACAAACTTAGTTGCCAATCCAAAACACTCCATGTTTGCATTAGAAGCATCGCGAACTTTAACGGTATAAAGTTGGTGTGTATTTGGCTTAGCCACAGGCTCAGGACAATCTGTACAGCTTAAACCGCCAGTTGGAGTCCATTCGTAAGTGTTATTGCTTACATTAGTTGCAGTTGCCGAAAGCGTTACTGTTTCTCCCAAGTTTAAAAATACAGTATCGGCAGCAGGTGCAATAGAAGCTGTAATTTGCAAAGGTTCATTCACCACAACTTGGTAAGTATCTATGCAAAGATTTTTGTTTTTCACCAAAACTGTATAGCTGCCATTATCTAAATTGCTGAATACAGTATCGTTTCCGTAGTTTCCACCGTTAAATGAAAATTCGTATGGAGAATTAGCAGCATTCACTTCTCTAATTGTGATTTTACCATCAGCAAAGTTTCCATAGCAAGAAGTAGAATCAACTACAAATGCAAACTCATCGCGCGCAGCTGGTGTAATATTGTAAGTACCAACAGTAATATCGCAACCTCCGGCATCGGTAATTCTTGCAGTATAGTTTCCGGCAGGCAAACCAATAAAGTTTCCTGTAGAATTAGTAAACTGCTGTGAGCCGTTATCTGCAATAAATGTAAGCGGTGGCGTTCCGCCAGTTGCAGGGAATGTAAGTGTTCCATCAGCTTCGCCAAAACAAATGTTTGGTGTTCCGTTCACAGGAGTTGTATTGATAAGCGGTGGCGCTATAATGGCTTGCGAACCGGTTGTAGTGCAACCATGCGCATCAGTAACCGTGAAAGCATAAGTTCCTGCGCCTAAGTTAATAGCAGAATCTCCCGATTGTGTAACCGATGTAGGATTCCAAGTATAAGTATAAGGTGCAGTTCCTCCACTCACATTAGCAGCTACAAATCCGGAATTTGCCTTGTCGCATTTTACATTTGAGAATGTTGTGTGCGCCAGCAATGAATCAGGATTTACCACAGTATAAGTTTCAGCATTAGTACAACCATTAGCATCTGAAATGCTTACAGAATATGTTCCGGCAGGTAAGCTAAGCAATGTATCGCCTGAGAAAGTTGAAGGCGTCCAATTTAAAGTATAAGGTGCAACACCACCGCTTGGAAGCAATGATATTGAACCATCATTATTATTATGGCATGAAATATCTTTCACATTTGCATTTAAGCGAATAGAATCCGGAGAAGTAATGGTAACTGATGAAGAAGCAGAACAACCATTTCTATCTACCACCGTTACTTCATAAGTTCCGTTAGCAAGGTTTGTAGCCCAATTAGAATCTTGTGCTAATGGATCGTTCCAAGTATAAGTAAACGGACCTAAACCTCCTTGTCCATTCGCATGAACATAGCCGCTTTTGCTATACCAGCAAGTGTTATCCATTTTAGTTACAATTTCTGCAATTAAAGTATCGGTTTGTGTAATAGTAACATTTGCTACTGCAAAGCAATTATTAGAACCTGTAATTGTAACCGCGTGTGTTCCTGCGCAAAGGTTTTGTGCAGTAGTTGAAGTGCTCCCATTACTCCACAAATATGTAAATGGCCCAGTGCCATTTATTGCGCGAACGCGAGCAAATCCATTACATGCTGAGTGGCAAGAAACACCTGTGCTGCTATCAATAAAAGCTATTAAGCCAGAACCTGGCCCAACAAAGCCGGATTCAGTTGCAGAACAACCTGAAACAGCATCTGTAACCGTAACAGTATAAACTCCTGATAACACATTCGTTAAAGTTGCTGTTTGTGATGCAAAAGAATCGTCCCACAAATAATTGTAATTGCTTGTTGGAGCAGGAATTGCAGTAATAGAACCGTCATTTCCACAATTTGCATCAACAGTTGTAAATGTAACTGTTGGTGTTGGCGCTACTGTAACTGTAATGCTATCCACTGCTCTACAAACACCATTTGCAGCTGTACCAACTACTGTGTAAGTTGTGGTAGAAGATGGTGAAGCAACCACAATGCTATCGGTTGTAGAAGACAAGCCAAAAGCAGGAGTCCAAGTATAAGAATTTGCACCAGTTGCACTAAGTGTAACATCATTTCCTGTACACAAGAAATTAGCTCCTCTAAGTGTTAAAGTAGGTTGTGGATCAACTCTTAAATAAACAGTTTTGTATGGAGAATATCCGCAGCAATCAGAGAATATTCTAAGTTTAATTTCATAAGTTCCTGGAGTGCTAAATACTAATCCGGTAATTGTTTGGTATTGCGCACCTGTATAAACTGAAGGCGTAACTGCGCCTCCAAAATCCCAATCATAGCTTGTAGCACCATTTATTTGAGCTTGGAATGTTACACTTCCACCTGCACAAACAAAGAATGAATCGGTAGCATAAGCAGTTGCCGTAGTTACAATATTCGGAATATATGATGCTTGGTTAATTGCCACATTTGCGAAACCGGCATATAAATCAGTATTGAAAGTTATGTTCTTTCTTCCAGTGTTAGTATAAATAATTGTATTAGGAGAAACTGCTGAAGTTTGAGGCGTTGCATCTGCACCAAAATTCCAATTACCAGTTGCACTATTTTGTTCGTTGAAAGTAATTTGCGTATTGGTACAACTTGTATTAGTAACCGTAATTACTTGTTGTGTTGCTAAGTTGAAAGCCGTATCATTTGAAGCGGCATTCACACCACCATCAAAGTAAAGGTTTCTGGCAATACCCGCAACGCTGCTTCCGCCACT
>JGI26538J50259_1002322_pt1 | contig 10007 bp, 5 predicted proteins | sample ThiBio_1000_plan_FD_50259 | JGI IMG/M metagenome (IMG submission 50259)
CGGCGGGCGCCGCGCCGCTCAGCGGACGCGCATGCCGACCCGGGCGCCGGGCTGGAGCCAGGTGCCGGGACGCGGGCTCTGGCCGATCACCCGCAGCGGCTTGGCGGCGCCGCGCGCGCGGTGCACCTGGCCCGTCTTGCAGCCCGCCTCGGCGAGCGCCCGACGCGCCTGCTTCACCGTGTCCTGTCGCAATCGCGGCACGTGGCAGCCGATGAAGGCGAAGGTCGCGTTGCTGGACGCCGCCCCGCCCGCGGCGGCGACGTGGATGCGGACCTTGTCGCCGCGCGGCACCGGCGGCGTCACCGCGTCGATCACGTTGTCGGATTTGACCGCGAACGACCGCGCCTTGCGGCCGCCGAAGGAGACCCCGCTGACTTCGGTGAAGCCGCCGCCGCTGATGTGGACGACGGTGCCGCCGCGGATCGTCCCCTGATGCGGGGAGAAGCCGACGATCGCCGGGCCGGAGCCGCTGTTGCCGCCCCCGCCGGGCGCGTCGCCGAGCGCCGACACGGCGGCGATCGAGGAGATGGGCAGCAGCGCCGCCACCACGGTCAGGGTGGCGATCAGGGCACGGCGACCGGGTCTCCGCCAGGACATGCCCCTATTAACCCACGCCAAGTCAAGGCGATGCGCTCCGGTCGGCCGCGCGAGCGCGAGATTGCGCCGCCGGCCACCCCGGGCCGCGCCGCGACCCGCTCAGCTCAGGTGTAGACGGGCCCGCCGCACTCGACCAGGGTGCCGTCGCCGCCCGCGTCTTCGACGTCCTTGCGGGCGCGTTCCACCGCGTCGTCGCAGTTGTCGGCCTGCACGCGCAGGTGGTGGCGGCGGCGCATCGTGCCTTCTTCGTCGGCGGCGCCTTGGACGAAGTAGACGCCCGACTCGGCCAGCTGCTCGATCGTGCGCTTGGTGAACTCGGCGCGAACGGTGACGTTGTAGAGGGCCACGGCGGGATCCTATGCCTCAGGGGCCGGCGCGGCCTCGCCGGTCAGCCCGAGCTCCGCGGCGCGCGGTTCGAGCGCGGCGATCACGAAGGCCAGGTGGGCGTCGAAATCCTCGCCCAGCTCCTCCGCCCCGAGGCGCATGTCCTCGCGGCTCACGGCGGCGGCGAAGCTCGGCTGCTTCATCTTCTTCTTCACCGACTTCGGGGTCATCCCGGCGATCCCGGTCGGCCGCACCAGCGCCACCGCGGCGATGAAGCCGGACAGCTCGTCGACGGCGAAGAGCGCCTTCGACATCCGCGTCTCCCGCGGCACCCCGAGGTAGGGCGCGTGCCCGGCGACCGCGTCGATCAGCTCCGGCGGGTAGTCGAGTTCCTCGAACAGCGCGATCGCGACGCGCGGGTGTCCCGTCTCCAGGTCCGGGTGCTTCTCGTAGTCGAGGTCGTGGAGGATGCCGGTCGCCGCCCACAGCTCGGCGTCCTTGCCGTAACGCTCGGCGTAGGCGCGCATCGCCGCTTCGACCCCGAGCACGTGCCGCCGCAGGGACTCGGACTCGGTCCACTCGCAGAAGAGCTCCCAGGCTTGGTCGCGGCTCGGCGCGGGCATCGGCCATAGTGTCTATCCGAAAACCCCCGCGCACGCCTGGCGGCGCCGCACACACTTCGCGGGGCGTCGTCCTCGGTCGGCCAAATGGCGCTGCCATTAGGCCTCCCTGCGTCCTCCCCCCGCTCGGTGCGGCACCCGCCAGCCGCACGCGTGAGTTCTCGGACAGTCACTACGAGAACCGGCGGGACAAGCGGGTTAATCCACCGCGACCGGGCGGCCGACCGGCGTGTCGGCGGAAACCCGCTCGATCTGGGCGCCGAGGCCGCGCAGGCGCTCGTCGATCTGCTCGTATCCGCGGTCGATCTGGTGGATGTCGCCGATTTCCGAGGTGCCTTCGGCGGCCAGCGCGGCGATGAGGATCGCCATGCCGGCGCGGATATCGGGGCTGGCGGCACGCTCGCCGTGAAGCCGGCTCGGACCGCTGACGATCGCCCGGTGGGGGTCGCACAGCGTGATCCGAGCGCCCATCGCGACGAGTTTGTCGACGAAGAACAAGCGGTTCTCGAACATCTTCTCGAAGATCAGGATCTCGCCGTCGGCCTGGGTTGCGAGGGCGAGGGCGATCGAGGTGAGGTCGGCCGGGAAGGCGGGCCAGGGGCCGTCCTCGATCTTCGGGATCGCGCCGCCGAGGTCGGGTTCGATCTCGAGGTGCTGGCCGGCGGGGACGATCACGTCCTCCCCTTGGACCTCGGAGTTGAGCCCGAGGCGGCGGAACTGGCGACGCACGTTGCGCAGGTCCGACGGACCGGCATCGCGGATCCGCAGCTCCCCCCCGGTCGCCGCGGCCAGCGCCATGAAGCTGCCGACTTCGATGTGGTCGGGGCAGATCGTGAACTCGGCGCCACGGAGGCTCGACTGGCCGTTGACGGTCATCACGTTGGAGCCGACGCCTTCGACCTCCGCGCCCATCGCGGTCAGTAGTCGCGCCAGATCCTGCACGTGCGGCTCGGAGGCGGCGTTGGAGATCCGCGTCTGGCCCGGCGTCAGCGCGGCGGCCATCAAGGCGTTCTCCGTCCCCATCACCGACGGCTCGTCCATGAAGATCTCGCAGGCGCAGAGGCCGGTCGGCGCGTTCAGCTCGATCCAGCGGGCGCCGTCGATACGGGCCCCCAGGTCCTGGAAGGCGTCCAGGTGGGCGTCGAGGCGCCGGCGGCCGATGAAGTCGCCGCCCGGCGGCGGCATCTTGGCTGCGCCGAAGCGCGCCAGCAGCGGCCCGGCGAGCAGGAAGGAGGCGCGGATCTGTGAGGAGAGTTCCTCGTCGACCACCGGGTCGGTGACCTTGGCCGCACACAGCTTGAGGCTGTTGTCGTCGATCCAGGCCACCTCGACCCCGAGCTGTTCGAGCAGCGCGATCTGCGCCTCGGTGTCGCGGATGCGCGGCACCCGGTGCAGCAGCACCTCCTCCTCGGTCAGGAGGCAGGCGGCGAGGATCGGCAGGGCCGCGTTCTTGTTGCCGGCGACGGTGACCTCGCCCGAGAGCGGCACCCCACCTTGGATGACGAATTTCTCCATCGCCACGGAGGGTAACGACCGGCCCCCCGGACCCCCGCGGGCACGGCCTTTCCTAAATTTTGCCGATAGCTCTGCAAAGTGACGGCCGTCACGCTACGATCCAGCGCGCGAGACGAATGGAGCGTGGCAATAGCCGCAGCAGATGCTCTGGGATGACGTTTCGCATTGCGCTTCTGGGGGTTCGCGGGCGCTGCCAAAGTCAGGCGGCGACCGCGACATGTCCGCAACCAGCCGGCCCTGTCGGCGGCAGCGGGCTGCCGAATGTCAACGCCCCCTAACAACCCGCACAATGGGGGAACCTATGTTCGACTCGGCTGACTGAATATCGCGATTTGCGGGTACTTCTTGGCTTGAGTGCAAGCTTCGTTGCAGAACCATAGAGTCGTCCGGAGGCCCCCCTATCTTAGGAACACATGTTCGATTCTAAGCAAACGCTAACGGCACGGCTGACCGACGCCGTCGACCTGATGATCGACTTCGCCACGCTCGGCGAGTACGGGCTCGAGCCCGTTGGGAGCACTTCTCCGAGCTGCGAGACCCGCCACCGCCGCCCGGCCCCGGCTCCTTGCCCGGGACCGCGGCGGCACCGTGGCGATCGTCTCTTCGACCGCGTCTCGAGGCATTACAGCTTCTGAGGGTTCGGAAGGGCGGGCGCCGTCCGGGCGGGGGTCCGCGGCGCCGCCGGCCGTCCGAGGGAGGTCCTGGGCTCCTCATGGGGGTCCTGGCAGGCTGTTACCCCCATGAGGAGCCCAGGACGTGAGGCTTCTGTCTGGAAGGCGTCACAGGGACGGTGCGAAGTCGGACTTCCGTGATGATCAGGTCCGGGAGCTTCCACACCTCGGCCGGATCCGTGACGAAGATGCCGGGAACGTCACACTTTCCGGCCCTCAGAGGCCCTTTTCGGGCCGGAAACAAGGGGTCGAATACGCGCTGCGTGATTTAGGGCCCCTATAGCACGGTCAATCCACGCAGCGCGTAAGTCGGTGTTGGACAACATGGGAGGAAGTGAGGAGTTCTCATGGTCTTTGTGACGACGTGAGACCTCCGTCACGGATCCGTGCCAGGCCCGACGCTGTCTCGTGAGGCAGTCGCGACGGATCCGTCCGAGCAGGGAGGAACCCCGCGGTCAGGGATCTGCGTGGTTCGAAATCCACGCATGACGTGGATTTCGAACCACGCCAAACCGATCGGGAGTCCGCGGTGTTCGAAATCCGCCGCATGGGCGGGTAAGGAACACGGGAGATTCCTGACCATTCGAGGCCCCGGACCTCGGCGGCCGTCGTGGGCGTCCCGTCACGGATCCGTGCCACTCCCGGCGCACTCCCGTGCCACTCCCGCGAGGATCCCTCCACACCCTCCGCACACCCGCCCCTCTCGGCACGGCCACAGCCTGCCCGGGCCGTGGCGAGAGGGGCGCGTCTCCCTACCCGGGCGACAGCTTGAAAGCGCTACGGAGCTCAGCGCAGAGCCAAACCGCCCCACAAACGAGCGCAGCCCGCACCTCTTGAAGGCGCGGGCTGCGGAGAAGAACCGGCGGCGACCTACTCTCCCAGGGGGTTGCCCCCCAAGTACCATCGGCGCTGAAAGGCTTAACTGCTCTGTTCGGAATGGGAAGAGGTGTCTCCCTTTCGCTATGCACCACCGGAGATTTGCGAGACGCTCGGTGGAGCTTGAAAACTGCACACGCCAAGTGTGGGTAAGGATAAAAATATCCGTCAAGCCCTCGAACCATTAGTACCGGTCGGCTACGCGCATTGCTGCACTTCCACCGCCGGCCTATCAACCTGGTGGTCTACCAGGGGTCTTACTCCCTTAAAGGGATGGGAGAGTTCATCTCGAGGACGGCTTCCCGCTTAGATGCTTTCAGCGGTTATCCGTTCCGTGCGTAGCTAACCTGCGGTGCCCTTGGCAGGACAACAGATACACCAGCGGCACGTTCATCCCGGTCCTCTCGTACTAGGGATGACTCCTCTCAACTCTCCAACGCCCACAGCAGATAGGGACCGAACTGTCTCACGACGTTCTGAACCCAGCTCGCGTACCGCTTTAATGGGCGAACAGCCCAACCCTTGGGACCTACTCCAGCCCCAGGATGCGACGAGCCGACATCGAGGTGCCAAACCGGTTCGTCGATGTGGACTCTTGGAACCGATAAGCCTGTTATCCCCGGAGTACCTTTTATCCGTTGAGCGACGGCGCTTCCACTTGCTACCGCCGGATCACTAAGCCCAACTTTCGTTCCTGCTCGACCCGTCGGTCTCGCAGTCAAGCTCCCTTGTTGCCTTTACACTCTACGCACGATTTCCAACCGTGCTGAGGGAACCTTTGGGCGCCTCCGTTACTCTTTAGGAGGCGACCGCCCCAGTCAAACTGCCCACCTGACACTGTTCACCGCCCGGATCACGGCGCGGTGTTAGAAGCCCAGAGCACCAAGGGTGGTATCTCAAGGGTGACTCCCCAGCAGCCAAAGCCGCTGGTTCACAGTCTCCCACCTATCCTGAGCGAGATACCCCAGACTCCAATATCAAGTTGCAGTAAAGGTTCACGGGGTCTTTCCGTCTAGCTGCGGGTACTCGGCATCTTCACCGAGACTTTAATTTCACCGAGCCTCTCGTTGAGACAGCGTCCAACTCGTTACGCCATTCGTGCAGGTCGGAACTTACCCGACAAGGAATTTCGCTACCTTAGGACCGTTATAGTTACGGCCGCCGTTTACCGGGGCTTAGTTTCATTGCTTCGCTCCGAAGAGCTAACAAGTCCACGTAACCTTCCGGCACCGGGCAGGCGTCAGACCCTATACGTCGTCTTACGACTTAGCAGAGCCCTGTGTTTTTGGTAAACAGTCGGTTGGACCAATTCACTGCGGCCCCCTCAGGCTCCATCCGTATGGATTTCACCCTAACGGGGCGTCCCTTCTCCCGAAGTTACGGGACGATTTTGCCGAGTTCCTTAACGAGAGTTAGCTCGCTCACCTTAGTATTTTCTACTTGTCCACCTGTGTCGGTTATCGGTACGGGCACGCGAATCCTGCCTAGAGGCTTTTCTCGGAGGCATGGGATCAGAGACTTGCCGGCAAACGCCAGCTGGCATCGCACCTCGCGTCAAAACGCCACCGCGGATTTTCCTACGGCGACTAGCTACGTACTTGCCCCAGGACGACCATCGCCTGGGTTCCCTTACCCTTCCCCGTCCCCCCATCGGTCATAACGGAAGCAACGTGGTACAGGAATATCAACCTGTTGGCCATCGGCTACGCCTTTCGGCCTCGCCTTAGGTCCCGACTAACCCTGAGCAGACGAACTTTACTCAGGAAACCTTGGACTATCGGTGGTGGAGATTCTCACTCCACTTTCGTTACTCATGCCAGCATTCTCACTTCCAATCAGTCCACGGAGCCTTACGACGCCGCTTCACCCAATTGGAACGCTCTCCTACCGCGTGCAGAGCCCGCAGGCCTGCACACCCATAGCTTCGGAGGTTAACTTGAGCCCCGTTGAATTATCCGCGCCCGAACACTTGACCAGTGAGCTGTTACGCACTCTTTTAAGGGTGGCTGCTTCTAAGCCAACCTCTTGGTTGTCTCTGCATTCGGACATCGTTTGCCACTTAGTTAACACTTAGGGTCCTTAGCTGATGGTCTGGGTTGTTTCCCTCTCGCGTACGAAGTTTATCCCCCGCACACTGACTGCCGAGTTAACCGTAACGGTCTTCGGAGTTTGCCTGAAGTCGGTAACCTGGTAGGGCCCCTAATCCAAACAGTGCTCTACGGCCGAAACGCAATCACTCGACGCTATACCTAAATATATTTCGGAGAGAACCAGATATCTCTGAGCTTGATTAGCCTTTCACTCCGATCCACAGGTCATCCGCCCAGTTTTCAACCTAGGTCGGTTCGGCCCTCCACGAGGTCTTACCCCCGCTTCAGCCTGCCCATGGATAGCTCGCTCAGTTTCGGGTCTACCGCTGGTGACTATGTCGCCCTATTCAGACTCGCTTTCGCTGCGGCTCCGCTCATCGCTTAACCTTGCCACCAACGAGTAACTCGCTGGCTCGTGATGCAAAAAGCACGCCGTCACACCCGAAGGTGCTCCGACCACTTGTAAGTCTACGGTTTCAGGTACTATTTCACTCCCCTTCTGGGGTGCTTTTCACCTTTCCCTCACGGTACTAGTTCACTATCGGTCACCAGGTAGTACTTAGCCTTGGAGGGTGGTCCCCCCAGATTCAGACCACGTTTCACGGGTGTGGTCTTACTCAGGAACATCAATCGACAGATCAGTGCGTTTTCACCTACGGGACGATTGCCCTCTGTGGTGCGAGGTTCCACTCGCTTCGGTTAACACCTGATTTGGTAACTGTCGCCAGGCCGGCACAGCCTGGACATGATGTCCTACAACCCCCGACCGACAACGCGTGCCGCTTACATCGGTCAGGTTTGGGCTGATCCCTTTTCGCTCGCCACTACTCAGGGAGTCTCGGTTGATTTCTTTTCCTCGGGCTACTTAGATGTTTCAGTTCGCCCGGTTCCCCTCTGCAGGCTATGTATTCACCTACAGATGACGCCGCATTACCGACGCCGGGTTTTCCCATTCGGAGATCCGCGGGTCAAAGGCTGTTCAGCGCCTCACCGCGGCTTATCGCAGCCGTCCACGTCCTTCATCGACTCCTGGTGCCAAGGCATCCACCGTAAACTCTTACTATCTTGACGGTGAGCGATCCACTCCTACAAGAGGTGTGAATCGTTTTAAATCAATTACCCACAGAATCCACGTCGCGTGGATTCTGTTACTTGGCTTGTGCAGTTTTCAAGGTCCACCGAGGCGCACCTCCGGGTTCTCCGGAGGTGGTCTCTCAAAACTGAGCAGCGTTGCGACCTACAAAGTAGGCCGACCAGCCCGGTCGACGTTCTAGAGAAATCTCCCTAGAAAGGAGGTGATCCAGCCGCAGCTTCCGCTACGGCTACCTTGTTACGACTTCACCCCAATCACGGGCCCCACCTTCGACGGCTCCCTCCTTGCGGTTAGGCCACCGGCTTCGGGTGTTGCTCGCTTTCGTGGTGTGACGGGCGGTGTGTACAAGGCCCGGGAACGTATTCACCGCAGCATTGCTGATCTGCGATTACTAGCAACTCCACCTTCATGGAGGCGAGTTTCAGCCTCCAATCCGAACCGAGGCGCACTTTATGGGATTTGCTCCACCTCGCGGTATTGCTGCCCTTTGTATGCGCCAATGTAGCACGTGTGTAGCCCTGGACATAAGGGGCATGATGACTTGACGTCATCCCCACCTTCCTCCGGTTTGTCACCGGCAGTCTCCTATGAGTCCCCAACTTAATGCTGGCAACATAGGACGGGGGTTGCGCTCGTTGCGGGACTTAACCCAACATCTCACGACACGAGCTGACGACAGCCATGCACCACCTGTGATGGTGTCCCGAAGGAAAACCGTGTTTCCACGGCGGTCACCAACATGTCAAGCCCAGGTAAGGTTCTTCGCGTTGCGTCGAATTAAACCACATGCTCCGCTGCTTGTGCGGGCCCCCGTCAATTCCTTTGAGTTTTAGCCTTGCGGCCGTACTCCCCAGGCGGGGTACTTAGTGCGTTAGCGACGGCACGGGAGGAGTCGACACCTCCCACACCTAGTACCCATCGTTTACGGCGTGGACTACCAGGGTATCTAATCCTGTTCGCTCCCCACGCTTTCGCGCCTCAGTGTCAGTAACGTCCCAGCGAGCTGCCTTCGCTATTGGTGTTCCTCCTGATATCTGCGCATTCCACCGCTACACCAGGAATTCCACTCGCCTCTTCCGTACTCTAGCCACCCAGTATCCACCGGCTTTCAAAGGTTGAGCCTTTGACTTTCACAGCGGACTTAAATGGCCACCTACGCGCGCTTTACGCCCAATGATTCCGGACAACGCTTGCTCCCTACGTATTACCGCGGCTGCTGGCACGTAGTTAGCCGGAGCTTCTTGTGGAGGTACCGTCAATCCACACGGCTATTCACCGGTGAACCTTCGTCCCTCCTGAAAGGGGTTTACAACCCGAAGGCCGTCTTCCCCCACGCGGCGTTGCTGCGTCACGCTTTCGCGCATTGCGCAAGATTCCCCACTGCTGCCTCCCGTAGGAGTCTGGGCCGTGTCTCAGTCCCAGTGTGGCTGATCGTCCTCTCAGACCAGCTACCCATCGTCGCCTTGGTAGGCCGTTACCCCACCAACAAGCTAATGGGCCGCGAGCTCCTCCCGATGCGGAGGCCGAAGCTTCCTTTAGAGACAAGGCTTACGCCAAGGCTCATCATCCGGTATTAGCCCGAGTTTCCTCGGGTTGTCCCGGTCATCGGGGCAGATTACTCACGTGTTACTCACCCGTTCGCGGCTTTGCCCCAGGCCGAAGCCTGGTTCGTCGCACCACTTGCATGTGTTAAGCACGCCGCCAGCGTTCGTCCTGAGCCAGGATCAAACTCTCCGTGAAATTTACTTCTACAGAGAGCCTGTCAATGACTTCATGGCCGCCGAGTACACAAGTACGGCGACCGTCATGACGAGGTAAATCAAGACCATCCGGCGCGCTGGCGCACCGAATGGGTCGGGCTGAACATTCCGCAGGTCGATTGGATGACCCGCGGAGATGCACGCTGCTCAGTTTTCAAAGACCGTTGCGCCTCCGAGACGGGATTCGCCTCTCTCAGACGCCGGGGCCCCACAAGGGAGCCCCAGAGGGCGACGGAATATAGCGCTCCGTCAGGCGTTTGTCTAGTCCAGGCTGGAGAGTCTTGCGAAACGCCGCTTCCCGACCTGCAAAACCCGCCCGGCAAGCGCCTCGGCGGGGACGTCGAGATTATGCGCATCGACGGCCTCGCCGTCAAGTTTCACCCCGCCCCCGGCCAGGAGGCGGCGGCCCTCGCTGGTGCTCATGCCGAACGAGCCCGCGATCAGCCGCGGCAGGTGGACCT
>JGI26538J50259_1002325_pt1 | contig 9999 bp, 10 predicted proteins | sample ThiBio_1000_plan_FD_50259 | JGI IMG/M metagenome (IMG submission 50259)
TTCGACAGGGCATCCTGCCCTGGCGAAAAGGAGTCGACATCCCTGTCGACTCCCGCTGCGCGGCCTGTCGTCCCCGACTCACCGCCGCACAGGGGCCCCGGGAGAGCAGCGGGCCATCGTGGCCCGCACTCGGTGATAAAGCGGAAAAGCAAAAACCAGAGCCGGAGCCAGAGCAGATCCCAGGTTCGCCGCAGCGCTGCTCTTGATCTGGCCGTTCTGAAAAGTGCGGGCCAGGATGGCCCGCTGCTCTACCCGGGGCCCCTCTGCAGCGGCGGGCGGGCGTAGGAAAGCCCGCAGGGTGGTTCGCATGGATGCGAACCAGTTTGGCGTCAGGGCAGGATGCCCTGTCGACAAACCCCGTAGCCCGCACGCGGACCTGATGGACAGGATGTCCGTCAGGCGCGAAAGCGGGGTGGCCTTTCTCTTTGGTTACTTTCTCTTGACTCCGGGCATCCATGCCCTCCGCCCTTCGGGCCAGCTTCGCTGTTCGCGCACGCTCCTGCGTGCGCGTGGCCACGCAAAGAGAAAGTGACTCGGCTGCCGCAGGCAGACGAAAGCTCTTGCCTTTGAATGCAACAAGCGCAAGAGCATCGCGCACAGGGTGCGCTCCTACAAAGTAGCCAGAGCCCACGGCGGTCGGCGAACACGCGCTCACGTGTAGAAGCNCCCCGCCAGCGTGCCCAGCAGCAGTGTCCAGCCATCCACCAGCACGAACAGCATGATCTTGAACGGCAGCGAGATGATCATCGGGGAGACCATCATCATGCCCATCGACATCAGCACGCTGGCCACCACCAGGTCGATGATGAGGAACGGGATGAACAGCAGGAAGCCCATCTGGAAGGCGGTCTTCAGCTCGCTGGTGAGGAACGCCGGCATCGCCACCTTGAACGGCACGTCGGCCTTGCTGGCATAGGGCTTCTCCTTGGCCAGGCGGGTGAACAGCTGAAGGTCGGCGTCGCGGGTCTGCTCGAGCATGAAATGCTTGAACGGTGCGGAGGCCGCCGGCAGTGCCTGCTCGGCGGTGATCTGGCCGTCCATGTAGGGCTTGATGCCGTCGTCGTAGGCGCGGGNGAGCACGGGCGACATCACGAACAGGGTGAGGAACAGCGCCAGCCCCAGCAGCACCTGGTTGGGCGGCGTGGACTGCGTGCCAAGCGCCTGGCGCAGGAAGCCGAGCACGATGATGATGCGGGTGAACGAGGTCATCATCAGCGCGATCGCCGGCAGCAGCGTCAGCGCCGTCATCAGCGCCAGCATCTGCAGCGACAGCGTCCAGCTCTGGCTGCCGTCGGCGGCCGGTTGCACGTTCACCAGCGGAATGCCCGGCGTGGCCGCCAGGGTGGCCAGCGGCAACAGCAGCAGCGCGCCGCCGATGATCCAGTGCCGCGCGCTCACGAGCGCACCTTCAGTCGCGCCAGCAAATCGCCGAACACGGGTTTGAGCGGCTCGTTCGATGCCGCCGGAACGATGTCGCGCGGCGCCTCGCCGTCGTAGACATGCAGGGTGCGCATGCCACCGGGGCCGGTGCCGATCAACAGCCGCTTGCCGTCGGCGTCCAGCAGCAGCAGGCGCTCGCGCGCGCCCACGGCGAACGATTCCACGCAGCGGATGCGCCGCCCGCCGCCGCCCGGCCGACGCTGCAACCGACGCGTGACCCAACCGGCGACGAGAATCATCGCGATGATCGCCACCAGGCTGACGATCACCCGCAACAGTTCGCCGCCCACGTTGATGTCGGCGGCGGGCAACGCTGCCGGCGCCAGGGCCGCGACAATCCGATTCCCGATTGACTCGCCGCATCGGCGGCTCGCCCTGCGGGCCATCGGCTGCGCCGATGTTCGCTCCGGCATCCTGCCTGCGCGATCCGGTTTCACTGTCCTGAGCCTGTCGAAGGGCGAATTCACGGCGCTGTCACCGCAACTTGCGCACGCGCTCGGCGGGGCTGATCACGTCGGTCAGGCGGATGCCGAACTTCTCGTTGATCACCACCACCTCGCCATGCGCGACCAGGGTGCCGTTGACGAACACGTCCAGCGGTTCGCCGGCGGCGCGGTCGAGCTCCACCACCGAGCCCTGGTTGAGCTGCAGCAGGTTGCGGATGCTGATGCGGGTGCGGCCGACTTCCATCGCCAGGGTCACCGGCACGTCGAGGATCATGTCGAGGTTGACGTCGCCGGCCTCGCCCGCGGCCCCGTGCAGGGCATCGAACTGGACACGCTCGCCGGTTTCGGCGACGGCATCTGCAGACTGGTTCATGAGAGGTTCTTCCGGGTGGAGGGATCGGTGCCCGCCTGCCGCTCGCGACGGCCGGCGGGGACATGGAAACGCACGGCGTTGCGGCCGTTGGTCTGGCCATAGCGGCCGCGGAAAACTGGCACGTCCTCGGCATAGACGGTGGCCAGCTCGGGCAATTGCACGGGGATCACATCGCCCGGGCGCAGGTGCAGGAAGTCGCCCAAGCTCAGCCGCGCTTCCAGCAGCAGCGAGCTCACGTCGACCTCGGCGTCGAGCACTTCCTCGCGCAGCAGCTCGGCGAAGCGGTCGTCGCCGTCCATGCGGTCGCTCTGCACGCCGGCGTCGAGCAGGGTGCGGATCGGCTCGACCATGGCGTAGGGCATGGTCAGGTGGACCTCGCCGCCGCCGCCGTCGAGCTCGACGTGGAAGCGCGACACCACCACCGTCTCGGTGGGGCTGACGATGTTGGCGAACTGCGGGTTGATCTCCGAGTTGACGTATTCGAAGTCCAGCCCCAGCACCGGCGCCCACGCCTCGGCCATCGCGCCGAACAGTTCGGTGAGCATGATCTGGATCACGCGGTTCTCGGTCGCGGTGAAATCGCGGCCCTCGATGCGCGCGTGGAAGCGGCCGTCGCCGCCGAAGAAGTTGTCGATGACGGTGAACACCAGGCGCGGTTCGAACACCACCAGGGCGGTGCCGCGCAGCGGCTTGATGCGCACCATGTTGAGGTTGCTGGGCAGCGCCAGGCCGTGCACGTACTCGGCGAACTTGACCATCTTCACGCCGAGCACCGACACCTCGCAGCTCTTGCGCAGCACGTTGAACACGCCCAGGCGGAAGAACCGGGCAAAACGGTCGTTGACCATCTCCAGCGTGGGCAGGCGGCCGCGCACGATGCGGTCCTGCTGGGTGAAGTCGTAGCTGATCACCGCGTCCGGCGGCAACGGCTCGTCGCCGCCGGTGGCCACGGTGCCGCCGGTGACGCCGTCCATCAGCGCATCGATTTCGTCCTGGGAAAGCAGGTCGCTCATGGCTGCGGCTCCGGCCTACTGGATCACGAAGCTGGTGAAATACAGCGCGTCGATGCCCGGGCGGCCCAGCCGCTTGGCGACCACCTTGCGCACTTCGGCCAGCGCGTCGGCCTGCAGCTTCTCGCGGCCGGCGGTCTCGCTGACCGTCTCGAATTTCTGGCTGCTGAACAGCGACACCAACCCGTCGCGCAGGATCGGGTCGACGTCCTTGGCCACGCCGATCGCGGCCTGGTCGTGCGCCATCAGGGTCACGCCCACCTGCAGGTAGCGCAGCGCGTCGCCGTCACGCAGGGTGACCACGAACGGCGGATCCATGGCCAGGAAGATCTCCGGCTTGTTCGCCGCCGTCTTCGCCTCGCTGTCCGCCGCCGCGCGGTGCGAATGCCAGTAGTAGCCACCGCCGGCCAGGGCGGCGAGCAGCACCGCCACGATTCCGATCAGCAAGGGCGAACGCCGGCTCGGTACCAGCTCTTCGTCTTCCACTACCTCGGGTGCTTCGTCGTCGCTCATGGAGAATCTCGTGTGGGGATCGGGGCTGCCGTCGCCGGCTTGCGAGAGGGAAAGCAATCCGCGTGCCATCACAAATACATGTTTTTATTCATGCATTTGCATGATTTTCGGGGCTGGGCGGCGCTTTCTTGACGCGCGCCGGGACGGCGGCGCGGCGCCATCCCGACGGGGTGTCTGCGGCGCTCCTGCGAAAAATGGGCGGCGCGCCACGCTTGTTCGCGGAAGTGCAAACCGCGCGGATCGGGATTCAGGCGTAGGGCGGGCACCGCCCGCCGGCTCTCGTCGCGCCATCCCGCACCGCCATGGCGATGCGGGATGGCCAAAGCCGGCGGGCGGTGCCCGCCCTACGCGGGAGCGCTTCAGGCGAAGGCGTCGACGAGCCCGAGCTGGGTCAGCGGGACGGTCTGGCCGGGGCCGGTGACTTCGTCGATGGCGGCGATCTCGTCGCCCTGTCCGCGATGGCCGGCCTGGCCGCCGCGATCGTGCTGGCCCACGTCGGCGTGGCCGAGCGACAAGCCGTGGCGAGCGAGCATCTGGTCGAGCTGGGGCAGAGCCTGCTGCACGGCGGTGACGGCGCCGGGATGCTGGGCCTGCAACACCACGTCGACACGGTTGTGCTGCACGCTGATCTTCAGGTCGAGCGAACCCAGCTCTTCCGGATGCAGGCGGATGCGCGCCTGCTTGACGTCATGGCCGACGAACCAGGCCAGCTGCTGGCCCAGCTCCTGCGCGAAGGCGTGTGCAGGGGCCACCGGCACCGGCGCGGCAGTCGGCGCCACTGTCGCCGCGGTGTGGGTGATGACGGGCGCCGCGCCGGGGGCGGGGTCGAGTCGCACCGTTTCGCGGGTGGCGTCCGTGTCGAGCTTCAGCAGTTCGGCGGCAGGGACGGTGGTGGTCGCGGCCATGACGGCGGGGTCGACGGCAGGCGCGGCGGGCGCGGCGCTTGCTCCGGCCTGGCCGAGTGCGGCAAGCCCGGCCTGTGCGGCGGCCAGCCGTGCCGCCGTGGCGTCGACGATGCCGGTCGCGACGCTGCCGGCAGGTGCGGCGGGATGGACTGGCGCGGGAGCGATCAAGGCGAGCATCGCTTCGACCAGGGCAGCGGCGCCCGTATCGGTGTCGTCGTTCTTGCCACCGGCGGGTTCGACGGTGGCCACGTCGGCAATCGCCTTGGGCGGTGGCGGTGGCGGCGGCGCGGCGACCGGCAGCGTGGGAGCGGTGGCGTGGGCAGCCGGCGGCGGCGTGACAGCGTCGCGCGATGTATCCAGGCGAGCGGCGGCGGACGACAGCTGCGCGTCCGGCCCCTTCGGCGAGGGATCGTCGCGACGGTCGCGCCCCGGGTCCGGGCCGCGCTGCGGGCGCGCATCGTGCGCATCGCGGGCGGGGGAACCGCCCTGCCCGCGCGCGTCCTGCAGGCGCTGGTGGAACGGTGNCGTGCCCGGCGACTCCGGCGTACCCGTGTTCGCGGCCGTCTTCGCGGCGACCGTGGAAGCGGACAACGATCCGACGTGGGTGGCAGTCATGGCATGAAGGCTCCTGGCGGGACAACACGGCCGCGCGGAGACGCAGGCACGTGGCCGAGGCGGGATCGGCGATCGCGACGCATCACGGCCGCCGGTGCTGGAAACGTTCGTCGAGCTCGGCCTGCTCGCGGCGTTCCTCGGCGCGGCGCTCGTTCTCGACGTGATGGGCGACCACGCTGTCCAGCGCGCTCTCGCGGGCGTGGCTGTGGGTCCAGTCCGCGCGCACCAGCTCCAGCTGGCGCTGCTGGCGGGCGACCTCGGCCACCTGCTGGGTGATCGCCTGGTCGATGCGCTGCACGAAAGCCTGTCGGTTGAGCATGGCGCTGACGCTGGAGGCGGCGTCGCCGCCGTTGGCGTATTCGTCGCGATAGCGATGCAGTTCGCTCAGCTGGTGTTCGGCGCGGGCCAGTTGCTGCTGCTGCGCGGCGAAGCGGGCCAGCGCATCCTCGCTGCGCTGGCGGGCCTGGTCCACGGCCGGCTGCAATCGTTCGGCGCGCGAACTCATTCAAGCACCTGTTCGGCGAGTGCGGTCAGGCGTTCGATGGCCTGGTCGAGCGTCATCGGTTCATCCACTTCCTGCTGCAGGAACGCGCGCAGTTGCGGCCACATCTCGATGGCCAAGTCCACCTGCGGATCGGAGCCCTTCTGGTAGGCACCCACCGCGATCAGGTCGCGCTGCTGGCGATAGGCGGAATAGATCTGGCGGAAGCGTTGCGCGCTGCGCATGTGCTCGCGCGTGGCGACGGCCGGCATCACGCGACTGATCGACGCCTCGATGTCGATGGCCGGGTAATGGCCGGCCTCGGCGAGGTCGCGCGACAGGACGATGTGGCCGTCGAGGATCGCGCGCGCGGCGTCGGCGATCGGGTCGTGGCGGTAGTCGTCACCTTCGGTGAGCACGGTGTAGAAGGCGGTGATGGAACCCTTGCCGTCGGCATCGTTGCCGGCGCGTTCGACCAGCGCCGGCATCAGCGCGAACACCGACGGCGGATAACCCTTGGTCGCCGGCGGTTCGCCGATCGCCAGCGCGATCTCGCGCTGCGCCTGGGCGTAGCGGGTGAGCGAATCCATCAGCAGCAGCACGCGCATGCCGCGGTCGCGGAACCACTCGGCGATCGCGGTGGCGTATTGCGCGCCGCGCAGGCGCTTGAGCGGCGGCGCGTCCGCCGGCGCGGCGACGATCACCGCGCGGCGGCGGCCCTCCTCGCCCAGCGTGTGCTCGACGAACTCCTTCACCTCGCGGCCGCGTTCGCCGATCAGTCCCACCACCACCACGTCGGCGTTGGTGTACCTGGTCATCATGCCAAGCAGGGTGGACTTGCCCACGCCGGAGCCGGCGAACAGGCCCAGGCGCTGGCCGCGGCCGACGGTGAGCAGCGCGTTGATCGCGCGTACGCCGGTGTCCAGTGGAGTGTCGATCGGCTTGCGCGCCATCGGGTTGATCGGCTCGGCCTTGAGCGCGGCGTGTTCGCCGTTGTCCAGCGGGCCGGCGCCGTCCAGCGGCAGGCCGTCGGCGCCGATCACGCGGCCGAGCAGGCCCGCGCCCACCGGCAAGCCGCCGCTGCGCGCGCACGGGCGTACCCGCGCATTCGGCAGCACGCCGTGCATGTCGCCGACCGGCATCAGCAGCAGGCGCTCGTCGGCGAAGCCGACCACCTCGGTATCGAGCGTGGCGCCGTCGGCGGTGTCGACCAGGCAGCGCGCACCCAGCGCGGCCTCGCAACCCTCTGCCTCCAGGGTGAGGCCGACCACCCGGCGCAGGCTGCCCTCGACCACCAGCGTGCGCGCGGTCTCGGCGAGACTGCGCCGACGCGCCAGCTTCTGCTGCCACGTCTGGCGGCGTGCGGCGATGGCGGATTCAGGCGTCATGGGGGCGAGAGCGAGGAGTGAGCGATGAGAAGTGAGGAGTGAGAGAGAGCGCGCAGGTTGGATGGCGACGAAATTTCGCCGTCATCCCGGCGAAAGCCGGGATCCAGCGCCTCCTCGGTGCACCGAAGGCACTGGGTTCCAGCTTTCGCTGGAACGACGGTGGGGAGGTTTTTGCGTCGTATGGGGTGCAGCGGTTTCGCGGGGTGTGCAGGCTGTGACGCGACATGGGGCTCATGCTTCGCCCTCCCCGGCCGCGGCTACCTCACCTTCGGCGTCGTCGCCGAGCACGGCATCGACCACCGCGGCCAGGCGCGCATCCACCCGCGCATCCAGCCGCGAGCGCTCGCTTTCCAGGCGGCAGTCGCCGCGCGCCAGGGCGGGATCGGCGAGCAGTTGCCAATGGCTTTCGACCGCGCCGAGGTCACGCAGCAGGGCCAGGTCGTCCGGGTGCACGTGCACGCGCAGCTCGCGCGTGGCGGCGGGCAGCGCGGTCGCGGCCTCGCGCACGGCTTGCACGATCAGCTCGGGGGAGAGTTTCAATTCGCGCACGATGACCCGGCGCGCGATCACCGTGGCCAGCCGCGCCAGTTCCTTCTCGACCTGTTCGTCGAGCGACTGCAGCGGACGGGCGACGGCGTCGCACAGCGCGGCGAGCCGGGCCAGCTGCTCGCGCACCTGCTGCTGGCCCGCGGCCAGGCCCTCGGCGTGACCGGCGGCAAAGCCTTCGCCGCGCGCCTGCTGATGCAGCGCCTCCAGCTCGCGCACGGTCGGTTGCGGGGCGGGCGGATCGGTTGCGCGACGATGCGGGTGGTCGTTGCCCACCTCCGGCAATTCCCAGCGCCGGAAATCCTGGGTCGCGCTGTGGAACACGGCGACCATCAGACGAACTCATCCCCGCCGGCGGCAAGGCTGAGCTGGCCCGCGTCGGACAGCTTGCGGGCGATGCCCAGCACTTCCTTCTGCGCCGCGTCGACTTCGCTCAATCGCACCGGCCCCTTCACCTCGAGGTCGTCGCGCATCATGTCGGCGGCGCGCTTGGACATGTTGGCGAAGATCTTTTCGCGGATCTCTGGCTCGGCGCCCTTCAATGCGGTGACCAGGGTGGCCGAGGGCACTTCGCGCAGCAGCACCTGCATGCCGCGGTCGTCCAGCTCCACCAGGTCCTCGAACACGAACATCAGGTCTTCGATCTTCTCGCCCAGCGCTTCGTCCTGGCTGCGGATGGCCGACATCAGCTCGGTCTCGCGGCTGCCTTCCATCGCGTTGAGGATGTCGGCCGCCGCCTTGAGCCCGCCGACGCTGGCGGACTTGAGCTTCTTGGAGCCGCCGGAGAACTGGCGCTCCATGATTTCATCCAGCTCGTTCAGCGCATGCGGCTGCACGCCGTCCAGCGTGGCGATGCGCATCACCGCGTCCGAGCGCACGCGCGGCGGCAGGTAGCCGATCACCTCGGCGGCCTGGTCCGGCTCCAGGTGCGCCAGCACCAGCGCGATGATCTGCGGATGCTCCTGGTTGATCATCTCGGCGATCGCGCGGCTCTCCATCCACTTGAGCGATTCCAGGCCCTTGCTGGAGCGCCCGAGCAGGATGCGGTCGATCAGGCCGCCGGCCTTGGTCTCGCCCAGCGCGTTGACCAGGATCTTGCGGATGTATTCCTCGGTGCCCACACCGAGCGAGGTCTGCCGCCCGATGTCCTCGTCGAGCTTGTCCAGCGCCTTGGTCACGTGTTCGCGGCTGACGCTGTTCAGCGCGGCCATCGCGGTGCCGATGGTCTGCACGTCGCGGGCGCTGAGGTGCTTGAGCACCTCGGCGGCGTCCTGCTCGCCCAGGGTCAGCAGCAGGATCGCCGCACGCTGGGCACCGGTGATCGGCGCGTCATGTTGGTTAGTTGCCATCTTCGCTTACCCAGTTCCTCACGACCTGCGCCACTTGCCTGGAGTTTTCGCCGACCAGGCGGCGAGCCTGGCCGATGCGTTGTTCGTACTCGAGCGCGGGCGCGACGCCGGCGAGCCGCGCCGGCTGGTCATCGGCCTCCGGCTCATCGGCCACGCGCACCGAGATCTGCGGTTTCGGCGCGGGCAGCGCCCTCGCGTTCGAGCTGCCGCGCGTCACGCCGCGCAGCAGCGGGCGCAGCAGGCCGAACGCCACCAGCAAGGCGATCAGCACGCCGATGCCCTGCTTGATCAGGTCCATCGCGCCGGGGCGCTCCCACAGCGGCGGCTCGGGCAACGCCTCGGGCGCCACCGGCCGCTGGAACGGCTGGTTCACCACGCTGACGCTGTCGCCGCGCGCGGCGTCGAAGCCCACCGCGTTCTTGGTCAGCTCGGTGAGCCGCTCCAGTTCCTGCGCGGTGAATGGCACGCCGGCGGAAGCCGCGGCGGCGGCGCTGCCGGCCTTGGCCGGGCCCTTGTCGGCCAGCCGGGTGTCCAGCTTGTTGTCCAGCACCACCGCGACGGTGAGCCGGGCCAGTCGTCCGGCCGGGTCGCTGACGTGGCTGATGGTGCGGTCGAGTTCGAAATTGCGCGTGGCGCTGCTGGACACGTCGCCGGTCGCGACGCTGGCGCTGGACGCGGCGGTGGACGGGTTCGCCTTGCCGGCGTCGGGGTTGGCCGCGGTGGGCTGCGCCACCAGGCTGGGCGGCTGGTTGCTCAGCGCGCCGGGGATGCCGCCGCCCGCGGTACCGCCGCCGCGCCGTTCGCTGCTGGTCTGCTCGCTGCGCAGCGCCGGATGGTCGTGGCCGTAGGTTTCGGTGGCCTTTTCCGACTGGCTGAAATCGAGATCCGCATACACCTGCGCGCGCACGCGGCCGGGGCCGACCAGCGGGGTGA
>JGI26538J50259_1002328_pt1 | contig 9995 bp, 12 predicted proteins | sample ThiBio_1000_plan_FD_50259 | JGI IMG/M metagenome (IMG submission 50259)
GTGACGGGCGAGCCGGGCACCGCCGATTCCGTCACCGCCGCCAAGGCGACCGACAGGCCAGGCCGGAACGTCCCGGTGGAACGCGTCTTCTACTACAAGGACGGGCTGGTCGACTACATCCGGCACCTGAACGCCACCCGGGAGAAGGTGCACGACTCCATCATCGGATTCGAGTCCAAGGGCGAGAACATGGAGGTGGAGGTGGCGATGCAGTGGAACGCCTCCTACACCGAGAGCGTGCACACCTTCGCCAACACCATCAACACGATCGAGGGCGGCACGCACGAGGAGGGCTTCCGTGCCTCGCTGACGACCGTGGTCAACAAGTACGCCAAGGACAAGAAGCTGCTCAAGGAGAAGGACCCCAACCTGTCCGGTGACGACGTCCGGGAGGGCCTGGCCGCGATCATCTCGATCAAGCTCAAGGAGCCGCAGTTCGAGGGCCAGACCAAGGCCAAGCTCGGCAACACCGAGGCCAAATCGTTCGTGCAGGTGGCGTGCAACGAGTGGCTGACCGACTGGTTCGAGCGCAACCCCTCCGACGCCAAGAAGATCGTCTCCAAGGCGGTGTCCTCCGCACAGGCCCGGGCCGCCGCACGGAAGGCCCGAGACCTGGTGCGCCGCAAGGGCGCGCTGGAGATCGGGGGCCTGCCCGGCAAGCTGGCCGACTGCCGGTCCACCGACCCGGAGCGCAGCGAGCTGTTCATCGTGGAGGGCGACTCCGCCGGTGGCTCCGCCAAATCCGGCCGGGACTCGATGTTCCAGGCGATCCTGCCGCTGCGCGGCAAGGTGATCAACGTGGAGAAGGCCCGCATCGACCGGGTGCTCAAGAACACCGAGGTGCAGAGCCTGATCACCGCGATGGGCACCGGCATCCACGACGAGTTCGACCTGTCCAAGGCCCGCTACCACAAGATCGTGCTGATGGCCGATGCCGACGTGGACGGCCAGCACATCCGCACCCTGCTGCTGACGCTGCTGTTCCGGTTCATGCGGCCGCTGGTGGAGGCCGGCTACGTCTACCTCGCCCAGCCTCCGCTGTACAAGATCAAGTGGACCAAGGGCGAGCACGAGTTCGCCTACTCGGACCGGGAGCGCGACGGGCTGGTCGCGCGGGGTGAGGCCGCCGGCCGACGGCTTCCCCGGGACGACAGCGGCATCCAGCGCTACAAGGGTCTGGGCGAGATGAATCCCAAGGAGCTGTGGGAGACCACCATGGATCCGACCACCCGGCTGATGCTGCAGGTCACGCTGGAGGACGCGGCCATGGCCGACGAGCTGTTCTCGGTGCTGATGGGTGAGGACGTGGAGGCCCGCCGCAGCTTCATCATCCGCAACGCCAAGGACGTCCGCTTCCTGGACTTCTAGGGACTTCCAGCCCGGCGCGACGGGATCCCCGTCACCGCTGGGGCTCCCGTTACCGCCATGACCTCTGCCGGATGATTCGTCACCGCTAGCAGAAACCGACATCGAAAAGGCTGATCAGTGACTGTGCCCCCAGAACCACCCGACGTGCCCGAGCACGACCGGACCGAGCCCATCGACATCTCCGACGAGATGCAGCGCTCGTACATCGACTACGCGATGAGCACCATCGTCGCGCGGGCACTGCCCGACGTGCGGGACGGTCTCAAGCCGGTGCACCGCCGGGTGCTCTACGGCATGTATGACTCCGGGTTCCGGCCGGACCGGCCGCGGGTCAAGTCCTCCCGCGTGGTCGGCGACGTGATGGGCAACTACCACCCGCACGGCGACTCGTCGATCTACGACACCGTGGTGCGGATGGCGCAACCCTGGTCGCTGCGCTACCCGATGATCGACCCGCAGGGCAACTTCGGCTCGCCGGGCAACGACCCCGCGGCCGCCATGCGATACACCGAGTGCCGCATGTCGAACCTGGCCATGCAGATGCTGGCCGGGATCGACGAGGAAACCGTCGACATGGTGGACAACTACGACGGCAAGACCAAGGAACCGACGGTGCTGCCGTCCCGGATCCCGAGCCTGCTGATCAACGGCTCGTCCGGCATCGCCGTCGGCATGGCCACCAACATCCCGCCGCACAACCTGCGGGAGGTGGCCGCGGCCGTCACCTGGTCGCTGGAGCACCCGGACGCCTCCGAGGAGGAGCTGCTCGAGGCCGCGATGGAGCGGGTGCTGGGACCGGACTTCCCGACCGGGGCGCTGATCGTTGGGCGGGACGGAATCGAGGATGCCTACCGCACCGGGCGCGGCTCGATCCGGATGCGCGCCGTGGTGGAGGTCGAGGAGGACGCCAAGGGGCGCACCATCCTGGTTGCCACCCAGCTGCCCTACATCGTGAACCCGGACAACCTGGTCGAGTCGATCGCCCAGCTGCATCGGGACGGTCGGGTGGCCGGCATCGCGGACATCGCCGACGAATCCTCCGACCGGGTGGGCACCCGGATCGTGATCACCCTCAAGCGGGATGCGGTGGCCAAGGTCGTGCTGGCCAACCTGTTCAAGCACACCCAGCTGCAGACCAACTTCGGCGCCAACATGCTGTCCATCGTCGACGGGGTGCCGCGCACCCTGCGGCTGGACCAGATGATCAGCTACTACGTGGCGCATCAGATCGAGGTCATCGTCCGGCGCACCCAGTACCGGCTGCGCAAGGCCGAGGAGCGGGCGCACATCCTGCGCGGGTTGGTCAAGGCACTCGATGCGCTGGACGAGGTGATCGCGCTGATCCGGGCGTCGGCCACCGTCGACGCGGCACGCGAGGGCCTGATCGGCCTGCTGGACATCGACGAGATCCAGGCGAACGCCATCCTGGAGATGCAGCTGCAGCGGCTGACCGCCCTGAACCGGCAGAAGATCATCGACGACCTGGCGGAGATCGAGAAGGTCATCGCCGACCTGCGCGACATCCTGGCCTCGCCGGAGCGGCAGCGGCGCATCGTGGCCGACGAGCTGGCCGAGGTGGTCGACAAGTACGGCGACGACCGGCGCTCCGTGCTGGTGCCCTACGACGGTGACGTGTCCATCGAGGACCTGATCGCCGTCGAGGACGTGGTCGTCACCATCACCCGCACCGGCTACGCCAAGCGCACCAAGACCGATCTCTACCGCTCGCAGCGGCGCGGCGGCAAGGGCGTGCAGGGCGCGGCGCTCAAGCAGGACGACATCGTCGCGCACTTCTTCGTGTGCTCCACGCACGACTGGATCCTGTTCTTCACCAACAAGGGCCGGGTGTACCGGGCCAAGGCCTACGAGCTGCCGGAGGCTAACCGGACGGCGCGGGGCCAGCACGTGGCCAACCTGCTGGCCTTCCAGCCGGACGAGCAGATCGCGCAGGTCATCCAGATCTCCGGCTACGACGTCGCCCCGTACCTGGTGCTGGCCACCAAGCATGGGTTGGTCAAGAAGTCGGCGCTGACAGCCTTTGACTCCAACCGGTCCGGCGGGGTGGTGGCGATCAACCTGCGGGACGGTGACGAACTGGTCGGGGCGGCGCTATGTTCCTCCGGATCCGACCTGGTGCTGATCTCGGCGCAGGGGCAGTCGATCCGCTTCCACGCCACCGACGAGGCGCTGCGCCCGATGGGCCGGGCCACCTCCGGGGTGCTGGGGATGCGGTTCAACGGCGACGACGAGTTGCTGTCCATGGAGGTCGCCCGGCCGGGCACGTTCGTGCTGGTGGCGACGGCCGGCGGGTACGCCAAGCGCACCGAGATCGACGAATATCCGGTGCAAGGCAGGGGCGGCAAGGGCGTTCTGACCGTCCAGTACAACCCGAGGCGTGGCACACTCGTGGGCGCGCTCATCGTCGACCTGGACGACGAGCTGTACGCCATCACCTCCTCCGGCGGGGTCATCCGGACCTCGGCGAAGCAGGTCCGCAAGGCCAAGCGCCAGACCATGGGAGTGCGGCTGATGAACCTGTCCGAAGGCGACTCATTGGTGGGCATCGCCCGGAATGCCGACGCAGAGCCGGATGGTGGTCCGGCATCCGGTTCGAACGGCTCGGGGTCCGGTTCGAATGGTGCCGGCGCCGCCGGTGGTGCGGGATCGTGAGCGCGCCGACCGGGCGGCCTGCAGGCGTTGGGGCGGCACCCGCCGGCCCGAACCTGGGGGCGCAGCCCGGGGCCGGTGGTCTCGGAGCTCCGCCCGGTGGCTCTGCCGGAAGTGCCTCCGGTGGTGCCGGGTCGAGCGCCGGTCGTTCGGCCCGGCGCGCGGGTGTCGGGTCGAGCGCCGATGCGCGACGGCCTCGCGCGGCGCGACGTACCCCACGGCTGGCGTCGCTGCAGCTCAAACGGGTGGACCCGTGGACAGTGCTGAAGATCAGCCTGATCGTGTCGATCGTGATGTTCTTCGTTTGGATGATCGCGATCGGCATCCTGTACCTGTCGCTGGGCTCGCTGGACGTGTGGAGCAAGGTCAACTCCACGTACGCGACCCTGGTCAGCACCGAGACGTCCTCGAACCAGTCGGACCTGATCACGCCGGCGCGGGTGTTCGGCTGGACGGCCGTGATCGGTGCGGTCAACATCGTGCTGTTCACGGCGCTCGCGACGATCGCGTCGTTCGTCTACAACGCCGCGGCCGGAATGGCCGGAGGCGTGGAGGTCACCCTCGGCGAGCGGGACTGAGCACTGGGCTGGGATTTCGGCCTCGGGGGCCCGGCTGACTGCGTCGGTAGCCCCGGGTGACCGCGTCCGAGCAACGGTTCTGTCGTCCGAGCAGGGGTTGGGGACCTTGCCAGGACGACGAAACCCTTGCTGGGACGAGCGCTGGCCGGCTCCCGGATCACGTTTGGGGACGGCACCCCAGGTGCGGTAGGCTCGTTGACTGCGGCGCCAGGGCGGAGAGCTCCCGTCACGGCGCCGTCGCTGGTGTCCGGCACCGGTGCCCGTCACGGCGCCACGGTCCGGTTGCGCCGGGGCCTGTAGCTCAGTCGGTTAGAGCGCTTCCCTGATAAGGAAGAGGTCGGTGGTTCAAGTCCACTCAGGCCCACAGCACCTCATGGCCGGATCGGTATTCATCGGCCGACACTGCTGATGCCCCGGTAGCGTGGAGGTCCGGATCCCGGACGAGAAGGAATCGACATGAAGAAGCTTCTGCTGCTGATCGGCCTGGCCGCGGCCGGCGCATTCGTGTTCGCCAAGCGCAAGCAGGCGGCCGCCGCCGAGCAGGCGCTGTGGGATGAGGCCACCGGCAACACGCCCGCCGCCAGCTCCACCACCAAGTAACCCGGCTCGCGTCCCGGTTCGCTGTTTCGGCCGGGTCGCACGGGGACGTAGCTCAACTGGCAGAGCACCGCCTTTGCAAGGCGGGGGTTGAGGGTTCAAGTCCCTTCGTCTCCACACTGTGTTTCCGCTGGTCGACGGCGGTGACGATGATCTTCGAAGATCGCGAATTCCTGATCGGATCGCGTTTAGTCCGCAAAAGGTCCGCAGCATTTTCAGCGTTGGTGGCCACCAGCGGCCTGTCTGAGGGGTCGGTGACCTCCCCGGCGGGATCGTTCGAGGCGGTGTCGCGGAGATCCGCACCGGTGGTCCGCAGTTGGCCCGCACTCGGAGTTCCACCTTCGGATGCGGGCTGGTTGGCGACGGCGGCGCGCATGGCTTCGAGCCGGTCGGCGACCTCATCCAGCTCGTCGTCGAAGAGGTCGGCGTAGACGTCGAGCGTCATGGCGGCGGAGGCGTGGCCGAGCATCCGCTGCACCATCGGCGAACACGGCGCCTCGGCTGCGGCCACCCCTGGCAGTACGGTCCTTCATGCCCTGAGGTGGTTCCATCGCCGCGCCGTTGAGCCGACCGCCGCCGGCTTCCGTCACGGCATTTTGGCCAGCCTGGGCTGTCGGGTACCCCACACTTGCTAGTGGTGCCAGCGCCGGGCCGTTAGACCGCCGATTTGATCACGGATCCGGGCCCGGCACCGCTGGTGACAGACGTGTATCCGTCACTTCAAGATCAGCCGGTGCGAGGCCTCATCGATTTACCCGCCCGCAGGTCTCGACCCCAGCCGTGCGATGACCGAACGTTCGACTGGTGGTTGCGCGTCATGTCCGCGATCGCATGACGCCCGCCGAGCGAGTCCAGCGATCACGTCCAAGGCTGTTCCGTTAAACCTCCGTGTTCCGGTGAAGCGTCCGGGCGAGGCGTACGGTGACCAAGATCCACCTGAGCACGCCGGGCGCCCCCGTCATCAGAGTCGTCCCGGTTGTGGTTCCGCTTGCGGACGTCGCTCACGATGCGGTTGGCTGACTATTTGGCAAGGTCCCGCGCGTTTCCTACTTAGAGTAGGATTGCCACTATGTCGGTATCGAAGGTCTCGATGAGTCTGGACACCGAGGTGCTCGCGCAGGCGCGTGAGAGGGTCGGTGGCCGTGGCGTGTCCGCCTACGTCAACGAGGCGGTACGCCGTCAGCTTCGACGGGATGCGTTGGCGGACCTGCTTGCCCACATGCGTGCGGAGAATGGCGCGGTGCCGGCCGAGCGGATGGAGGAGGTTCGTCGCCTGTGGCCAGGAGCCGACGACGCGGTGCTGTCCCAGCCGGCCTGAGTGACATTTTGATCCTGGACGCCGAAGGGGTTTCGAAGGCGGCCGACAACGATCCGTCCGTGCAGGCGTGGTTGGAACGAGCACGCGAGTTGGACGCAGATGTCGTGGTGTCGGCGGTGACGATCGCGGAGGTGCTGCGCGGGATGGCTCGCGACGCGACGCGCCATCGTGTCCTCAACGCAACCGACGTCTGGGACGCCGACGCTCAGGTGTGTCAGCGGGCCGGGGGTCTGCTCGGGCAGTCGGGGCTAGACGTGACGGTCGATGCGGTTGTGGCCGCGACTGCGCTGACGGCACACGAGAAGCACCGCGCCGCAGGGTGTGTGATCCTGACCAGCGACCCGAATGATCTACGTCAACTGCTGGCCGACGCACCCGGGATCCGCGTCGTCCCCGTGTAGTGGAACTGTCCCGCGTGGTCCAGCGGGCTGGCTTCAGTTGACCTTCGGCGATCGAGACGGTGGGACAGGCAGGTCTCGGTTCAGGCAGCGGGCAGCTGGAAGTGCCAGATGACCAGTGCTGGATAGCCGTTGGTGGCTTGGGTGACCGATGGCAGGTAGTCCATGAGCGCCCACGGCCAGTCAGGCCAGCCGCCGATCTCCGTCGCGGGTTCGGATGTTGGTCGCTGCTGCGCCGACTGCGCGCGGTTGCTGCAGCAGCAGAGGCGGGCCGCACGCAGCGCGACATTGCGGCGACGTTGGACATCAGCCAGTCCGCTGTCCACAAGATGCTGGTTCGTGCGCGACACACCAGGGGGCTGCACCAGCAGACGCCGTGGGAGGTCGTGCTGCGCTATGCGGCGGGAGAGATGAGCCATCGGGCCATGCTCGATGCGCTCGCCTCGTGGCCATGGAGACCGGACCGGGTTCTTGATCCGGACAGCCGCGAGCCGGAGCAGTTCGTGGCCGGCAACTGGCACGACCTCGACCGAGCGGTTCGGTTCGGCTATCTGACCGACGACGACTACGACGATGTGCTCGCTCGAGTTCGGTGAGTGCGAGCCGCCGCACGGTCGCTCGTTGCAGCGCAGCTTGAGGCGCTGACTGCACCCGGGCAGCCGCTGTCCGGAGGGCCACCGCGTCGCCGTGAACGACGTTGAGAACCAGGCACAGACGGGTCCCAACTGGCGTACGGCAGCGGACCCATCGGACCGCATTTGCCGCCCATGCCAGCCCAGATTCAGTACGATGACGCCATGAGGGCCGACCGCGGTGAGCTGCACGAACTGGTCGACGAACTGCCGGATGAGCAGGTCGCTGACGTGATCGCGGATGTCCGGCGCCGAGTGCGGCGGCCGCGAGGTGTGACTTCACGGTCGTTCGCGTGGATCGCTATGGGACCCGCCAACAACGGGCGCACCGACAACGCCGAACGTGTTGACGAACTCTTGGCTGACGGCTTCGGTCGCAGCTGATCGATGATCCTGCTCGATACCGGGCCGATCGTTGCTGCGGCCTTCACGACCGAGCGCTTCCACCGCGAATGCGCGGAGCTCTTTACGGGCCTCCGATTGGCCAACCGCGAGATGCTCATCCCAGCCACAGTGACGGCCGAAGCGGGCTACCTCATCAATCGGCTGGGAGGTCCGCGCGACGAGGCCAACTTTCTGCGGGGCGTGGGCGAGGGCGACCTGGTGCCCGTCAATCTGACCGACGTCGATTACCTGCGGATGGCCGAACTCGTCGAGCAGTATGCGGATCTTCCCCTGGGTGCCACCGATGCATCGGTGATTGCGCTTGCCGAACGGCTCGGTGTCACGGAGGTCGCAACGATTGATCGCAGGCACTTCACGGTAGTCCGGCCCCGACACGTCGTTGCTCTGACGTTGCTCCCTGAGCGGCTGGCCGATTGATCCTGCGATCCAAGATCACGGTCCGCACATAGTCCGCAAGCGGACCGAAAACTGCCCGCGGCACCCCGTCACCGCCAACAACGCCACACACCGTCTGACCTGGGATTACAGGTCCTCGAACCCGGGTAGCGCAGGCTGCTGACTAAGGTTCGTTCTCGTTTGCAAGGCGGGGGTTGAGGGTTCAAGTCCCTTCGTCTCCACGTTGATATTTCCGCAACTCCTGCATCACCAGGATCCAACCACGGTCGTCTTCACTCGGGGTGCGCCCGTCAACCATCCGTGACCGGACGGCGCGCAGCCCAGGACCTTGCATAGCCGCTACGGGTCCCGTCGATGGCATATCCTGCCAATGGAGGTGGTGACCGTGGCGACACGGAACGTTGTGCTGAGCGAACACCAGCACGAACTTGTGGAATCGCTCGTGGCATCCGGGCGCTACCAGAACGCCAGCGAGGTGCTGCGCCTGTTGGAACGGCACGAGGCTGAGGAAGCGGCCAAGATCGCCGCCCTACGCCTGGCCGCGGACAACGGATGGGAGGACCTCGCCTCGGGCCGCTATGTGGATCTGGCCGACGACGACCTCGACGACTTCATCGGTGAACTCGGCGTTCGCGCGGCCGCGCAGGTGCTGCCTGCGAACTGATGACGGGTTATCGGCTCACTCACGCTGCCCGCGCCGACATCGTCGCGATCCTCGCGTGGTCGCAGCAACAATTCGGTGAAGAAGCGCGTAAGCGCTACGAGCCGCTGATCGTCACGGCCATTCGCGACGCGGCCGCGCGCGGCGGCGACGGTGTACCTGCGCCCCGCCCGGAACTGGGCGAGGGAGTCTTTTCGTGGCACCTTGCGCGCAGCCGCCTGCGAGCACCCGGAGGTAAGGTCCGCCGCCCCCGACACTTCCTGATCTGCCGACGCGATGACGACACGCTGGTCATCGGCCGAGTACTCCACGACACCATGGATCTACGACAACACGTCGATCCTGGACGGGCTTGGTAGTAAGACCGAGGCTCTGTCACAACTCCACCTTCGACCTCGCTGGCGGCCGGTCCGCCAGCAGACGCAGTTCGCCGGGGTAGGAGTCGGGCGTGTCGGCGGATGTACAGCCCGTCAGCGGGCCAGTAGAGCTGCCGAGAGCGTGTCGGTCACCCACTGCTCGTAGTCATCGAGCGTGTAATTCGCCGTGCGAACCAGGAGCTCATAGGTCTCCGGACTAGCGATGGCCCAGGCCGTGTCGGCAGCCACATCCGCAGCCAATCCCGTTCGGAGCGACGTGGCCGGGATGCGGTCGATGACCTCCCCGAAGGTGTGGCGTCGCAGCTCCTGCAGCGCTTGCCAGTCGGCGGCGACCGCCGCGTCGGTGGCGGCGGCGTCCCGGTACAGCCGCCAGCCGAGGGCAGCCCGCTCGGCAAGTTCGCGGTACAGCCGCGCGAGCTGGCACAGCATGGCGTGAGTGTCGATGCCGGCTGGGTCCAGCGCCCGGTCGAGTAGATGCCGGAGTTGGTCGGAGTAAGGCCCTCTCTGTCAACCTTGCTTGAGACACCTCGGATGGCTTTGATTACTGAGCTGTTGAGGGCGAGTTACGGAGCGAGGTTTCATGTCGGATGCTGCACCC
>JGI26538J50259_1002360_pt1 | contig 9890 bp, 10 predicted proteins | sample ThiBio_1000_plan_FD_50259 | JGI IMG/M metagenome (IMG submission 50259)
AAAGCTCATCAGAAACGAGGGAGAGTCAGACCGCCGGTGGTCGCAACGGAGGGGCGGTATTCAACGAGGGCGCGCTACGGGGCAGCGGCATGGCGTAACGGGCGGTGATCGCGGCCGAGACCAAAGCCACAGCCGGCTCGGGTGGCATGGTGGTGCTGCACATCGCTGCACAATTACAGGTGTGACCGGTCATGCCGCCGCAGCAACCTGCCTGATCGTCGCAACAGGGTCGGGCTGCCTTGTTGGCGGCTACGTGGTGATGACAGTGTTCACTGACCGCCGCAACCGTTGTGTGCATGGGATGGGAATGAGGCATTCCCGTCATGCCCATCGGTGCAGCGGCCAATGAGTTGATGACCAGCATCAGCCACGCCAGCATGCCCATCGCCCGGAGGCGACGTGAACGGGCGAGCTGACGCAGCGAGAAGGTCATATGGCGAGCATACCCGTGCGACCTGGCACCCTCAACTCTGGAGGTGGGTTCAGATGATTCACGGCTTGCTGAAGCCCATATGCAACGTGATCTTGTCTCCGGCTTTCAGGCTGGCCATGGCGGACGGTGGGAAATGCACCTTCAAAGCCATACCTTCGGTCGTCACATCGACCACACCGGTCTTTGCATCCGCCGCCGTCACGGTCGCTGGCATCTTGTGCATACCCATCATGTTGCCGTGCATACCCTTCATGTCCGAGTGCATGGCACCCATTCTGTCCATGCCGCTTGCGGGCGTGCTGTCCTGGGCCACGGCGATACCACTGAGGGCGAAAGCGAGGGCCAGAGAGCCAAACGTCGACAGTAGTGATTTGCGTGAAATCGTCATATCGCTGTCCCAACGATGAGTTGCCAGATGCAACGGTGCGATCGTGTGCCCATTCGTGTTAACGGAAGTTGAAATTCCTGCCGACAGTTCACTCTGCTTCGGACAATCTGCTTACACNGTCAAATAATCCTCACAGGCCACAATGAGTTCGCGTACCTCGGGCGCGTCGGCATCGGTACGGGCCAGAAGTATGGCGCGAAGCTGCGAAATCTGATCGTTATTGGGGATCAACTCCGACGGGCTTTCCCACATCCAGTCGACCACGATGGAGAGAAGTTTGGCGGCAGAAAGAGTGGCTACTTCATGCCGGGTCGGGACATACATGCCCGCACGGAAAACCGGGCTATTCAAGCCATGGCTTTCCCGGGCGGCCTTGAACGCACTCTCCGGCATGCCAAAGCGATCGTCGGGATCAGTCATGGCACGNCTCCTTGGAGCACCGATGCCTCGGTGCGTGTTTTTGTGGTGCTGGCATGTCGCGCATCCTCTTCCGCATGAATGTAGATCGACGTTGTGCCAATGGAGCTGTGGCGGAGGTTCTGCTGGATGTGGTGAATGGGTGTGCCATCTTCGGCCTGATGCGTGGCGGCCGTATGCCGCAGCCAGTGCGTCGATGCCCGCCGCATACGCGCGGCTTTGGCACCATCCTCCTCTTGAAGCGTATCGGCCACGCGTCGGAAGGCGTCCTTGACGATCTGGTAGACCGCTGTAGGCGTCAATGGAGAAAGCCTTCCGGCGATACCGAGAATGGCTGNTGCCTTGCCGTCCACTGTGGGCACCGCTGGCAGTCCATAAAAGCGCCGGTAGCGTGCGAAATCCCCCATGAGACCATCGCTCAGGGGAATCGTGCCCTCGACACCGCCTTTGCCCACGGCGTGCAGCCACCACCGCCCACGGATATGTTGGAAGTCACTTTCGGCGGTGGCCGCCGCTTCGGCGGCCCGCAGTGCGGTTTCATAGAGAAAACGAAGCACCCAGCGGACGCGTTCATAGCGCTGCCTTTCCCGTGCCGTGTCCTGTGGCCAACCGTCGACGGCACGTAATACATCCTCCCAAAGCGCACGATCAAGATAACGTTCAATGGTGCGACTGGTGCCGCGGCGCGCCCGTCGTCGCTGCAGCACAAACGGGCTGCCCGCGAGATAGCCGGCGCGTACGAGGTAATTGAACAATCCCGCAAGAATGCCCAACGCTTGGCGCCGGCTGCGCTCGGCCAACGGACCCACAAACAATCGTCGACGCTCACCGCGCCGAGCCAAGCCATCGTCGCACCAGGTAGCAGGCGGATGCGCAAGGAAGGTTTCGTAGGCGATCACGTCCTCCCGCGTCAGGCTGGATACTGGCTTGCCCCGCATTTGCGTGGCCCAGAGCAGCAGCCGTTCGGCCTCCTTGCGGTAGCTGCGGAAGGTATGCGGTGAATCGTGATATTCCGCCAGCCACAAGCCGATCGCGGCCACGTCGTCATTGGCCGCAATCTGCCGCGCCACGCTTGCCGGTGCGCGGTTGGTTCCATTGCACCCGGACAGGGTGGACGGCAGGGCTTGGGGCAACGCCAAAAGACTCACTGCAAGCTCAGTCATGCTTTCCGATGTCGGGCACCACGGGAAAAGCAGCATACTGCCAAAAGACTTTCGATTATAGGAGTTATCGTAAATTTATTAGATTAATCATTACATACATAATGTAATACTATGATATACATCTATCGTCACTTTAAAAATTGACCCTCCGAGCGACTGGAACTACCCATGAGCCGTGTCAGCGATACCCGCCAGCGGACCCGTGAAGCCGCTGCCCAGCTCGTCGCCGGCGGCAAGCGGCCCCACGAAATCACCGTCGACCAGATCTATGCCGCCATCCAGCAGGGCAGCCGTACGACGATCAATGACGAGCTAAAATTGTGGAAAGGTGAACGCACGAAGGTAGATGCCCTTGGCGCCGATCTCCCGGCCACCGTAGCCGATGCCATGCGCGTTCTGTGGGTAGCCGCTGTCGAGCAGGGTGAAGTGGTGTTTGCCGAACAGAGTGGCGCCTTGGAAGCTGCCGTGGCAGAGGCCGACCAGCATCGGAACGCAGCTGCGCAAGAGCGCGACAATGCACTGGCGACGGTGGCAGCACTGACTGAACAATGTGAAACACTCCGGCATCAAGTCGCCGCGCAGCAAGCGCGTGCAGAGACTGCGATTGGCGCGAAGAACCAGGCTCTCCAGGATGGGCAGGAGCTACAACAAAGGCTCATTGCCTTGCAGGTTGAAACCGCTGAACAGATCGAACGTATTCGGCGAGCTCAGACCGAGCAGGCCGAGGAATTCCAAGCCACGATTGCGAGCCGGGATGCGGCTTTTCAGGGCGAGCGGGATAATGCGAATGAGCGGCTGGAAGTCGCCCAAGCCCGGATGCTGCAGGAGATCGATGCAGCACGCGAAGGTCAACGCCGCGCAGAACAGCAGGCCGGCAAAACGCGAGAGCGGCTGGAGCAACAGCAGGCCAGTTTGGCGGAGCTGCGCCTGGAAGCAGGACATCACCGTCGTGAACTGGCCGAACGTGATACCCGCTTAGAGGCATTGGCCACTACAGTCGCGGATCGCGATCGCATCGCCATCGAACTGGCCGCGGCTCGCGGGCAATTGGATGGACTGGGAACGGCGATGCTATCGCTGGAAACTCGAGCGACCACGGCCGAATCGCGTATCAGTGCGCTACTGGCAGAACGGATGTCGCCAGCAACGCCTCGGAAAAAACAGGGCAAGCAGCGCGACGCGTAGGCCTCGTTTGAGGCTTATGACTCGATTTTACCCATTTCCGGACACGGTCCCTTCGTGAGCTGCAGCAAGTTCGATCAGCAAAAAGCCACTTCGACTGTGCGGCCGGAGCGGCCTCGGATCACTCCGCGTTGGGGCTCGCTTCAAATTGATGTCGCTGGCTGGATGCCGGCCGGCTGAGGGATTAATCGTTGCCGTTGTCGATAGAGTTTTCCAAAATCTTGCCGTCTTTGGCGTCTACCCCGATCTCGTGAGTAACACCGGCTGCGGTGATGTCGAAGGAATAGCGCAGGCCGCTTCCACCCGACTCTTTTTCAAGTTCTTCCTTGACAATCTTTCCGGGAGAAGCTTTCAGGGCGATGCTACGCGCCTCGGCCATCTTAACGTGGGCCTGTGCCGCCAGATCTGCAGGAGTAGCGGCGGCGATGGTTGAAAACGCCATGGCACACAGTGCAAGGGACGAGCTGACGAGCAGGGACTTGCGCATAATTGGTTCTCCAGAATTGAGGTTGTTGGTACCGAAACAGCTCCTCGCGAAGTGTTTGGCAGGCTCAGATTGCTTGTTTGCTCTTAGCTGAGCCTTACCTAGTTAGACGCCCCGTGAGATTTCGTTCAGGTGCATGCACGCTCCGGGAGTTGTTCAGCGTAAGCCGCCGGTTCCGTAACCCACATCGCCATGCTGATCGGGTGACAGCATGTTCGGCGTTTTCGATGTGCAGCCGCGATTCGCAGCAATTCTTCGATGTTGCTAATTTTAGCTGAGTTGAGCTAATTCAATGGAACAGAACCTTAGACGCTACAGTTACTTAGATGTGTTTCTGCGAAAATTTCCAGAATCCCGGCCATACCTCCAGCAGCGCGCCGCATCGCGTGGTCTGGGGGCCTCTGGCCGGGCACATGGTGCTGGATTTCGCGGCGCCGTGGGGGTCGCACATGCAACTGGTAGGCAGGGATGTCCCCGATCCCGGCAGCACCGGTCTGGCTGCGGCCAATATCCAGTACGACGGCGACTGACTTCAGCGGCGGGCGCGGAAGAACTCCCGCAGCATCCCGGCCGATTCCTCAGCCAGCAGGCCGCCGGCCACCTCGATCCGATGGTTGTGCCGCGCGTCGACCAGGGTGTCGAACACACTGCCCGCCGCGCCGGTCTTGGGATCGGCGGCGGCGTAGACCACCCTTCCCAGCCTCGCGTGGATCATGGCCATGGCGCACATCGAGCACGGTTCCAGCGTAACGTAGAGCGTGGCACCGGAAAGACGGTGATTGGCCAGTTTCTCGCCTGCCGCCCGCATGGCCATGATTTCGGCATGGGCAGTCGGATCGTGCAGGGTGATGTTGCGATTCCAGCCCAGGCCGGCGATCTCCCCTCCCTGCACCAGCACGGCTCCGACGGGCACCTCATTCTCGGCATCACGGGCGTGCGCTGCCAGCTGCAGTGCCCGCCGCATGTGCTGCACGTCGGCAGCTGAGAATTCACTGGAGCTTGGAGAAATTTCGTCAGTCATTTCAAGTTATTGCATGATTTACATGAGAAAGCCGGCAAGTTGCCGGCTGTTCTCCTTGCATCCAAGTGGCTGATTTTACTATTCCCACTCGATCGTAGCGGGCGGTTTGCCACTTATGTCATAGACTACGCGAGAAACTCCTCGCAACTCATTGATAATTCTGTTTGATACCTTGCCAAGAAATTCGTACGGCAGGTGCGCCCAATGGGCGGTCATGAAGTCGATGGTTTCCACCGCGCGCAGCGCGATCACCCACTCGTAGGCGCGTGCGTCGCCGACCACGCCCACCGACTTGACCGGCAGGAAGACCGCGAACGCCTGACTCGTTTTGTCGTAGAGATCGGCCTTGCGCAGTTCGTCGATGAAGATCGCGTCGGCCTGGGCCAGCAGCTCGGCGTATTCGCGTTTCACTTCACCGAGGATGCGCACGCCCAGGCCCGGTCCCGGGAACGGATGGCGATAGACCATCGCGCGGGGCAAGCCGAGTTCCACGCCGATCCGGCGCACCTCGTCCTTGAACAGCTCGCGCAGCGGCTCGACCAGCTTCAGCTTCATGTGTGCCGGCAGGCCGCCGACGTTGTGGTGGCTCTTGATGACGTGGGCCTTGCCGGTCTTGCTGCCGGCCGACTCGATCACGTCGGGATAGATGGTGCCCTGGGCCAGCCACTTCACCTCGCCGCTGCCGCCGGCGGTGAGCCTGGTGGACTCCTCGTCGAAGATTTCCACGAACAGGCCGCCGATGATCTTGCGCTTGGCTTCCGGATCGGCGACGCCTTCGAGCGCCTTGAAATAGCGATCGGCGGCGTTGACCCGAATGACCTTGACGCCCATGTTCTCGGCCATGGTGGCCATCACCTGGTCGCCTTCCTGCCAGCGCAACAGCCCGGTGTCGACGAACACGCAGGTCAGCTGTTCACCGATCGCCTTGTGCAACAGCGCGGCCACCACGGAGGAATCGACGCCGCCGGACAGGCCCAGCAGCACGTGGTCGTTGCCGACCTGTTCGCGCACGCGGGCGATCTGGTCGTCGATGATGTTGGCGGCGGTCCACAAGGTGGCGCAGCCGCAGATCTCGGTGATGAAGCGCTTCAGCAGCGCCCCGCCCTGCTTCGTGTGGGTCACCTCGGGGTGGAACTGCACGCCGTACCAGCGCTTGTCCTCGTTTTCCATCACCGCGACCGGGATGCGCTCGGTGCTGCCGGTGATGACGAAACCCGGCGGTGCCTTCGATACGTGGTCGCCGTGGCTCATCCACACGTCGAGCTTGTGACTGTCCGCATGATCGCTGAGGCCATTGAACAGACGGCTGGCGTCGGTGACGTCCACCGTGGCATGGCCGAATTCGCGGGCATCGGCCGCCTCGGTCGCACCGCCGAGCTGGGCGGCCAGGGTCTGCATGCCGTAGCAGATGCCGAGGATCGGCAGGCCCGAATCGAACACCTGTTGCGGCGCCTTGGGCGCGCCTTCGAGCGTGGTGGATTCCGGCCCGCCGGAAAGGATGATGCCTTTGGCCCCGAAGCCGGCGATTTCGGCCGGATCATGATCCCAGGCCCAGATCTCGCAGTACACGCCAAGCTCGCGCACACGCCGCGCGATCAGCTGCGTGTATTGCGCGCCGAAGTCGAGGATGAGGATCTTGTCGGAGTGGATGTTGTGCATCGGCCCGGGCCTTGAAAACGTCCGTAATTAGCCGGCGTCATTCCCGCGAATGCGGGAATCCATCTTGCTTTGAGTGCCAAGGATCAAAATGGTTTCCCGCATTCGCGGGAATGACGTCCGCCAGGGGTCGGAGAATTGGACAGGGTCCAACCTCCGGATGGGTCTCAAATCAGGAATTCAGCCGGTAGTTCGGCGCTTCCTTGGTGATCTGGATGTCGTGCGGATGTGCTTCGGTCACGCCGGCCGAGGTGACCTTCACGAACTGCGCCTTCTGCCGCACGTCCTCGACGGTGGCCGCCCCCAGGTAACCCATCGAGGCACGCAGGCCGCCGATCAGCTGATGGATGATGTTGCGCAGCGGGCCGCGATACGGCACGCGCCCCTCGATGCCTTCGGGCACCAGCTTGTCGGCGTCGGCCTCGTCCTGAAAGTAGCGATCCTTCGAACCCAGCTGCATCGCGCCGATCGAACCCATGCCGCGGTAGCTCTTGTACGAGCGGCCCTGGAACAGTTCGACCTCGCCAGGCGATTCCTCGGTACCGGCGAACATCGAGCCCAGCATCACGCTGGAAGCGCCGGCGGCCAGTGCCTTGGGGATGTCTCCGGAATAGCGGATGCCGCCATCGGCAATCAGCGGGATCTTGTCCTTCAGCGCGGTGGCGACCATGTCGATCGCGGTGATCTGCGGCACGCCCACGCCGGCGACCACCCGCGTGGTGCAGATCGAGCCGGGACCCACCCCGACCTTGACTGCATCGACGCCCACGTCGAGCAACGCGCGGGCCGCTTCACCGGTGACGATGTTGCCGGCGATCACCTGCACTTGCGGGTAGTTCTTCTTGACCCATGCCACGCGATCGATCACGCCCTGCGAATGGCCATGTGCCGTGTCGACCACCAGCACGTCGACGCCGGCATCGACCAGGGCGGCCACCCGCTGTTCGGTGTCGCCTGAAACGCCGACCGCCGCGCCGACCAGCAGGGCTTCCTGGCGGTCCTTGGCGGAATGCGGATTGTCGCGCGCCTTCTGGATGTCCTTGACGGTGATCAGACCGCGCAACTGGAACGCGTCGTTGACCACCAGCACTTTCTCGATGCGGTGCTTGTGCAGCAACAGCAGCACGTCGTCCTGGCCGGCGCCCTCGCGCACGGTGACCAGCTTGTCCTGGCGCGTCATGATGTTGCGCACCGGATCGTCGAGCTTGCGCTCGAAGCGCAGGTCACGGCTGGTGACGATGCCGACCAGCTGCGTGCCATCCACCACCGGCACGCCGGAGATGTTGTGCGCGCGGGTCAGCCGCAGCACTTCGCGAATCGAGGTTTCCGGGGTGACGGTGATCGGGCTGCGGATCACGCCGGCTTCGAACTTCTTGACCAGCCGAACTTCGGCCGCCTGCTGCTCGGCGGTCATGTTCTTGTGGATGATGCCGATGCCGCCGTTCTGGGCCATGGTGATGGCGAGTCGGGCTTCGGTGACGGTGTCCATGGCCGCGGACACGATGGGGATGTTCAGGCGCAGGTCGCGGGTAAACCGCGTCGAGGTGTTCACGTCGCGCGGCAGCACGATGGAGTGGCCCGGAACAAGGTAGACGTCGTCGTAGGTCAGTGCCTCGGCGAGAATGCGCATGAAAAAGCCCCGCTGCAAAGAGGGAATTATACGCGCCCCGACGTGTTGCCTGCCAGATGCAGGCCTGAATGCCGGCCTGCCGGACCGGCTCAGCCCGCTGCCGCAGCCTGCGAACGAGCCTCGGCGGCTTCCAGCGTGTTCTCCATCAGCGTGGCCACGGTCATCGGTCCGACACCGCCGGGAACCGGCGTGATCCAGCTGGCGCGTTCGGCCGCCGGGGCGAACTCCACGTCGCCGACCAGCCGTCCATCGTCCAGCCGGTTGATGCCGACATCGATGACCACCGCGCCGGGCTTGATCCAGTCGCCCTTGACCAGCCCGGGCTTGCCGACCGCGACGATCACGATGTCGGCCTGGCGCACAAAGCCTTCCAGGTCGCGCGTGAAACGGTGGCACGAGGTGGTGGTGCAACCGGCGATCATCAGCTCGAGCGCCAGCGGCCGGCCGACATGGTTGGAAACGCCGATCACCACCGCGTGCTGTCCGCGCACCGGGCGATCGGTGTGGCCGAGCAGGGTCATCACGCCTTTCGGTGTGCATGGACGCAGACCGAAGCGACGCAAGGCCAGGCGCCCCACGTTGATCGCCTGGAAACCGTCCACGTCCTTGTCCGGATCGATGCGGTCGACCAGTGCGTCTTCGTCAATATGTTCGGGCAACGGCGACTGCACCAGGATGCCGTGCACGTCAGGATCGGCGTTGAGCCTGTCGATCAGCGCGAACAACTCCTGCTGGGTCGTGTTCGCCGGCAAGTCATGGTCGAAGGAACGGAAGCCGACCTGGTGACAGGCCTTGCGCTTGTTGCGCACGTAGACCGACGAGGCGGCGTCGGCGCCGACTAGGACCACCGCCAGGCCTGGCGCAGCCAGCCCCTGCCTGACGCGCTCGGCCACGCGCTTCCCCACGCGCTCGAGCAATTCCTGCGCGATGCGTTTGCCGTCGAGTATGCGTGCGCTCATGGATGTCACCTGGCTGGGGAGTCGTGCATTATCCGGGCTGGATCACATGCACACAAACACGGGCCGCGCATGGACATCACCGGATCGAGCGACGATCGCCTGTACCTGCGGACATGGCGGGAGGAAGATGCGCCGGCGCTGGTGGAAGCTGCCCACGAGTCCGTGGCCAGCGTCGGGCCCTGGCTGCCGTGGTGTCGCGCGGACTACGGCCTGGACGATGCCCTGGCCTGGATCGCACACTGCCAGACGGGCTGGGCCAGCGGCGATCATTTCGCGTTTCCGGTCTTCGAAGCCGACTCCGGTCGCTTGCTGGGTGCCACCGGCCTCAGCCAGCACAACCGGCTGCACCGCAGCGCCAACCTGGGTTACTGGGTGCGTGAATCCTGCCAGCGGCGCGGTATCGCCGTTGCGGCGGCGCGGCGGGTGGCCCGCTTCGGCTTCTCGCAACTGGGGTTGGTCCGCATTGAGATCGTGATCCTGCCCGACAACCTGGCCAGTCACGGCGTGGCCAGAAGTCTTGGCGCGAAATTCGAGGCGGTCGCCCGGCAAAAGTTATG
>JGI26538J50259_1002364_pt1 | contig 9868 bp, 10 predicted proteins | sample ThiBio_1000_plan_FD_50259 | JGI IMG/M metagenome (IMG submission 50259)
GGGCGCGATCGCCGGGAAGCGCCCGGCCACGCCGGCCAGCTTGCGGATGCTCGCCAGCTGGTACGGCCATTGTTCCGGACCGACGCCGGCAGCCTGCGGTCGCGTCCACACCACGTAGAACGGCCCGGCGCTGCCGTGTCCGGGCAGCGCAGGCCATGGCCTGGCCGGATCCTCGATCGCCAGCCACGCCTCGCTGCCCCGCGCGTTCAGCAGCAACGCGGCGGGGATCTCGGCGGCGAAACCGTCGCCGGCGACGAACTGCAGGTGGTCGTCGGGACCGATGCCGTCGAGCAGCGCGACCAGCGGCACCGCGCGGTAATGCATCGTGCGGTGGAACGCCACGTCGCCAGGCACGTCGATCGTGCGCACGTCGTGGCGCTTGAGCAGGGTTTCGCTGTGGTAGCTGACGACGCCGTGGCCGAGATCGACCTTCAGCTCGGCGGCGGTCGCGGGCAAGGCCAGGCACAGCGTGAGCAGGTACACGGCGAACAGCTTCATGGTCGATTCCGCCTGAGCGTAAAGAAAGTGTAGACGGCGGCTGCGCGCGCCGTCTCGTCCGCGCGTGGCGGCAAGCCTGTCGGAAAGCTGAACAAGCGTCGATGCACAGGTTGAACTCAGCGGCGGCCGGCCGCACTAACCAGACGTATCGCCGTGATGGCGACAGGAAGTGGCGCAATGCATCGTGTCACTGAGGGGCCGGCATTTCCTCCCCTGGATGCCGCCTGACAAACCCCATCAGTCCTCCCCTGGCTGATGGGGTTTCTTTTTGCGCGGAACAAGCCGAGCGATTCGCGAGGATAATGGCCCATTCCGCCCAGCTCCCCGGCCGCCGATGATCATCGATTCGCTGCTCGACACCGACCTGTACAAGTTCTCGATGATGCAGGTGGTGCTGCACCAGTATCCGGCCGCCCAGGTCGAGTACCGCTTCAAATGCCGCACGCCCGGCATCGACCTGGTGCCGTACATCGAGGAGATCCGTACCGAGCTGAAGGCGCTGTGCCGGCTGCGTTTCGGGCCGGACGAGCTCGACTACCTGCGCACCTGGCGCTTCATCAAGAGCGATTTCGTGGACTTCCTGGGCTTGTTCCAGCTCAACGAGAAGTACGTGGAAATCGCGCCGGCCGCGGCGGCCAACGGCGAGATCGAGATCCGCATCCGCGGACCGTGGCTGCACACCATCCTGTTCGAGGTGCCGTTGCTGGCGATCATCAACGAGGTGTACTTCCGCAACACCAGCGGCGGGCTCGACCTTGCCGAAGGGCAGCGGCGGCTGCAGGCGAAGATCGCCCTGCTGCGCGACACGCCGGACTACGCCGGCTGCAAGATCGCCGATTACGGCACGCGCCGGCGCTATTCGCGGACGTGGCAGGAAAAAGTGGTGACCACGCTGCGCGACGGGCTGGGCGAGCAGCTGGCCGGCACCAGCAACGTGTGGCTGGCGCGCAAGCTGAACCTGACTCCGCTGGGCACGCTGGCGCACGAGTACCTGCAGGCGCACCAGGCGCTGGGCCCGCGCCTGCGCGATTCGCAGGTGGCGGCGCTGGAGGCGTGGGCGAAGGAGTATCGCGGCGACCTCGGCATCGCGCTGTCGGACGTCTATGGCCTGGAGGCGTTCCTGCGCGACTTCGACATGTACTTCTGCAAGCTGTTCGACGGCACCCGCCACGACTCCGGCGATCCGTTCGCCTGGGGCGAGCGGGTGCTGGCGCACTACCGCGCGAACCGGGTCGATCCGCGCAGCAAGGTGCTGGTGTTCAGCGACGGGCTGGACATCCCGCGGGTGATGCAGCTGTACGCGCACTTCCGCGGCCGCTGCCAGCTCGCGTTCGGCGTGGGCACCAACCTCACCAACGACGTGGGTCCCGAACCGCTCAACATCGTGATCAAGATGATCCGCTGCAACGGCCAGCCGGTGGCCAAGCTGAGCGACTCGCCGGGCAAGAACATGTGCGAGGACGAGGCCTACGTGGCCTATCTGCGCCAGGTGTTCCAGATCCCCGCGTCGCAGGGCTGAACGCTTTGCTCCTCCCCCTGCGTTGCGGGGGAGTGCGTGTTCTCGTCAGAACGCGGGCAGTACCGCGCCGTGGTACTTCTGCTCGATGAACGCCTTGATCTGCGGNCTGTGCAGCACCTTGGCCAGCTTCTGCACGCGCGGGTCGTTCTGGTTGTCGGGGCGGCCGACCAGGTAGTTCACGTAGGGCGAGTCCTTGCTCTCGATCAGCAGCGCGTCCCTGGTGGGATTCAGTCCCGCGGCCAGCGCGTAGTTGGTGTTGATCAGGGCCAGGTCGACCTCGTCCAGCGTGCGCGGCAGCATCGCCGCTTCCAGCTCGCGGAACTTCAGCTGCTTCGGGTTGGCGGTGATGTCCTTCAGCGTGGCCAGCTGGTCGGTCGGATCCTTCAGCGCGATCAGGCCGTGCTTCGCCAGCAGCAGCAGCGCGCGGCTGTTGTTGCTGGGGTCGTTCGGCAGCGTCACGCTGGCGCCGTCNGGCAGCTGGTCGATGCTCTTGTATTTCCTCGAGTACGCGCCGAACGGCTCGATGTGCACGCCGGTGATGGTGACGAGATGGGTGCCGCGCTCGCGGTTGAACGCATCCAGGTAGGGCTTGGTCTGGAAGTAGTTCAGGTCGANGGCCTTCTCGGCCAGCTGGGTGTTCGGCTGCACGTAGTCGGCGAACACCTTGACCTGCAGATCCACGCCTTCCTTTGCCAGCAGCGGCTTGGCCTGCTTGAGGATCTCCGCGTGCGGCACAGCGGTGGCGGCCACGGTGAGGACGTGGCCATCCTGCGCGCCGCCGGCGCAGCCGGCCAGCGACAGCAGCGAAAGGAGAATGGCAAGGAAGGGCAGGAGCGGTTTCATGGTCGGCTATTCTTGTGCGGCGCACAAGAGTAGCCGTCTATACCGCCAAAAGCAAAGACGCCCGTTTCAGTGTCGGCCGAAGCGAGCCACGATGCGGTCGCCGATCATCTGCAGCACCTGCACCAGCACGACCAGCAGCACCACGGTGACCAGCATGTAGTCGGACTTGTAGCTGAGGTAGCCGTAGCGGTAGGCCAGGTCGCCCAGGCCGCCGGAACCGATCGCGCCGCCCATCGCGGTATAGCCGACCAGCGCGATCGCGGTGACGGTGACGCCGGCAGCGATGCCGGCGCGCGCCTCCGGCAGCAGTACGTGGCGCACGATCTGCCACAGGCTGGCACCCATCGCCTGGCTGGCNTCGATCACGCCCTGCTGCACCTCGCGCAGCGCGGTCTCCACCAGCCGCGCGAAGAACGGCGCGGCGCCGATCACCAGCGGCGGGATCGCACCGCGGATGCCCAACTTGGTGCCGACCAGGGCATAGGTAAGCGGCATCAGCACGATCATCAGGATGATGAACGGCACCGAGCGCAGGATGTTCACCAGCAGCGAGGTGATGGCATAGAGCTTCGGCATCGGCCGCAGCTGGCCCTTGCCGGTCAGGTACAGCAGCACGCCCAGCGGCAGGCCGATCAGCACGGTGAGCGCCAGCGAGCCGCCCAGCATCAGCAGCGTGTCGAGGCAGGCGCGGCCGAGCTCGCCCCAGTCGTCGATGTTCGGAAAGAGTCTTTGCAGCGGGCTCATCGGTGCAGCTCCTCGATCTCGATACCGGCCTCGCGCAGCGTGGCCAGCGCGGCGTCCACCCGCTCGCCCTGCATCGCCAGGGTGAGCTGGCCGTAGGGCAGCTCCTTGATGCGGTCGATGCGCCCGGCGAGCAGGTTGAACTCCACTCCGGTCTCGCGCGCCACCCGGCTCAGCGACGGGCTCAGCGTGGCGTCGCCGCGGAAGCTCAGGCGCAGGATGCGGCCGCTGACGCGGGCGAACGGTGCCAGCTCGCTGGCCGCTTCTTCCGGCAGCGCCTCGTTNACGAAGCGCTTGGTGGTGGGATGCTGCGGATGCAGGAACACGTCGGCGACCGCACCGCGCTCCACGATCGCGCCGGCGTCGAGCACCGCCACCCGGTCGCACACGCGGCGCACCACGTCCATCTCGTGGGTGATCAGCACGATGGTGAGCTTCAGCTCGCGGTTGATCTCGGCCAGCAGTTCCAGCACCGAGGCGGTGGTCTGCGGGTCGAGCGCGCTGGTGGCTTCGTCGCACAGCAGGATGGACGGCCGGTTGGCCAGCGCGCGGGCGATGCCGACGCGCTGCTTCTGGCCGCCGGAAAGCTGCGACGGGTACTTGTCGGCATGCGCGCCCAGCCCCACCCGCGCCAGCAGCTCGTCGACGCGGGCGCGCAATGCGCCGGCATCGCGTTCGCCGGCCAGTCGCAGCGGGAACGCGACGTTGTCCGCCACCGTCTGCGAGGCGAGCAGGTTGAAGTGCTGGAAGATCATGCCGATCCGGCGCCGCTGCGCGCGCAATGCCGGCTCNGCCAGCGCGGTCATCTCGGTGCCGCCCACGAAGATGCGTCCGCCGCTGGGCCGTTCGAGCAGGTTGATCAGCCGTATGAGCGTCGATTTGCCGGCGCCGGACAGGCCGATGATGCCGAACACCTCGCCGTCGACGATGTCCAGGCTGAACGGCTGCAGCGCGGGGATGTCCCTGCCGTCGACGCGGTAGGACTTGTGCACATCGACGAAGCGGATCACGGCGGGGAAGTGGCCTGCGGACGGGTGCGCCATTCTATGCCACGGGCGCGGGCGGCGATGGCGTATGCTGCCGGATTGATCCATCACGACGGAGCCAAGGCCATGTCCAGCGTCTACGATTTCACCGTCCGCGACATCGACGGCAACCCGCGCTCGCTCGCCGAATGGCGCGGCAAGACCCTGCTGATCGTCAACGTCGCCTCCAAGTGCGGCTTCACCCCGCAGTACCAGGGGCTGGAGACGCTGTGGCAGGACCAGCGCGACCAGGGCCTGGTGGTGCTCGGCTTCCCCTGCGACCAGTTCGGCCACCAGGAGCCCGGCGACGAGGCCGAGATCAAGACCTTCTGCAGCACCCAGTACGACGTGACCTTCCCCATGTTCGCCAAGATCGAGGTCAACGGCGAGCACGCCGACCCGCTGTACAAGTGGCTGAAGAGCGAAGGCAAGGGCATCCTCGGCAGCGAGTCGATCAAGTGGAACTTCACCAAGTTCCTGGTCGACGCGGACGGCCAGGTGGTGAAGCGCTACGCCTCCACCGACACGCCGGAGAAGATCGGCAGGGATACGCGCGCCCGGCTGGGCGGCTGACGACGGTCGATCCCGGCGGCGTGGCGCCGTTCTGCTACCCTTGCCGGTCCTTGCCGACCAGGTCGGCTGACCCGCCCTCCTTGACGAGACCGCCATGCAGATTGCCCAGAACTCCGTTGCCGCCTTCCACTACACGCTGACCGACGACGAAGGCCAGGTCATCGACAGCTCCGAGGGCCGCGAACCGCTGACCTACCTGCATGGCAGCGGCCACATCGTGCCGGGCCTGGAAAAGCAGATGGAAGGCCGCGTGGTCGGCGACAAGTTCACCGCTGACGTGGCGCCGGAGGAAGGCTATGGCGTGCGCCACGAGGAGCTGATGCAGGAAGTGCCGCGCGCGGCGTTCCAGGGCGTCGAGGACATCCAGCCCGGCATGCAGTTCCAGGGCCACGGTCCGGAAGGCCAGATCAACGTCACCGTCACCAGGGTCGAGAACGACACGGTCTTCATCGATGCCAACCACCCGCTGGCCGGCAAGACACTGCACTTCGCCATCGAGGTGACCGACGTGCGCGGCGCCAGCGAGGAAGAACTGGCGCACGGCCACGTGCATGGCGCCGGCGGCCACCACCACTGATCCCGGCGCGGCCCGGCCGCGTATCCGCCAATGCGACGAAGGCCCGGCGCTTGCTCCGGGCCTTCGCCGTTCTCAATACCAGTCGAGCAGCGACACGCCCAGGCCGAGGTAGGTGGCGTCGTGGTTGTAGTCGATCAGGCTTTCGCCGTAGCCCTTGAATACTTCCATGTAGCCGCGCAGGTTGCCGGCCATCGGGAAGCTCCAGCTGAAGCGCGCCGAGCCGTGGCTGCGGCTGCCGCCGCGCAGGGAGTGGCGCAGCAGCATGCCGAACTCCTGGCCGTGCCATTCGTGCACGACCTGCATCTCGCCGCGGCCCATGTAGTCGCCGATGTCGGGGTTGTTGTCGTCGCGGCGCGCTTCCGGCACGCGCCACCATGGGCGCAGCATCACGGTCCAGCCGTCGCGTTCGAAGCCGACGTTGGCGATCACCCGGTTCCAGCTGCGCGACAGCGGGTTGCCGCGGCCGTTGGACTGGTGGTTGAAGCCGATGCCGAGCATCCGCCCCTCCCAGCCCAGCAGCCGGTAATGAGTGTCGAACACCAGCATCGCCTCGGGCTCGTAGTTGGTCTCGCGGAACGGGCGTGACTGCTTCGAGTTGTAGACCTGCCAGCGCGAGGACTGGGTGTAGCCCACCCACAGGTCGCCGGCGTCGCCGAACACGCCCTGCCACAGCTTGGCTTTCAGGCTCAGCTGGAACTTCGCTTCCGCGTTGTCCAGCTGTTCTCCAGGACCCGGCACGGTGTTGTCCGGGTTCGGGCTGTGCGGCCGCTTGTTCTGGTTGCTGGTGGCGAACACGGGCAGCACGAACACCGGCTTGTAGCCGCGGATGTTGAAGGTGCCGAGCTTGCTTTCCGGCGACAGCTCCCAGCGGCTGTCGAGCAGCGACAGCGGCGTGGCCACTTCACTGTTGGCGTCGCTGTCGGCGTCGGCAGTCCTCTGGCGGTCGCGGCTGAAGATGTCCGGCGTGACGGTGGCCTGGTCCACCCGCTTCTGCGCGATCGGCAGGTTGACCCGGCCGGTCGCGTGGTCGTAGCAGGCCAGCCGCTGGGCGTCGCTCTCGATCGCGGTGCAGGCGCGGATGTCGGTGGGGTTCGGGTTTTGCGCGTGCACGGCGGGAACCGGCACGCCGGCGAACAGGGCCAGCAGGGCGGCCATGGTCGAGCGTTTCATGCAGGAAAGTCCCTGGCAGGGCGGCGGGCCAGTCTAGCCGAGCGGCCATCGGCAGCGCTGACCGGCGCATGAAACGCCTGCCGCGTCCGCGGCTGGCGCCTGCGGCGCGCGTCTACTTGCCGCCGGTCCAGCGTGCGTACTCGCTCTTGCTGATGCGGCCGTCGCGGTTGTGGTCGGCGTAGAGGAAGTCGTTGGCGAGCAGCGGGTAGGCCGAGGCCTGCTCCTCAGTGATGTATTTCCCGCCGCCGGACAATTGCTCGAACGAGGGCGCGGGGCCGGCCGGCGGAGGCGGCGGCATGCTGGAGTGCACGACCAGCTCGCCGGCCGGCGTGTTCAGGATGGCGGCCGTGGTCGCCGGACTGGCCGGTGCCGATGCCGTGTCTGTCGGCGTCTGCGGCGGCGCCGACGCCGCGTTCTGCGCCAACAGGGGGGCGCCGCACAGCAGGCCGCCCGTGGCGAAGGCGATCAACAGGGATTTGCGTGATTTCATCATCGGTACTCCATGCCAGAATGACTGGACGAGAGTTGTGCCGGGGTCCGCGATCCATCGCGTGGGATTTCCGTTCGGCCCAACGCGAGTTTCACGCTAGCAGGGGTTTTGTATATGCCGGCTTACTATCCGTGTCATGGGGGCGTGAAGAAGCGTCGCTGTTGGGCGTCGCTTCAGGTGGTGGCCGCGTGCTGAGCCTGGCGCAGGCGCGTGCGCTGCAGCTGTTTGCACAGGGCCTGCTGCAGCCGCCGCGGCGGCGGCCCCGGCGCGACGACGTGGTGGCGACGATCGGGCGCATGGGCCTGCTGCAGATCGACACCATCCACGTGGTGGCACGCAGCCCGTACCTGGTGCTGCACTCGCGCCTGGGCGATTACCCGGCGAACTGGCTGGACGAGGCGTTGGCGCAAGGGCGGCTGGCCGAGTGCTGGGCGCACGAGGCGTGTTTCGTCAGCGCCGCCGACGTCGCCTGGCATCGCGGCGGCCACGACCATCGCACGCATCACTGGGCGCATCGCAGCGCGGCACGGATGCATCGCGAGCAACGCGCCGAGATGGATGCGCTGCTGCAGGCGATCCGCGCCTCCGGCCCGGTGCGGGCGGCCGATTTCGCGCGCAAGGACGCTGCCGCCAAGCCGGGCTGGTGGGAATGGAAACCGGAGAAGCGCTGGCTGGAAGCATGGTTCGCGCTGGGCGAACTGATGGTGGCGCGGCGCGAGAACTTCCAGCGCGTCTACGACCTGGCCGAGCACGTGCTGGCCCGGCTCGACCCGCCGTTCGATGCCGCGCTGGCGCCGACCGCGGGCGAACGCCGCCGGCGTTTCATCATCGACGGCGTGCGTGCGCTGGGGGTGACGCCGGCAGCCTGGATCGCCGACTACTTCCGCCTGAAGCCGAAGGTCGGCGACCGCGAGCTGGCGCCGCTGGTGGCCAGCGGCGAACTGCTGACGGTGCCGGTGGAGGGCTGGAGCGTGCCGGGTTACGTGCACCGCGACCACGCCGAAGCGCTGGACAAGGCGCTGGCCGGTCGCCTGCGCGCCACCCGTACCGCACTGCTGTCGCCGTTCGACCCGCTGGTGTGGGACCGGGCGCGCGCGCTGGCGATGTTCGATTTCGAATACACCATCGAGTGCTACACGCCGGCAGCGAAGCGCCGCTACGGCTACTACGTGCTGCCGATCCTGCACCGCGGCCGGCTGGTCGGCCGGCTCGACGCGAAGGCCCATCGCGGCAGCGGCGTGTTCGAGGTCAAGGCCTTGTTCCTGGAGCCCGGGGTGTCGCCGGAACCGGCGCTGGCGCAGGCGCTCGCCGGGGCGATTGCCGATACCGCCCGCTGGCACGGTACCCCGGCGATCCAGCTGGGACAAACCCAGCCGGCAGCGCTGGCGCGATTGCTGCGCGCGGCGTGGCGAGATGCCGGCTAGCCTCGCTGCCAAGGCTCGGGGGGCTTACGGCGTGCTGCTTGAGGGTGCCGGGTTCCCCGCGCACGGCTTGCCGTGCAGGGCCTGGCGCAACTGGCTGGCCAGCGAGTTGCAGCGTGCCGCCAGTTGCGGCCGGATCTGCGGGTTCTTCGCATCGCGCAACAGCCCGGCGCGCATCGCCTCGTAGCGGGACGGCAGCTGGTCCGGCGGGAAGATCGCCGCCGCGCGGTGGCAGGCCAGGTAACTGGCGAGGTAGTCGTCGCAGGCGGCAATGCCGGTGGTCCCGGACAGGTCGGACTCGGCGGCGGGTCGACTGCCGCTGGCTGCGGCATGCTCCCGATGCCGGGCAACGGCAGCCTTGGTGGCGGTGGCCGGAGGTGTCGTGGTGGATCGGGTCGTCGCGCGGGTATCCGGGTGCCGCGCGCAGCCCGCCAGCAGCAGGCCTGCGCACACGCCAGCCAGGATCAGGCGGAACAGGGCAGGCATCATGGCTCTCCTCGGGGTGACGGCAGTGCCGGCGGGCCGGTGGCCGGCGCGGCGGCGGGGTGGCCGCCACTAGACCGCGCTGAAGGTCAAGAGAATCTGAATTTGCCGCCGGAGCGAGCGGAAACGGTGAATCCGCGCCATTCCGTCCGGCCCCGCCGTGCCGCTATGATCCGCCCACTGTGTTTGCCGGGGTCAGCAGAGTCTGTGGCCCGATGCAGCCGATCCGCGATCTGCCTCATCGTTCACCCCTGGGTTGTTTCCTTGCATACCAGTCAAGCCGGCCGGTCGCCGCATGGCGCCGTGTCCATAATCCTGAGGAGTGATTGACATGTCTGATCGTCAGATGGGTACCGTCAAGTGGTTCAACGACGCCAAGGGCTTCGGTTTCATTGCCCGCGACAATGGCCCGGACGTTTTCGTGCACTTCCGCGCCATTACCGGCAGCGGCTTCAAGAGCCTGCAGGAAGGCCAGCAGGTCTCGTTCAAGGTGGTGCAGGGCCAGAAGGGCCTGCAGGCCGAGGAAGT
>JGI26538J50259_1002386_pt1 | contig 9803 bp, 8 predicted proteins | sample ThiBio_1000_plan_FD_50259 | JGI IMG/M metagenome (IMG submission 50259)
ACGGTATGGCGCACCCCGTAATAAGGAATTTTCTGGGTCAGGTCCTGTACGAAATAAGGACGTTCCGGGCGGGGCCCGACGAAACTCATGTCGCCAAAGAANACATTGAAAATCTGCGGAAGCTCGTCGATGCGNGTGCGCCGGATGAANCGCCCGGTAAGCGTCACGCGGCTGTCGTTCTGGCCGGCCCAGCGNGGCTTGCCGTCTTTTTCGGCATCGACGCACATGCTGCGNAACTTGAGAATGGTGAAATTGCGACANCCTTCGCCGACGCGCTCCTGACGGTAGAGCACCGGGCCCGGGCTTTCCAGCTTGATGAACAGCGCGGTGAGCGCCATGATCGGCAGGCAGACAATCAGCATGGCCGCGCTCACCAGCAGGTCGAACAGGCGCTTGGCCGTGTCGCGCAGCATGCCCTGGTGGAAACCTTCGGACAGGATCATCCAGCTGGCATTCATCGAATCGAGCTGCAGATGGCCGTTTTCACGTTCGAAGAAGCTCGACAACTCAAGAACCCGTATGCCGTAAAGCTTGCATTTAAGGAGATCCTGCACCGGCATGCCGCCGCCACGACGATCCCGCACGGCGAGAATGATTTCACCGATTTGCAGGCGAACAGCCAGTTCGGGCAGGGGCTCCTGGGTGTCGAGAATGCGGGCATGATCGACGAAATGATGACTGCCGCCCATCGGGAGATACCCGATGATCTGGATGTTGCTGGCATGGGAACGCCTGGCCAGCATGGCTTCGACGTGCGCGGCGCGACTGCCGGTGCCGATCACCAGGGCGCGGGTTTTGAGCGCGCCCACCCGCGCCCACCGGATGAACAGGGCGCGGCTGAGCAGAATGCCCAGCAGCGCCAGACCGAACGACAACAGGAAGGCGCCGCGNCCCACCAGCAAGGCNGGGAAGAAATAGAACAGCAGGCTCATGGTCACCAGGCCCAGTCCGAAGCTCAGGCCCAGACGCTGNAACAGGGCGCGCACCCCTCCCTGCCATTCAAGATCGTACAGGCCGCTCGCGGTCATCAGTCCCAGCATGACGAGGGCAAAGGCGAGGGCNTTCGGCAGCAGCGGATCGAGTTCAGGCGGAATCAGGTGGCCNTCAAGAAAGCGNACNCCCACGCCGGCGTAGATCGATCCGCTGAGGATCAGCGCTTCGATCAATACCAGAAGCAATAAATTCAGCGGCACNTAGTGCCTGAAAAATCGGATCACGGCCGTTGACTCATCAGAACCATGGAGGGGGTGGAAGCATTTTCCATGCTAGGGGTCGTCACGACNGGAATGATCAAATGAGTGTCCTGACCTGGGGCAAGCGCAGGCGCCGCGGACTGCCATCGGCCTGCAGGCGTTTCATGTTGCGCAGTTCGGAAGCGGGGTAGACGGTGAGATCGATGCGCGCGCGGGAGTCGTCAATCATGAAGCGGGGATGAATGCGTCCCGGGGTGTCCGTGACCCGGTGCTCGCCGGCCTGGTAGGGCACAGGCAGACGCATCAGCAGAAACTCCACGTCCTTCTGGTGGTCGGTAAAGAGTTGCAGATTGATGTCGGCGTGCGGTCCGGCCGTGCCGTTGAGNACGGCNCCGGTGAGATGAGGGTCGAAGTCTGCGAACTGTTCCATGTATTCAATGGCGGTTTGCCGCAGCAGCGCCAGATGTGCCCGGGTTTCGCCGGTCTGGTAAATGGCCTGGTAGCTGCGCAGCGCGTCTTCNANCTGCTGGTTGTCGGGCAGATTGCCGCTGTCGGACGCGCCAAGCTGGCGCGCGGCCTTGCGCTTGGCGCTNCCGTANTCGAGACTNCCGTCCTCGGCCAGTATGCGCGCCGCCGCATGGGCGATGCGACGGCGCATGTCCTGATGTTTCATGGTGGAGGCCCGGGCAGGGTTGGCGCGGAATCTCCCGGCGTGTCGATGCCTGTGTTCCATCCGGCCGGGGGCGCGTCGGGGGGCGGAAATTCCTGATAGAAATGTTCGACCATCCCCTCTGAATGGGTGCCCAGGATATTTCCCAGGAATTCTCCTATCGGGGAATCGGGCAGCCGGGTGCCGGTGTTCGGATCGATATTCACGCTGACGATGCCGGCGGGCATGGTCCAGCCCAGTTGCGGTACNCCTTTCAACGCGGGGCCCATGAAGCCCATCCAGATCGGCAGGGCGGATTGCGCGCCGGTTTCGTGCCGNCCGAGCGAGCGNGGCTGGTCGTAACCCATCCAGGCGATGGCCACCAGATCGGGCGTATAGCCGGCGAACCANGTGTCGCGCGCATCGTTGGTCGTGCCGGTCTTGCCGGCGATGTCGCTGCGCCCGAGTTTGGCGGCGCGTGCGCCGGTCCCGTAGCGCACCACATCCTGCAGCATGTCCGTCATCAGCCAGGCGTTACGTGGATCGATCACGCGCGGGGCGCTTCCTCCTGCCGTCTGCGGCTTGGCTTCCATCAGCAGCCGGCCATCCTTGTCGTAGACCTTGTCGATCAGATAGGGCGTGACGCTGAAACCGCCATTGGCGAAGACGCCGTAGGCCGCAGCCAGTTGCAGCGGGGTGACGCTGCCCGCGCCGAGCGCCATGGTGAGATAGGGGGGGTGACGGGCAGGGTCGAAGCCAAAACGCCGGATATAGTCGCGCGCGTAATTCGGTCCGATCCCCTGCAGAATGCGTACCGATACCAGATTGAGCGATTTGGTCAGCGCGGTGCGCATGCGCACCGGGCCGCTGGTGCCGCCGTCGTAATTCTGCGGCTCCCAGGCGGTGCCGCCCGCCTCTTCGGCGCTGAGCGTCAGCGGCATGTTGTCGATCATGGTGGCCGGGGTGTAGCCTTTTTCCAGGGCGGCCGAATAGATGAACGGCTTGAAGCTCGAACCGGGCTGCCGCCAGGCCTGGGTGACGCGGTTGAATTTATTGCGGTGGAAATCGAAGCCGCCGACCAGTGCGGTGATGGCGCCATTGTTCGGATTCAGGGCCACCAGCGCGGCCTCCACTTCGGGAAGCTGTGCCAGCCGCCATTGCAACGGCTTGCCGCCGGTCGCCTGGACGCGTACCACGGCGCCGGGGGCAAGCTGGCGTCCTTTTTTTCCGCTTGTCCAGTTGGCCACCCATTTGAGCGAGTCGCCGGTAATCTCGACGACCGTGTCGTCCTCCAGCTGGGCGCGGATCAGTTTGGGGCTGACGTTCACGACGACGGCAGGCAGCATGTCGCTGACTGGCGCGAGATCTTCCAGCGCGTTGGCGATGGCCGCTTCGCGATCGGCCTTGTCAGCGGGCAGNCTGACTTCTTTTTCCGGNCCGCGNTAGCCATGGCGCTGNTCGTAGTCGGCAATGCCGCGCCANACCGCGAGGTCGGCCGCGGCCTGTTGGGCGCGGCGCAAGGTGGTGATGGCCTTGTAACCCGAACTGTAAATCGATTCGCCATATTTTTCGAACAGGGTCTGGCGCACCATTTCGGCGGCGTAATCGGCCGAAACGTCCGTTTGCTGCCGGGCCTGGCGAATCACCAGTTTCTGTTTGACGGCGGCCTGCCAGGTCGCCTGGTCAATGAATTTGAGCGTGCGCATCCGCCCCAGGACATATTCCTGGCGTGCCTTGGCGCGGGGGAAATTGACGACCGGATTGTAGCGTGAGGGCGCCTTCGGCAAGCCGGCCAGCATGGCGAATTCCGGCAGCGACAATTCGCGCATCGGTTTGCCGAAGTAGGTGCGGGCGGCNGCTTCGAAGCCGTAGGCACGCTGGCCCAGATAGATCTGGTTGAGATACAGCTCGAGAATCTTGTCCTTCGTCAGGCTGTGTTCGATCTTGATCGCCAGCATGGCCTCGGACAGTTTGCGGGTGAGCGTTTTCTCGTTGGACAGGAAGAAGTTTCGCGCCACCTGCATGGTGATGGTCGAGGCGCCTTCCTTGGCGCCGCCGGATACCAGATTGGATACTGCGGCGCGCAGCACACCCAGCGTATCCACGCCGCCATGCTCATAGAAGCGCTCGTCTTCGGCGGCGATGATCGCCTGTTTCATGTAAGTCGGGACTTTCTCGATGGCGATGAACGCCCGCCGTTCCTCGCCGAATTCGCCGATCAGGGCGCCGTCGGCCGTGTAGACGCGTAACGGCAGCTTGGGTTTGTAGTCCGTCAGCGCTTCGAGCGGCGGCAGATTCGGGTAAATCAGGGCGGCCGCCAATCCGGCCAGTGCCGTGCCCACGACGCCGAGACTGACAATCAATGCCAGTGCGTAATGCCACCATTTCGAAAACATCCGATTCCTTCTTTGAAGATCCCGCAAGCGCAGGATCATCCCTGTCAAACATCCGGCCTGCCGGCTCATCCCGTCCGGTTTTCAAGGGACCGGGGCGGGCCGCTTGCCGTGCAGTGTACTTGCGGCGGCCCACGCGCGGACAGTATTGGTCAAATCCGTGAGGGGACGCCTAAAGTTTCCGGCGATTATAGGCGTTAGTGGTGTTGGAAATTGGACACAATTGTTCAATCCCGAAGTTGCCGCAAGAAAAAAACTGTTAAAAACCGTGTGTTGTTGCTAGCATCTAAAAACACTTATAAGAANAAGCTACAACTCACAGAAGTGTAAAGGAAAACTCTTGCACCTGAATATCAATCTGGACTGGCTGTCTGCCAAGGGACTGCCCATCCTGGGNCTCGACATCAGCACGACCGCGGTCAAGCTGGTGGAATTGTCCGACGCCGGGAAGGGCATGCTGCGGGTGGAGCGCTATGTCATCGAACCCTTGCCCAAGGATGCCGTGACGGACGGCAATATCGCCAATCTCGATCAGGTGGCCGATGCCTTGCGTACCGCCTGGAAGGGTCTGGGNACGCGAATCAGGCACGTCGCCCTGGCGTTGCCGTCNTCGGCCGTCATCACCAAGAAAATCCTGGCGCCCGCCAGCCTCAAGGGGATCGACCTGGAGAATCAGGTCGAGGCCGAGGCNAACCAGGTCATCCCCTTTTCACTGGATGAGGTGAATCTGGATTTCCAGGTGCTGGGCCCGTCGCCCGGCAGCCCGGACGATGTGCAGATCCTGCTGGCCGCGGCGCGCAAGGAAAAGGTCGAGGACCGCGTGGCGGCCGTCGAGGCNGCNGGCCTCAAGGCGCTGATCATGGACGTCGAATCCTATGCCACGCAGACCGCCTACGAACAGATCGCCCATCTGCTGCCGAATAACGGCGCCGGGCAGATCGTGGCGATCATCGACGTGGGTGCGCAGAACATGCACATCAATATCCTCAACGACAACGAGTCGGTCTATCTGCGCGAACACGGTTTCGGCGGCAACCAGCTCAACAATGAAATCTCGCGCCGCTACGGCATGACCGGCGAAGAGGCCGAGAATGCCAAGCGTAAGGGCACGCTGCCCGAGAGCTACGACATGGAAGTGCTGCAGCCCTACAGCGAGACCCTGGCCATGGAAATCGGCCGTGCACTCCAGNTGTTCACCACCTCCACGCAGTATCGCAAGGTCGATCAGATCCTGCTGGTCGGCGGCGGCGCCATGATTCCCGGTATTGATGAGGTGGTCGCCCAGCGCACCGGCACGCCGTCCATGGTCGTCAATCCGTTTGCCAACATGGCCGTCGGCTCCAAAATCCGGCCGCAGGCCTTGACCGCCGATGCGCCTTCCCTGTTTGTCGCTTGCGGCCTCGCCATGCGGAGGTTTGACCCACAATGATCCGCATTAACCTCCTCCCCCACCGTGAACTCGCACGTGCCGCCCGGCGGCGCCAGTTCAATATCCTGCTGGGCATTGCCGTGGCAACGGGTGTGCTTGTGGTCGTTCTCGGACACAGCGTGATTGCCGCGCGCCAGTCGACCCAGGATGCACGCAATGCTTACCTGGATCAGGAAATCACCCGGCTCGACGGCCAGATCGGCGAAATCAAGAAAATCCGCGAGCAGACGCAGGCGCTGCTGGAACGCAAGCAGGTCGTCGAGACCTTGCAGTCCAACCGCACCGAGGTCGTCCATTTGTTCGACCAGATGATCCGCCTGTTGCCCGACGGGCTCTATCTCAAGTCCTTCAAACAGGCGGGCGGCATCGTGACCATCAGCGGGTTTACCCAGTCGAGCGCGCGCGTTTCGACGCTGATGCGAAACCTGGACAGCTCGCCCTGGTTCGACTCGGCCGCGCTGGTCGAGATCAAGGCCGCTACCGTGAACAACCTGCGCGCCAACGAGTTCGTGCTGACCGTCAAGCAGACGCCCCAGCAAGCGGACGACGCGAATGACAAGGGGGGCAAGGCATGACCCTGGACGACCTGAATAAACTCGACCTGAAGACGCTGGCCGACTGGCCGCTGCCAAGCAAACTCGTTGCACTGGGATTGTTGTGTGTGGCGATCGTGCTGGCCGGCTGGTGGTTCGACTGGCGCGGGGGGATGGAAACGCTCGATACCGCGAAGCAGAAGGAGACGGAACTTCGCGGCGTATTCATCACCAAGAAAAACCAGGCCATCAATCTGGAGGCCTACAAGAAACAGCTGGCCGATATCGGGCAGGCATTCGGCGCGTTGTTGAAGCAGCTGCCGAACAAGCAGGAAATGGATGCGCTGATCACGGACGTCAACCAGGCGGGGCTGGGGCGNGGNCTGCAGTTCGANCTGTTCAAGCCCCAGGCTGAAACCGTGTCCGAGTTTTATGCCGAAACGCCCATCCAGGTCAAGGTGACCGGCGGCTATCACGACATTGCCGCTTTCGTCAGCGATGTCTCCAAGCTGCCGCGCATCGTGACCTTGCAGGATATCTCCATGGAACCCGCCAAGGATGGCGTGCTGAATATGGACGCCATCGTCAAGACCTACCGTTACCTGGACGACGACGAAGTCATCGCCCGGAAGCAGAAAGCCAAGGAGCAAAAGAAATGAAGCGCCTGGCCATCGTATTGATCGTTACCGGCTTGAGCGGCTGCGGCGGCGGCGACATGGACGACCTGCGCCGCTTCGTCACCGAAACCGGCAAGGACACGCAGGGAAAGATCGACCCGCTGCCTGAAGTGAAGGTCTACGAGCCGTTCAGTTACGCGGCCTTCGACCTGCCCGACCCCTTCAAGCCCAGAAAGCTGTCGAGCGGCGGAGGCGGNGGCATGCAGCCCGATCTCAGCCGTCCGAAAGAGCCGCTCGAGGCGTTTTCTCTGGAAACCTTGAAAATGGTGGGCGTGCTGTCCCAGAAAGGCGTGATCCAGGCAGTGATCAAGACGCCGGACAACGCGATTTACCATGTCAAGAAGGGCAATTACATAGGCCAGAATTTCGGCCTGGTCACGCAGATCGGCGATAGCGAGGTCTCGCTGCGTGAAATTGTCCAGGACAGCGCCGGGGATTGGTCGGAGCGTACCAGCACCCTGAATTTGCAGGAATGATTGACAGGACTGAATTTCAAAGAGGCTGACATGAATGCATTGCCGAAAATTGCACAGAAAATGACCCGCCATTTGCTCGGCGTCATCCTATTCACCGGTCTGGTGCTGCCGTTCGCGGCGCACGCCGCCGACGCACCGCCCACGGGCAATGCGGTACAAAGCGTCGAAACCACGACCTTGCCCGGCGGCAAGGTCGTGGTGCGCGTCAATCTCAAGAAGGCNCTGGCNGCCACCCCGGCCGGCTTCACGGTGGGGAATCCGCCGCGCATCGCGCTCGACCTGCCCGATACGGGCAANGCCATGGGCCGCAACACCGTCGAGGCCAACCTCGGCCCATTGTCCAGCGTGAACGTGGTGCAGGCCGGAACGCGCACCCGTCTGGTGCTCAACCTGAATAAATCGGTCGAATACGATGCCAGCGTGGACGGCAAATCCCTGTTGATCGCCCTGGGCGATGTCGGGGCCAGCGTCACGCCCGTGAATGTCAGCCCGCGTTTTGCCGAGACACGCCCCGGCGATGCGCGTCACGCCATCCGAGATGTCGATTTCCGACGCGGCTCGGCGGGTGAGGCGCGCATCGTCACCACCCTGTCCGACGCCCAGGCCGGGATCAACATCCGCCGACAGGCCAACGGCGTGATCGTCGACTTCGTGGGCACCGAATTGCCGAAAACCCTGCAACGCCGCCTGGACGTGGCCGACTTCGGCACACCGGTGCAGACCGTGGAAACCTACGCCCTCGGCGACAACACGCGCATGGTGATCCAGCCCAAGGGCGGCTGGGAATATTCCGCTTACCAGACCGACAACAACTTCATCGTCGAAGTCAAGCAGAGCGACGACGCCCAGAAGAAAACAGCCGACGGCAAGGTGAAATACACCGGCGAGAAGCTCTCGCTTAACTTCCAGAATGTCGAAGTGCGTTCGGTGCTGCAGGTCATCGCCGATTTCACCGGCCTCAACATCGTCGCCAGCGACACCGTGACCGGCAACCTCACCTTGCGCCTGAAAGACGTGCCATGGGATCAGGCGCTCGACCTCATCATGCAGACCAAAGGTCTCGACAAGCGCGAGAACGGCAACGTGATCTGGATCGCCCCCAAAGACGAGTTGATGACCAAGGAAAAACTGGAATTCGAAGCCAAGAATGCGGTGGCCGACCTGGAGCCGTTGACGACCGAGTACATCCAGCTCAACTACATGCGCGGATGAGGCGCGATCGATGTTGTACGGGGCGACGGGTTCGTCCAACTCGGCGAGAAGCGAAGCGGTGAACTGTTCCGCGCAGGCACAAGGTCTGCAAGGTGTGGCCGCTCAGGCCGCCGCTCAGCAGAGTCAGGCGAATGATGTCGAGAAGGTTCTCACCAAGCGGGGTCGTGCGACCTATGAACTGAAAACCAACACGCTCATCATCACCGATACCGCACGCAAGATTCAGGAAATTCGTGAACTGCTCGCACGTCTGGACGTACCGGCACGCCAGGTCATGATCGAGGCGCGGGTCGTGGTGGCGGACAGTAACTGGAGCCGCGATCTGGGTGTGCGGCTGAATTTTGCCGCACAGAATAGCGCGGGAAATCGAACATTCAGCGGGAATGGACAAGCATTACCTGGCGCGACGGGCACGCTTCCCGGCTTGCTGATGAATCTGATCGACCCGACCAATCAGAACATGCTGGGCCTTGAATTGCAGGCACTGGAGGCAGACAACCGAGGCAAGGTGGTGTCCAACCCGCGTGTAATGACCAGCAATCAGAAGCCTGCGGTGATTCTCAATGGTACGCAGATTCCCTATATCACACCGGGTACGCTCAGCTCGCCCGCAACGGTCACGTTCAAGGATGTGTTCCTGTGCCTGCTGGTCGATCCACAGATCCTGAACAACGACTCGCTGATCATGACGGTCGAGGTGCAGAAGGACGCCACCGATGCCTCCAATACGGTCAACGTGGCAGGCGTGGGTCCGGTTCCCGCGATCACGACCAAGCGCGTCAAGACCCAGGTGCGTGTCAATAATGGCGAAACCCTGGTCATTGGGGGCATTTTCGATCAGCAGGAAACGAACAATGTCAGCAAGGTGCCTTTGTTGGGTGATCTGCCGGTGCTCGGAAACCTGTTCAAAACAACATCGAAATCCGATGGCAAAACAGAATTGTTGATCTTCCTCACGCCGCGCATTCTCGACGATCGCCTGTCTCTCCGCTGATCGCGGCTGATATCGATAGTCAAAGCGCGGGCATGTCCCGCGCTTTTTTTGGCTTATTCTTTGCCCCTCGTGCGCCGCTATCCATCCGGCCGCTCTCAATTAGAATGGCGTCATGAGCAAGCGAGACAATCTATACCTCGTCGGATTGATGGGAGCCGGGAAGACCACCGTGGGGCGGCTGTTGGCCAAGCATTATGGGTGTGTCTTTTACGACTCGGACCACGAGATCGAGGCGCGTACCGGCGTG
>JGI26538J50259_1002389_pt1 | contig 9784 bp, 10 predicted proteins | sample ThiBio_1000_plan_FD_50259 | JGI IMG/M metagenome (IMG submission 50259)
ATCACGTCGGTCAGCGAGTCGCCGCGCAGGCGGCTGGCCGCGCTTTCGCCCATCACCCAGCGGATCGCGTCGATGATGTTGGATTTGCCGCAGCCGTTGGGGCCGACCACGCCGATCATGTTGCTCGGCAGGTGCAGGGTGGTCGGGTCCACGAAGGACTTGAAACCGGCGAGTTTGATCGTGCTCAGGCGCATGCAGTGTTCAACGGTAGGGTGCTACGGCCGGTGCAGCCGGATGACAGGGCACTGTGCCAAACGCGGGGGCCTGCTGCAATGCGTGTCCGCGTGAGATTTAGTGTAAAGAATACGATACAACTCATTGATAGATATTATTTCTCGACGGCATCTATGGAAACGGCATGGATCCCGTTGTCCATCAACCCCTGCAGCGCCGCGTAGACCATTCGGTGCCGGCGGATCGGCAACAGCCCGGTGAAGGCGGGGCTGGCGATGCGCACGCGGAAATGGCCCTTGCCCTCACCCGCATGCCCGGCGTGGAGGTGGCCTTCGTCGACGATTTCCAGCTCGGTCGGCGCCAGGGCCTGGGTCAGGCGCTGGCGCATCTGCTCGATCATCGCCTCGCTCACGCCGGCAGGGCCTTGCGGAATGGCTTGATCTGCACCTCGGCGTAGACGCCGGCCGCCACGTAGGGGTCGGCATCGGCCCAGGCGCGGGCGTCGGCCAGCGACGGAAACTCGGCCAGGATCAGGCTGCCGCTGAAGCCGGCCGGGCCCGGATCTTCGGACTCGATCGCCGGGAACGCGCCGGCCACGAACAGGCGGCCCTCATCCAGCAGCGCCTGCAGCCGCGCGATGTGCGCGGGCCGCGCTCCCTTGCGCTTCTCCAGCGAGTCGGCAACGTCCGTTCCGATGATGGCAAACCACATGATCAAGCCTCCTGGTGGGATGGGTCGCGAGTCTGGCTCATGCGTGGCGCGCGGCTGCGGCCAGCTGCGCGGTGTCGACACGCACGAAAATCGAATCGCCCAGCGCGGTGAGCACTTCGCCCGCGTGGACCTCGCACAGCACGCGGGTCTTGCGCCCGACTTCGCCCTCNACGCGCGCCTTCAGCGTCAGCGGCACGTCCATCGGGGTGGGCTTGAGGAACTTGATGCCGAGGCTGCCGGTGACGCAGTCGATGCGCGGCTTGCTGTCCGGCGCGCGCTGCTCGGCACGGTAGTGGTATGCCATCGCGGTCCAGTTGGAATGGCAGTCCACCAGCATCGCGATCAGCCCGCCGTAGACCAGCCCCGGCCAGCCGTGGAAATCCGCTCCCGGCAGGTGCGTGCTGACCACGTGCACGCCGTCCTCGTGCCAGTGGCTCTTGATGTGCAAGCCGTGAGGATGGGCGCTGCCGCAGCCGTAGCAGACGCCGTCGGGCGCGGCCAGGTCCTGCAGCGCGGGCACGTCGGCGCTCATGCTTCCGGTCGCATGTACGGGAACAGCAGCACGTCGCGGATCGAGGACGCGCCGGTCAGCAGCATCACCAGGCGGTCGATGCCGATGCCGAGGCCGCCGGTGGGCGGCAGGCCCACTTCCAGCGCGCGGATGTAGTCGGCGTCGAAGTGCATGGCCTCGTCGTCGCCGGCGTCCTTGGCGTCGACCTGGGCCTGGAAGCGTGCGGCCTGGTCTTCCGGGTCGTTCAACTCGGAGAAGCCATTGGCGATTTCCTTGCCGCCCACGAACAGCTCGAAGCGGTCGGTGATGCCCTTGTCGGTATCGTTCTCCCGCGCCAGCGGTGACACCTCCACCGGATGCTGGGTGATGAAGGTCGGCTGGATCAAGGTGTGCTCCACCGTCTTTTCGAAGATCTCCAGCAGCAGCTTGCCCCAGCCATAACCGTCCTTGATCTGTATGCCGAGCCGCCTGGCGTGCGCGGCCATCGCTTCGCGGTCGCGCAGCTCCTCGCGCCGGATCTCGGGGTTGTGCTCCAGCACCGCGTCTTCCATGCGCCAGCGGCGGAACGCCGGGCCCACGTCGATGTCGGCGCCGTCCCAGTGCAGCCGCGTCGTGCCCAGCACGGCCTGCGCGGTGTCGCGGATCACGCTCTCGGTGAGGTCCATGATCTCGTGGTAGGTGGCGTAGGCCTGGTACAGCTCCAGCATGGTGAACTCGGGGTTGTGTCGGGTCGACACCCCTTCGTTGCGGAAGTTGCGGTTGATCTCGTAGACGCGGTCAAGCCGCCGACCACCAGGCGCTTCAGGTACAGCTCCGGTGCCACGCGCAGGTACAGATCCAGATCCAGCGCGTTGTGGTGGGTGACGAACGGTTTGGCCGTGGCGCCGCCGGGGATCACGTGCATCATCGGCGTCTCCACTTCCATGAAGCGGCGCGACGGCGCTTCCAGCCATTGACGCATGGTGCCGATGATCCTTGAGCGCAGCATGAAGGTACGGCGCGCTTCCTCGGTGACGATCAGGTCCACGTAGCGCTGGCGATAGCGCTGCTCCACGTCGGCCATGCCGTGATGCTTGTCGGGCAGCGGGCGCAGGCTCTTGGTCAGCAGGCGCAGGTGATCCACGCGCACCGAAAGCTCGCCGGTCTTCGTGCGCATCAGCGTGCCTTCGGCACCCACGATGTCGCCCATGTCCCAGCCCTTGAACGCCTCGTAGACCTCGCCAACCGTGCCGGCATGGATGAACAGCTGGATGCGTCCGCTGAAATCCTGCAACTGCACGAAGCTGACCTTGCCCTGCACGCGCTTGAGTACGATGCGNCCGGCCATCTTCACCCGGCGCGCNGCCNCTTCGACGGCTTCGGCCGTGTGCACGTCCTTGTCGGCGAACTCGGTTTGCAGNTCGCCGGCGAAGCTGTCGACCTTGAAGTCGTTCGGAAACGCGATGCCCTGCCCGCGCAGCGCCNTGAGTTTTTCGCGGCGCTCGGCGATCAACTTGTTCTCGTCGGGAAGGGTGTCGGTGACTTCGCTCATGGATGGTTCCGTGGCTGCCAGCGCGCGCTGGACAGTGGATGTCTCGTGGATGGGGCGGCGCTCAATTGCCCTTGTCGAAAATCTGCTTGACGCCGCGTTTGGTGGCATCCCAGCCCTCGCGCGCGCCGTGGCCGATGGCGACGCCTGCCTTCTTCGCGCCATGGCCGATGCCGGTGCCGGCCTCTTTCGCGCCGTGCCCGATCTTCCTGGCCACATGCCTGGTCGCGTGACCGACATCGCGGGCGCCGTCGGCGACGCCGTGGCCGACCGCCTTGGCATCCTGCTTGATGCCCTGTCCGGCGCTGCCCTGCGACGACTGCGCTGCCGCGCCGAACGCCATCAGCGCGACCAAGGCGATCAGGAAGATGCCGATCTTCTTGCTGTTCATGCGCGTCACCTCGTCAATGGGCNGGTCGAAGGGAATCGGGCGTCAGGCATCGATGCGCTTGGCGCCGGCTTCGAGGCCGGATTTCAGGCTTGCCTCGATGAACTCGTCGAGGTCGCCGTCGAGCNCCTTCTGGGTGTCCGAACGCTCGATGCCGGTGCGCAGATCCTTGATGCGGCTCTGGTCGAGCACGTAGTTGCGGATCTGGCTGCCCCAGCCGATGTCGGACTTGGTCGCTTCCAGCGCGTCCCTCTCGGCATTGCGCTTCTGCACTTCCAGTTCGTACAGCTTGGCGGCCAGCATCTTCATCGCGCGGTCGCGGTTGGCGTGCTGGCTGCGCTCAGTCTGGCAGGCCACGACCGTGTTGGTGGGCACGTGGGTGATGCGCACCGCCGACTCGGTCTTGTTGACGTGCTGGCCGCCTGCACCCGACGAACGGTATACGTCGGTCTTCAGGTCGGCCGGGTTGATATCGATCTCGATGCTGTCGTCCACTTCCGGCGAAACGAATACCGAGGTGAAACTGGTGTGCCGGCGGTTGTCCGAATCGAACGGGCTCTTGCGCACCAGCCGGTGCACGCCGATCTCGGTCTTCAGCCAGCCGTAGGCATAGTCGCCCTCGACGCGGAACGTGGCGGACTTGATGCCGGCCACGTCGCCGCCGCTGACTTCCATCAGCTCGGCTTTCCAGCCACGGTGCTCGCACCAGCGCAAATACATGCGCAGCAGCATTTCGGCCCAGTCCTGCGCCTCGGTGCCGCCGGCGCCGGCCTGGATGTCGACGAACGCGTTCATCGCATCCATCTTGCCGGAGAACATGCGCTGGAACTCCAGCTTGCCGACCTGCGACTCCAGCTTGGCCAGGTCGTCGATCACCGACTGCGCGGTGTCGTCATCGCCGTCGGCGACGGCCATCTCCAGCAGGTCGCCGGCGTCGTCCAGGCCGGCAGTCAGCGTGTCGATGCCGTGGACGATGGTGTGCAATCGGGCGCGTTCGCGGCCCAGTTCCTGCGCGTTGGCCGGGTCGTCCCACACGGTGGGGCTCTCCAGTTCGCGGGTTACTTCTTCCAGGCGCTCGCGCTTGGTGGCGTAGTCAAAGATACCCCCTAAGCGCTTCGACGCGACCGCGGAGGTCGTCGATCTGCGCATGGATGGGATTGGTCTCGATCATCGTGAAATCTTGGTGGGAGGCAAGCACGCAAGAATAACAGACCCGTTTGCAGCCGGCGCCCCTTGCAGGGCGGGCACTGCCCGCCGACCTTTGATCCATGGCGACGGAAACCGGCGGGCGGTGCCCGCCCTAAGCAGCCGGCCGCATTCAGGCGAGCGCCTGGGCATGTACGCCTCTGACGGCACGCCCCGACGGATCGGCCGCGTTCGCGAACGCCGGATCCCACGCCAGCGCTGCGGGCGAGGAGCAGGCAATCGACTTGCCGCCGGGCACGGTCGCGGCGCAGGCCTCGCCGGGAAAGTGCTGCTCGAAGATGCGGCGGTAGAAATACGCCTCCTTGGTCGCTGGCGTGTTGAACGGGTAGCGCGCCGCGGCCGCGGCGAACTCGCGGTCGCTGACCGCCTGCTCCGCGTGCGCTTTCAAGCCGTCGATCCAGCCATAGCCGACGCCATCGCTGAACTGCTCCTTCTGTCGCCACAGGATCGNATCCGGCAGCGCGCCGTCGAANGCTTCGCGCAGAACCGCCTTCTCGATGCGTCCCTGCCCNGCCATCTTGTGCTTCGCATCNAGGCNCATCGCCACGTCGATGAACTCCAGGTCGAGGAACGGCACGCGCGCCTCCACGCCCCACGCCATCATCGCCTTGTTCGCGCGCAGGCAGTCGTAGCTGTGCAGCGCGTCGAGCTTGCGCACGGTTTCCTCATGGAACGCCTCGGCCGAGGGCGCCTTGTGGAAGTACAGATAGCCGCCGAAGATCTCGTCCGAACCCTCGCCGGACAGCACCATCTTCACGCCCATCGCCTTGATCCGCCGCGCCAGCAGGTACATCGGCGTGGCGGCGCGGATGGTGGTGACGTCGTAGGTCTCGATATGGCGAATCACTTCGGGCAGCGCGTCAAGGCCTTCCCAGAAGGTGTAGATGAAGCCGTGATGCACGGTGCCCAGCGCGTCGGCGGCGACCTGCGCCGCAGCCAGGTCGGGCGAGCCGTCCAGCCCGATCGCGAACGAATGCAGGCGCGGCCACCAGGCCTCGCTGCGGTCGTCGTCCTCGACCCGCTCGCGCGCGAACTGCGCGGCGCAGGCGGCGACCAGCGACGAATCCAGCCCACCGGAAAGCAGCACCCCATACGGCACGTCGGTCATCAGCTGGCGATGCACGGCCTGCTCAAACGCCTTGCGCAAGGCCGGAGCAGCCACGTCATGGCCGCGCGTGGCGGCATAGTCGCGCCATGGCCTGGCGTAGTAGCTGCGCAGTTCGCCGCTGGCGCTGTCGTAGACATGACCCGGCGGGAACGGCGCCACGTCGGCACACACGCCGACCAGCGCCTTCATCTCCGAGGCCACGCACAGGCGGCCTTGCGCGTCGTGGCCCCAGTACAGCGGGCAGACGCCGATCGGGTCGCGCGCGATCAGGTAGCGCTGCGCCTCGCCGTCCCACAACGCGAACGCGAAGATGCCGTTGAGCCTGCCCACGAAGTCGCTGCCGTGCTCGCGATACAGCGCGTTGATCACCTCGCAGTCCGAAGCGGTGGTGAATTCGTAGCTGCTGGCCGCACGCAATTCGCGGTGGTTGTAGATCTCGCCGTTCACCGCCAGCGCCAGCGCGCCGTCGCGCGAACGCAGCGGCTGCGCGCCGCTGGCCGGGTCGACGATGGCCAGCCGCTCGTGCACCAGGATCACCCCGGCGTCGACGAACACCCCGCTCCAGTCCGGCCCGCGATGNCGCTGGCGCTGCGACAACTCCAGCGCCTGCCGGCGCAACGCGGCCAGGTCGTCGCCCGGCTGCAGGTCGAACATTCCGAATATCGAGCACATGGTGGAAGTTTCCTCGTTGCTGTCTGTGGATACCGCTCTTCTGAAAAATCGGCCATGGAGACCGGGTTTGCCCTGCGTGGGCGGACCCGCGCAAAAATCAAACACCACAAAACGAAAGAGGCCCGCACTGGGCGGACCTCTTTCGCGTATTCGATGAAACTTGCAGCTACGCGAGGGCCCGCCAACGGTTGGCGTTGTTGTTCGCGCGATTATTGGTATTGCCGGCCAGCACGAAGCTGCGCGCGGAAGGCGCAGTGGAGTTCAAGCCGCTGGTGGCGAAGGAATGCATGGATCAACTTGAACAGATCATCCGACGCTTGGCAAGTGCTGGCACAGCAGTGACGCCAGCTGCCGCTTGCCGCTACATTGCCGCCAATGAGCCATGACGCAACACGGATGTCTGCCCGCTCCCGCACCGACCCGGCACCGATGCCCGCGGGAGGGCGGCCATTGCGCTGGTGGATTCCGCTGCTGGCCTGGTTGCTGCGCGGTTTCTATTTCGGCCGCATCCGCATCTTCGGTGCCCATCGGCAACCCGTGCCGCGACGCGGCGGTCGGCTGATCGTCAGCAGTCATCGCAACGGGGCGATCGACGGCTACACCGTGCTGCGGGTGTTTCCCGGCGCGCAAGGGCTGGTCTCGATCCAGTTGCTGCGGCATCCGCTGCTGCGCTGGATGTTCGACGGCATCGCGGTGGTGCGCGACAAGGATCGCGAGCGCTACGCCAAGCGGCGCGCCGCGTTCGCTCATCCCGTCGACGCCGGCTGCGCCCAACTGCGTGCGGGCGGCGACCTGGTGATCTTTCCCGAAGGCAGCAGCGAATGGGGCTGGCAGCCGCTGCCTTACCAGCGCGGCGCAGCGCGCATCGCGCGCACCTTGCTGGACGAGGGATTGTCGCTGGAGGTGCTGCCGCTGGGTTTGCACTACCAGGCGCCGGACCGCTTCCGTTCGCGCGTCGAGGCGCTGGTCGGAGTGCCGGTGAACTTGCCCGCACGCGATGCCGATGAATCCGATCGCGACTGGGAACGACGCATCCATCAGGCGATCGCGACCGCGCTCGACGCGGTCTCGGTGAACTGTCCGACCCCGGAGGTCTTTGCGACGACGGAAGCCTGGGCGACGGTGCGGGCCGCGGCGGGCGAGTCCTACGCGCTGGCGTTCATCGGCGCACAGCAACGCCCACAGGCGCCACCGCCGCCACCACCACGCGCTCGTCCATGGCCANNGGACTGGCTCGTGGTGGCGGCGTTCATGCTGCTGGCGGCGCCGGTGCTGCTGGCCGGCCGGGTCGCCGGTGGCAAGGCGGATGCACGCAATACGGTGAGCTTTTTCCGCATCGTGGGCGGGCTGCTGGTGGCGATGGTCTGGCTGCCCTGTCTGCTGTTGATGACCTGGTTCTGGCCATGGCCGCTGCTGGTGCTGTGGCCGCTGGCCGCACTCGGCTGGTGGCGCTGGCCGCGCGTGATGCATCGGGGGAATCCGTGAACATGCCACGCATCGCGCGCTGGATCGGCCATGCCTTCGCCGCCGAGCTGTTGCTGATCCTGGTGCTCGGCAGCATCGGTGCCTGGCGGCTGGATGACGGCGACCTGCACGCCGCCAGCCTGCTTGGCGGTATCGCCTGGCTGCTGTTGCTGGTCGCTACCTTGGCTGCACCGGGCAGTGGCTGGGCCAGCTGGAAAGGCACGCTGCAGTTCGTCGCCTGCTGGCTGATCTTTCCGCTGTTCAAGGCGATCCGCGAGGTATTCATCCAGCACACCGCCGACGCGACGCTGCTCGCGCTGGATCGTGATCTGTGGGGTGGCCGCAGCCTGCCGGAGCACCTGCTGGGCTGGGAACGGCCGTGGCTGTCAGAGCTGCTCAGCAGCGGCTACTTCCTGTTCTATTTCGTGGTGCTGCTGCCGGCGATCGTGTTCAGCGTGCAGCGCAGCAGCCCCGAGGCGAAGGCGTTCTTCCTCGGCCTGACCCTGATGTACCTGGTCGGCTTTGCCGGCTACCTGCTGGTGCCGGCCGGTGGACCGTACATGGCGTTTCCCGAGGTGTTTCCGTATCCCGTGCACGGCGGCGCGATGACGGCATTGCTGGCCGGCGTGGTCAAGGCCGGGATCACCGGCATGGACGTGTTCCCCAGCCTGCACAGCGGCATCGGCGTGTATGTGCTGGGCTTCTTCGCGCTGGGCAGGTATCGGCGCATCGCCGCCCTGCTGGCGCCGATCATCCTGGCGCTGGTGGTGGCCACGTTGTACCTGCGCTATCACTACGGCATCGACGTGCTGTGCGGGATCGCCCTCGCCGCCGCGGTGCTCGCCTTCATTCAGCGTTACCGCAAGGAAACCCTCGCATGACCCAACTCCTCGTCTTCACCGATCCGCAGGCCGCCGAGCATGCCGTCAGCGGCGGCAAGGGCGCCAACCTGGCGCGCGCCGCGCAGCACCTGCCGGTGCCGCCGGGCATCGTGGTCGGCAGCGAGGTTTATCGCGAGTTCGTGGCGCCCTTGCATGAGGCGATCCGCCACGTGCTGGAAGACGCCACACTCGACCACGCCGCCCGCAGCGAGCGCATCCAGGCCCTGCTGCTCGCGCAGCCGTTGCCGTCGTCACTGCGCGACGAGCTCGCCGCGAAACTGGAAACACTCGATCTGGCCGATGCGCCGGTGGCGGTGCGTTCCTCCGGCACGCTGGAAGACCTGCCCGGCGCTGCGTTCGCCGGCCAGCACGATNCCTTGCTGGGCATCCGCGGCGTCGATGCCGTGCTCGACGCGATCCGCCGCTGCTACGCCTCGCTGTGGAACGCCCACGTGCTGCCGTATCGCGAGCGGATGGGGCTGAACCACCTGGACGCGGCGATGGCCGTGGTGGTGCAGAAGATGGTGCAGGTGGGCGAGCATGAGGCCGCCGGCGTGGCGTTCTCGATCGACCCGGTGCGTGGGGCGCTGGACCAGGTGTTGATCAACGCCGCGTTCGGCCTCGGCGAAACCGTGGTCGGTGGCGAGGAGCCGGTCGACGAGTACCGGCTCAGGCGCAGCGACATGAGCGAGGTCGACGCGGTGATCGCCGAGAAGCCGCAGGCGCTGGTGACCGATGCCGCCGGCGGTACTCGCCACTCGACGTTGTCCGCCGAACAGGCGCATGCCCCTGCCCTCGCCGAAGCGCAACGCCGCGCCGTGGCGCAGCTGGCGCTGGCCGCCGAGCAGCACTTCGGTTTCCCGCAGGACATCGAGTGGGCGTGGCAGGACGGCACGCTGTACCTGCTGCAGTCGCGTGCGGTGACGCGCATCCCGGCGCGCTGGACCCGCGACGAATCGGCCGAGCGCTTTCCCAACCCGGTCACCCCGCTGACCTGGGATCTGTGCGAAGCCGGCTTCCATGCCTCGCTCAACCACAGTTTCAAGCTGATGGGCCTGCCGCCGTTCGGCGACAAGTGGTTCGCGATGCGCGACTACTACATCTACGGCAACCAGAACGCGGTCGAACTCTACAGCGGCCG
>JGI26538J50259_1002391_pt1 | contig 9779 bp, 10 predicted proteins | sample ThiBio_1000_plan_FD_50259 | JGI IMG/M metagenome (IMG submission 50259)
ACCATATTGAGTGGAATGATGCTTTACAATCTTTATCGGAATCGGCTGATGCGATTTGTTTTGGTTCGCTGTCCCAACGCAACCTGGTAAGTAAAACCACTTTGCAAAAAATGCTTGGTTCAGTGCCGAAGCGATGCCTCAAAGTGTTCGATATAAATCTGCGGCCACCTTATTACAATACAGCAATTCTATCGGAATCACTTGAATTAGCCAACATCATTAAGATGAACCTGGAGGAAGCGATAATCGTTGGCAAAATGTTTAACTGGGGCAGCGACGTTCAGGCCATCGTAAAAGGACTTTTTAAAAAATTTAATTTTCAATTGATAGCAGTCACTTACGGAGAAGAAGGAAGCAAGCTGTTTACGACTGAAAAAGAAAGTTTTATGAAAGTTAATGCTGTAAAAATTTCAGACACAATAGGCGCTGGAGATTCTTTTACAGCCGCTTTGGTTACCGGCTGGCTAAATCAATTGCCCTTAACAGAAATACATGAGTTTGCCACCAGGCTGTCAGCATATATTTGTACGCAACGCGGCGCTATGCCATCTTACGAATGGGCTGAATTACCAGTTTGATAATTGAGCGATCTTCATTTTCTATCTCCAAAATTCATATAGCGCTAAAACAGTCAACCATATCCATCAACAAATAACCGGAGTGGCCCTTATTGGATATGTAGTATTTTAAAGTAAATTCGGGATTTATTAGTAACTTTTTTTGAAATGGAACAAATGAAAGAACATTTATTTAATAGGAGACAGTTTATTAAAGACGGCTCAAAAGCGGTTGCAGGTATTACCCTGCTATCTTCATTAACTAATAATACCCGGGCCTATGCCCGCAAGCCTGCAAGGATCAGGTTTGCGGTTATCAGTATCAATCATCCGCATATTTACGGTATGATAGAATCAGTGATAGAAGGTGGCGGTGAGTTAGTATCAGTTTATGCAAAAGAGCCTGAACTGATCTCGGCATTTTCAAAAAAATATCCACAGGCAAAAGTGGCCCGCACACCTAAGGAAATACTCGAAGACTCTTCCATACAATTAGTACTGAGCGCCGCTATACCGGTAGAGCGGGCGCCACTGGGTATAGAAGTAATGCAACATGGTAAGGATTTTCTGGTAGATAAACCCGGCATCACCACATTGGAACAATTAGCCGAAGTAAAGCGTGTGCAGAAAAAGACCCGCCGCTCCTATACTATTTTTATTGAACGGCTGGAGAGCAGAATCATTCCAAAAGCAGGGGCGCTGATCAAAGCAGGGGCGATCGGGAAGGTGATCCAGACAATCGGCTTGGGCCCACATCGTATAAACCCGCAAAGCCGCCCGGCGTGGTTTTTTGATAAAAAATATTTTGGCGGAGTTATTACAGACCTTGCCTCACACCAGTTTGACCAATTCATTTATTTTACCGGCTCTACACAGGTTGAAATTGCATCAGCCCGGGTGGGTAACCTGAATCATCCGCAGTATCCTGCCTTTGAAGATTTTGGGGATGCAATGCTGAACGGAGATAAGGGCGCCGGGTATCTGCGTGTAGATTGGTTTTCGCCCGACGGATTAAAATCATTTGGCGATGGCCGGCAAACGATCATGGGTACTGAAGGGTATATTGAATTGCGTAAGACGGTTGATCTTTCAGGGCGGCAAGGCGGCGATCATCTTTTCCTGGTGAACCAGAAAGAGAACCTGTATATTGACTGCAGTAAGGAGCCATTGCTATTCAGCGAGCGGTTTGTAAATGATGTCGTCAATCGTACAGAAACGGCTATCAGGCAGGAAGAAGTTTTTCTGGCAGCAGAGTTGGGGCTGAAAGCCCAGGCCAAAGCAATAGAATTTAAGTTGAAGGGATAGGCCTGGTTAATCTATGTAAGAGAACAGCTCACTATCGCTTTGTGTTTTCAGAGATTAACAACGGTTACAATTCTAATGATTTGATAAGATTAATCAATCATAGAAATGATCTGAGGATATTGGATTTCGATCATACCATTTCCACACTAATTCCTTCGTGCGCCAATTCCAGTTCTTCGATAGCTACGTTGCTGGCGTTTGCAACCAGTACCGGGCCGGTTAATTTTACCGGAAATGAATTATTCACCTTCCACCTGACAACAGGCTGATGGCTTTCATCTAATAAAGTAATAACAACATTGCGGCGCTCAACAGTATTTAAATTAATGGTTGACATCCATTTGAAAAAATCATTGTCGCCCTTTACAATGTCTCTTTTTAAGACGATATTACTAAAATGGAAATGGCCGGGCATCTTGCGGGCTGCTTTATTAAGGTCAGAGCCTTCTTTGAACTCGGTTACATCTACCGTAATATTAAGGCCGGATACTTCAATAAACCCTGTGCGGGTACCACCCCAATCTACTATGAAATGATAAGCAGGTAATGGATACTGTCCCATAATTTTTGTAATTAATTGTTTGATAAAATAAAAGATCTGACGCATAAAAATCTCTGTGACAAAGTAAACAAACTAATTAATTGTAAAAAGATTTTTTTGAGTTCCCATCAGATGGTGACGCATTACAACGTTTTCTGGCAGACACTAAATATCATTTACTTTCTTTCGCGTAAGGAAGATAACCATTAAACCCTGCTATTTTCCAAATATCATTTACCTTACGACAATAGTATAAAGTACGCCATTGGAACGGCACACTTTGCCCATCGGCTCTTTTTATTTCACCACTGAATTTTTTATGGACTAATGCTGAACCATTATTGATCTCAATATCTCTGAGCTCTGTTACCCTGAAGAAAGCTTTTTCAGTATCTTCCCCCCATTCAGTTTCTTTGAAAGATTGTGCCTGGCGCAGCCATTCAGTCTTATAAGATTCAACATCGGGAAACTTAAATTTCCAGTCATCCGGATTATCAGACCTGCACCCATCAATACCGATAAAATTATCAAAGATGAAATCATCTTCCACCATTGACCAGTCGCTGTTCAGAAAAGCTTTAATATCCCTGGATACAAGCATATCCCAAATATAGCGCTTGTCGCTGTCTGTTTCTGAAAATGGATTTTGTGTTGTCATAAATGATATTCTTTTTATTCTATTTAAATGTTAAGGCTAAAGTCACAATATTAGAATATAAATCTGTGCTTTGAGTGTAATGTCCATATCTTAAATCTAATGCTGTAATGTGGCTGTTAAAAACTCCTTCCGATGGCGCTAAGTGAAGATTGACTCCAAAAAAATTGCTGGTTAATTTAGACAGCGAATAATTGCTCGTGTAATATTGATCTGCCGAAGTATGGCTCATATACGGCGCAAAATACGTTGAGGCCGTTTGTGAGTAATACCGGAAAAAAGGAGCAACAGAAAAAAATGACTTCACCTTCACAGGCAGTTCCAGTTCTGCAGTATTTGACCGGATTCCCCAATTATCAACATAATACCTGTAAAAGCTTCGGATGATAAAATAATCTCCCAAAAAGTAATTCAGCCTGAATCCTACAGGTAATTTTAGCCTGGAAGATGGAAGATTTTCTACGTGCACGGAACCATCGTTAAAATAAACGCGATGAAATGGAAGTCCAAGATAACCATCCTGCGCTACGAGGTCTGTTGTTATGGCGAACTGCATTCTCGTATTTACTATCTGCGATAAAGTGAGAGATGCAGTATAAGTGTTTCTCGGGCTTGAAGGAATGTAAACTTTATTATCGTCATCACCTTCATCATCGCCACCGGAACGAATGGTTCTTCCGCTGGCCGTGGTTATTGTATTTGGTGAGGTTTGTACAACAGTAGATTGAGGAATTAATTCGGAAGGATAAATCAGTTTTACTTTATCAAAAAAGGCGGATAACTTTCCGCTTACTTCTGTATTGGAACTTATTTTTCGGCCTGCATTTATTTCCAGCCCTATGGATTTATAGTTGTATTCAGTTGAATAATAGGCACCGATTCCAAAACTGTTTCCTTTTACGTTTTCCACATTCCAGTTTACGGAAGGATACACGCGGGTTCCGGGAGTTTTTGAAGCGCCGGTTTTAGAAACGAACGCTGCTGATGCGGCTGTGTGATGGTCAATTCCAAGGCCGGCGCCTATGGTGTGTTTGCTGCCATGCTGATCCCATCCAACAAATTTTATATCAAGCCCGTTAGAAAGGTCGGTTACATGCTCATTACCGATTCCGCCTAAAATAGCAGAATGATTTCCTTCCTGGTTATAATAACTTTCGACAAGATTGATTTCATCCAATCGCAATGGCTTAGGCTCATAGACGCTATCACGATGTTTTGAATATTGGGAATATCCTTGTAAGAACATCATAAAGATTCCTACTAATGCAAGGCAGATTTTGCGCATATAAATTAAATAAAAATTAAAAAATTAATTACATCCGCAACCACCGCCGGTCTTTCCTCCGTTGGCTCCTGCTGCACCTTCCCTGTAAGTTTGAAAATTCAATTCCGGCTTTTCGCTTAGCCTCGCTTTCAACACCATGTCGGCATCGTTTATCCTGCTCTTTTGATATTCCTTCACGCTTTTGCAAGAAGTGAATACTGTCGCTCCCGCAATCAGTATCATGATGAATGAGATTTTTTTTCGCATAAAAAATGGTTTAAGAAAAATGAATGTTATTGCTTGTGTAAATTGTGTCGTTGTCATCAATAATAATGGCTTCTATATTTTTTATTTGGTTAATCATGTTTAATCCGGTTTCTATTCCCATGATGGAAACGGGAGTAGCCATCGCATCTGCTATTTCAGCATTAGGAGTGATAATAGTTACGCTTTTAATTCCTGTGATAGGCAAGCCTGTTCTTGGATTGATGGTGTGAGAATATTTTACTCCGTCAATCATTATAAACTTTTCATAATTACCCGAAGTAGCTATGGCCATATCCGATACAGCCATGTAAGAAAATATAGATTCTTTCAGATTCGGATTTACGATTCCGACAGTCCAGGGAGTTCCGTCAGGTTGTCCTCCCCAACAGGCAAGGTCTCCTGAAGCATTGACAATACCGCTTTTCACGCCGGCAGTTTTCATCACTGCTTTGGCCATCTCTGCCGCGTATCCTTTTCCGATTCCTCCAAACCCGATGCGCATTCCTTTTTCTTTTAAAAATACTGTTTGATGTTTCTCATCAAGAATAATGTTGCGATAGTTAATCAGCCTTGTCATTCGCTTTGCAGTATTTCTGTCTGGCAACCTGGTCATTGTTGTATCGAAATTCCACAACCTCTTATCAATCGAACCATAGGTAATATCAAATGCGCCTTGTGTTATTTCTGAAATTCTAAGACTGCGTTTTATCAAATCGAAAGTTTCGATGCTCACTTCTACCGGCATCTCGCCCGCATACCTGTTTATCAAATTCGTTTCGCTGCTTTCATCAAAAGTTGTCAAAAGTTTTTCAATCCGTTTTATTTCTTCAACACCAAGGTTAATCATTTCTTCCGCCCAATATTTATCATTTCCCACAACACTTATCTCAAACTGATTACCCATCAGCTTCATCGTCTGTTTGTGTATTTTTGAGCGCAAAGCAAGATTAATGGTTGTCATTGATTTCAGTTTGTAACTCATTGATAAAGGCAGTTGCTCCTTCGCGCGGATATCCTTCCCACGATTTCAAAACATTCCCCTTTGCATCTAACAATAATGTATAAGGGAAATGCCCGTCGCGATTATACTTTTCAGCAAGCCGGTCATTTTGTTTCTGCAGTTGTTCAGATAAACGATTTTTTTTAAGCCTCGGAAAATCTGCATCTACCAATACCAGGTTGCCATCCGCCATTTTATTAAAAGATTCACTTTCGAATATTTCTTTGCGCAGGCGTATGCAGGGGCTACACCAATCGGAGCCTGAAAAATTCAATAAAATAAGTTCATGTTTTTCTGCTGCTTGTTTCTGAGCTTGTTCAAAATTAGTAAGCCATTGTAAAACAAAATAAAGAGCACAGATATGCATGGCAATCAAAAGTATTTTCATAAAGGACGAATTTTTAAATTGGGAAGGGATACAAATTTTACTTTACTAAAATTAGACTTGTATTTTTGATTGTATGATCGTTTAACAAATTTTTTACCAAAAAAAAACAAAAAAAATTAGTGGGATAACTTTCAGAATTTCCGGATAAAAAATGCTGATCTTTTTACTGATAATTCCGGCGTATAAAATTCTTCCAATAAAAGGTTTACCAGTCTTTTTACAATAATGCCCTTCTGCGGGGAAAATAAAATTCCGGTTATTTCCTGCCCGAAAGATTCAGGTAGGCAGGTTTTGTTTACTCTAAAACGGGAACAGAAAATATTTAAGAATGGCGAAGCCTTAATTCAAATCAAAAACTATGAGAGATTTTACTCTACTATCTTCCTCAACGCACCCAACTCAAAGTTTTTTAAAAAATTATTAAAGAGCCTTGATGAAAAGCCACGGTCTTCACCTATTTCATAACGAGACCTTACTCTTTTTTTGTTAAGCCCCAAAAATCTATTTCAAATGTAATCAAACAAGTAAAAGGAAGCAGTTCACATTCTATAAATGAGCAAAACCTGATTGCCGAAAAATTTGCATGGCAAACGGGCTACGCCGCCTATTCCGTATGCGAATCGCAATTGGAAAAAGTTTTTAATTATATCAAAAACCAGAAAGTCCATCATGTCAAAAAATCATTCAAAGATGAATACGATGAGTATTTGAAATTGTATGGTTTTGAAAGAAGCCCAAGATTAAAATCGTGGGTTATGGGTATGGGCGCATTATTATGAGACGGGGTTACCATCAAAGATTAAAATGGTTCCATTGATTTAAAATTGATTCCCATCATAGTCCACGGTTTAAACCGTGGGCTATGATGGACGTTATGCTATATCAAAACCGTTTTAACGATTTCATTTATCTATTTTATTGTAGCCGGCAGCTTCACCGATTTTTCCGGGGATGTTTCATTCAAATAAGAAATTTTTTCATCGCCTTCTCTTTCTGTGCTGCCGTTGCGTTGTAAAATGAGCGCCGTCTTATCACCGTTTTTTCCAATGCTGAAAGCGTAAGTGTATTTTTCTAATTTCCTGGGACTGGTTTTTATTTTTTTACCCCAGGTTTCATTAATAGCACGGTTGGTTACATCGCTGTTGCCGTTGGATGTTTTGCCCACTTTGCTCCATTCTTCATTTTGTCCGTTTGTGGGATTGATGATAAGCAGGTCGCTGTTGACAGTATAAGTTCCGGTTTCGTAGCCCAGTGATTTGGTATCCGTATAATGAGATGCAAGCACATTCACGAACCGGTAAGTTCCATCTGCATTGAATTTATATTGGCTTGTAGAAAAGCCGCCGGTGTTGTATCCGTTCATGGTTCCACCTGAAAATTTTTCTGTTGTAGTGCCTTCCCAAATTTTTCCTGCAAGCGGTGAAGTAACTGTATTAACTGTTGTTGTGTTTTTTGATTGAGATGTTGCAGCAGCAGTAAATGATTTATTTTCAAACTCTGTTTTTAACCCCGGCGGGTTGTCAATTAATGAACCCAGTTCTCTTCGGTCTTTGTAGTGAAATTCATAAGGAGCATTGGGAGCATTAAATTTTCCACCATCTCTTTGAGTGGGCTTGCCGGGCTTCAGTACAATGCTGTTACCATAGCTAGGGTCTTTTATCATTTCAAAAGAATACGTTACTTTTTCCAAACTATATTCGGATGATTTCAGCAGCTTTCCCCATTCTTTTGAACTGGAAGTTTTGCTCCAGAATTCACCTTTCCCTTGTTTGGGAGTAAGCGTAAGTTGATTGCCGTTTATTGTATAAGTTCCGCTTTCGTAAATAAATAAAATATCCTTTGTTTTTGTGAGCCATTGTTTGTTTCGAAACAAATAAGTTCCATCGGGATAAAAAGCATATTCTTTACGCAGGTAACCGGCAGTGTATTGCGGTTGCCCGTTGATGTAATATCCTGTTGTTTCTAAAATATAATCAGTCCACAAACCTGCGATGGATGAGTTACCTGTATTATTTGTATTTGCAGGAGAACTACCTGTGTTATTTTGTGCAGCCTTTACAAGTTCCAGCGAATTAAGAAATGCAGCTAATTCTTTTTCATATTGATTAGAATTGTACATGATTACCACATTCACCGTTTGTCCGCCACCGGTAGCAGACAATAAGGCCACGTTACCTTTTGCTCCATTATCCGTATAGATGGTGCTACCCGTTTCAATATCCCAACCATTATCGTTTGAAGAAGGTTGCATAGTTGGTTCACCGTCTAATTTTATCTGGTCTGCAATAGCGGTCTTCCACTTGCTGTTAAAATTTTCAATGGCAGTTGCATTGGAAGGCGAAGCATTGGTTATAATAGCCATGATGTAAGCGCCGGATTTTTTATCAGTAGCTATTAACTGAACCGAACCATCGTTTTGTTTTTGCTGCCAGCCTTTGGGCGCTGAATAAGAAATGACATCAAAGGTTTGCTTTTGGGCGAAAGCGTTAACAGTAATAAAAATGCAGAGTATAACAAAGCTGATTGATTTCATTCGCAAAGAATTTATGCTGTAAAATTAGATGCGTGAGGCGGGCAGGGCAATCATTAAAAAGGATGATTTTTTGATTATATTTGATAACATTAAACTACTGGAAATGAAACAGGGAAATGCTATAAAAATATTTGAACAAAAACAGGTTCGTACTCATTGGGATGAAGAACAGGAAAAATGGTTCTTCTCATTGATAGATGTAATTGAAATTCTGACAGGAAGTACTATTCCCAAAAGGTATTGGTCTGACTTAAAAAAGAAACTGACAACAGAAGGAAGTGAAGCGTACGATAAAATCGTACAGTTGAAAATGCAAGCAGATGATGGCAAAATGCGTGAAACAGATGTTGCTGATACCGAAACGCTGCTTCGTATAATTCAATCCATTCCATCGCCCAAAGCAGAACCGTTTAAGCAATGGCTGGCAAAAGTAGGTTACGAACGTATGCAGGAAATAGCTGACCCGGAACAAAGCATTGACAGGGCAAGAGAGAACTGGCAAAAACTCGGCAGAAGTGAGAAGTGGATTCAGCAACGTATGTCAGGACAGGAAACAAGAAATAAACTTACCGACTATTGGAAGAAAAGCGGCGTTGAAAAAACAGATGAATTTGCATTTCTGACGAATATCATTCACCAGGAATGGTCGGGTGTGAACATAAAACAACACAAAAATCTGAAGGGATTAAAAACTCAAAACCTGCGTGACCACATGAGTGAAGCAGAATTAATATTCACGGCTCTGGCAGAACTTTCAACCCGGCAGATTGCCGAAACGGAAAAAGCAATAGGTGTACAACAAAATGCCGTTGCAGGAAAGAAAGGTGGCAAAATAGCCAAAGATGCAAGGCTTGCATTAGAACAAAAGACTGGAAAAAAAGTGATTACTGCTGATAATTTTTTACCACCTTCAACCGAAAAAAAGAAATTAAAGAAATAACTTTTCATAACCCACAGTTTAAACCGTGGGCTATGAATGATGGTTTAAACATTATACACAAACCCTATTCCACCATCTTCTTCAATAACTCAAAATCAAAATTGTTTGTAAAGTTATTAAGCAGCCTTAGCGATGAAGGCATCGTTACATACCGAAAAGCAATTGTGATTATTTGTGGCTTTGCTGAGTTTGATGTATTGTTTTTAAAATACGCAGGATTGTATTTATAAAGCGGTACACTTTTATTTTCCTTGTCGTAAAATTTCCAAAAGCGGTTGTAATTTGTTTGTTCGGCCAGGTGAGCATTGTATCTTTTCTCGTTTTCAGCA
>JGI26538J50259_1002401_pt1 | contig 9738 bp, 12 predicted proteins | sample ThiBio_1000_plan_FD_50259 | JGI IMG/M metagenome (IMG submission 50259)
GAGGCTTATCTGGAGCGGGCAAAAAAATTTCCTGAAAGAATACGGGTGATAGACGCCAACCAGTCTCTGGAGGATGTCAGGAGGTCCGTTGAAAAAAGTATTGCAACGATTTGCGTATGAGCAATATTTACGGATGGCAGGAAGAAGTATGGCGGAAACTTGCGNNTCCNCTGGGCCACGCCCTGCTGTTACGAGGTAGAAAGGGACTGGGCAAGCTTGCGTTTGCCCGCTATCTGGCGAAGTCCAGGCTCTGTGAAAATCCCTCCGTCGAAGGAAAGGCGTGCGAAGTCTGCTCAAGCTGCCACTGGTTTGAGCAAGGCAGCCATCCGGATTTCTGCCTTGTCGAGCCCGAAGCGATCACGTCTGGCTCGGGGGAGGGGACCAGTGAGGANGGTGTGGAACCTGGAGATGAGGCAGAAGCTCAATCTTTTTCCAGGGCNGCGAATCNGNCCACCGGCAGCGGCAAGCCCGCAAAAAAACCCAGCAGACAGATAAGCATCTCGCAAATACGGGAACTGGGCGACTTCGTCAATATTACCAGCCATCAGAACGGCTATAAGATCATCCTGATTCATCCGGCGGAAACCATGAATATGGCTGCTGCCAATGCCCTTCTGAAGAATCTGGAAGAACCGCCGCTCCAAACGTTGTTCATACTGGTAACGCATCAGGCGCAGTACTTATTGCCGACCCTCCGCAGCCGTTGCCGTCAAGTCGCCATGCCAGCTCCCGATGTGGCCTCCGCAGTACTGTGGTTAAAACAGCAAGGCGTCAAAGCGCCTGAAAGATGCCTGGCCTCGGCTGGCTACGCCCCCCTGACCGCACTGGAATTCGCAAACGAAGATTATCTTGCGCGGTACAGCGCTTTTATCCAGCAAATCAGCATCCCATCAAGTTTCGACGTGCTTGCGCTGGCGGAGGAAATGCAGAAATCCGACCTTGTCATGGTGGTCGGCTGGCTGCAAAAGTGGTGCTACGATCTGATGAGTTTTCGCATGGCGCAGAAAGTCCGCTATCATCTGGACATGCTCGCGCAAATAAAGTCCCTGGCCCCCCGGCTTGATCCACACTCAATGGCAGCTTATTTGCGAGCCCTGGATAAAACGCAGCAGCTTGCCCGGCATCCGCTCAATCCAAGGTTATTTCTGGAAGAACTGCTGTTTTCCTATGTGACGGTGTTATCCGGGAAACCCAGGAATCGGGGTAAAGTCAGCTGACAGAAAGAATCTGCCAGAACCTGCGACGGCTGTTTCTGGAATAGAGACCAATTTGGCATGGGCGCATTTTCCCGTCATGCCGATCTCGCCGACTTTATGCTGTGGTGGCTGAATCGGTAAGATCGATCAATTTTTGTTCAGCCGACAACAAACGCTGCTCGAGCGCGCCGCGATCCTGCAGCCAAGTGTGCTTTTCCTGCGCCAAATGATCGGCGCGCTCTTCGGCGCGGCGCACCTGGTCGGTCAGCATACTGGATGCTTGTTCCTGGGCTGCCAGCGCTGCCCGCATGTCGCTTAGCTGCTGTTGTGCGGCTGTCAATCCCGCGACCAAGTCGTCTTTCGCTGTCATCATATCCCGAACCTGGTCGGTAAGACGGTCTCGCGCCGAGCGCACCGCTGTCAATTTCTCTTGTACCGCTGTCAATGTCTCTTGTGTCGCATGGAAGGCCTGNTCCTGGCGGTCACACTCGGCGATAAAATTGGCGATGCGTATTTCCTGCTGGCCGATTGTCGTTTGCTGTACANCGGCCTGTCGGTTTGCGCCGGCCAAATCCTGTTCGAGGCGAGCGATACGTTGCTCGTANGCTTGACGTTCTTCAGCGCGCCGGGCCGCAGTCGCTTCCTGATAATGCTCGAACTGCGCGCGTGTCTGTGTCAGTTGATGGTCTAGCGTCGTCACCTCGCTGGCGCGGTCGGCCAGGCGTTGCTGGAAGCCGGCGTTCTCCGCCNGAGCCGTGGCGAGCAACAGGCTCTGAGCGTGATGCGCCTCCTGTAACTGTGCTAGTGCACGGCGCGTTTGAGCGAGATCCTCCGACAAATCTGCCTTGGTCTTCAAAGCAGCCTGCAGTTCATCATTGAACTGCTGTTCGCGTTCGCCTGCAGCGCGAAGCTCTTCGGCGTGCTGCTGCCTGGCTTGATCGAGCTTGCGCGCCAGTTCGGCTTGCATATGTTCGTATAGTCCCGTGACCGCCTGGAGAAGCGACGCCGGCAAGCCGGATTCAACGGCCGCCATGGTGTCCTGCTGCTCGGCTTTCCAGCGCTTGAGAAAAGGCGCGATGGTACTTTTGCTGCCAGTGCCGCCCAAANCTTCGCGGACGCTGTCGACGGTGGGATTTTTGCCCGCCCCTGCCAGTTGGGCGGCGGCCTGGGCGACATGAGAATACAGAATACCGGCGCGGGCCATGGTGTTCTCTCAAATAAAGTAAGATAATACGTTATACGTAATATTACGATAAATTATGTTAAAAATATAGGAATAATTTTAAAAATAATAACTGCGATAATTTATGTTATCGTGACTTAATGTCGAATTCTGTATCACTCCTGGCGTAATATTGGCGTAACGCAGCCAAAAACCGCGAAAGTGAGCGNCAAATGGTATGAAAGAAAAGAAGCCGGAAAATGTCGCTTTGTCTGGCAATCTGTCAGAACGTAACACCGGTGCGCTTATTTCCGAGCACGAAATGCGGGAGCGCCACCAGCGTTTTATCTCGGCGGCAACCTCGGAAAACACTCGCCGCACCTACCGCTCGGCGATCCGGCATTTCTACGCCTGGGGCGGAGCGCTGCCTTGTGATTCGGGGGCAGTGCTGCGGTATCTGCTGGCTTATTCCAGTTCCCTGAACCCGCGCACGCTGGCCCTGCGGCTGACGGCGCTAGCGCAATGGCATGCGTTCCAGGGGTTCCCGGACCCGACCGCCGATCCGGGTGTGCGCAAGACCTTGAAGGGCATCACGCGCATCCATGGCAAGCCGAAGAAGAAAGCGAAGGCGCTGCCAATTGAGGACTTGGAAGCGATCGTAGCCAAGCTGGAGCCGGACACCAGCCTGATTGCGATACGGAATAATGCACTCTTGCAGATCGGCTTTTTCGGCGCGCTGCGCCGCAGCGAACTGGCTGCGCTGATGGTGGAGGAACTGGCTTGGGAAACGGACGGTTTAGTAATCACGCTCGCGCGCTCGAAGACCGACCAGGAAGGGGAAGGTGTCAGCAAGGCGATTCCCTGCGGCGGTCCGGATGGAATATGCTGCCCGGTTCGCGCCTTGAAGCGCTGGCTGGAAGCGGCAAACATCATTTCGGGGGCAGTGTTCCGGCGCGTCACCCGCTGGAGTGCCATCGGTACCGATCCGCTGAGCGACNGCAGTATCAACGATATCCTGGAGGCGTGTGCCAAAGCGGCGGATCTGGCATACGTCCCGGAACTCAGCAGCCATAGCTTGCGGCGCGGCCTGGCCACCAGCGCACATCGATCCGGAGCTGATTTCAAGGACATCAAGCGGCAGGGTGGCTGGCGGCACGACGGCACCGTGCAAGGATACATCGAGGAAGCTGGGCGGTTCGAGGCTAATGCCGCACTGACGCTGCTGCGCCGGAAGGGGAAAAACGGGGCATCAAAACCTTAGCGTGCGACCTTTTCCGAATTCTGCTGCATCCNCGGTATTCAAGGCATTAGAAGGTGTTNCAGATTTGAATTCCCGGAAATCCATTTGTGATCCTCTGGAAATAAAAACAACAGGAGATTCTGTAGGAGAAGGGGCGGATTCAAAAATGGGTTGAAATCAATCGGCCGTTATGGTCGCGAGTACCGGATACCGGTAGTTAAAGCCTGTGACGTCATTTTTGCACCTGGATACTGCTTTGAGGCAGAGTGGAAGCAATTCACGCCCTGGCGGTGATTGAAGACGTTAATATACAGNGCCTACTATCGGGATTTTTTTCCGTGTGATATGTTCGATTAAGCGACTATTTGGAATCAATAGCGGCGATAATCAACTGACGCCCATAAGCCAGCATTCCTGGATCAGAGGAATAATTGTTGTTGTCGTCATTTCTTCCTTTCTCCTTTTTGACCGGGTTCCACCATGTTTGTCGATTCCCATTGTCATCTTGATTTTCCCGATCTCGCGAGCAGGCTGGATGAATTGCTGGCACGAATGCGGGAAAACGACGTCAGTCATGCACTCTGCGTGAGTGTCAATCTCCAGGATTTTCCCCGGGTCCGCACTCTTGCCGAGAACCATCCCAATTTATATGCCTCGGTCGGCGTCCATCCCGATTATGAAAACCTCGCCGAACCGCAGGCGGCACAACTGGCATCTCTGGCTGATCATCCAAAGGTGGTGGCGATAGGTGAGACCGGACTGGATTATTTCCGCCTCAAGGGCGATCTCGAATGGCAGCGGGAACGTTTCCGCCAGCATATCCGTGCTGCCCGGCAATGCTCGAAACCACTCATCATNCACACGCGTGAAGCCGCTGCCGATACACTGAGGATCATGGCGGAGGAAGGTGCGGACAAGGTGGGGGGAGTCATGCATTGCTTCACGGAAAGCTGGGAAGTAGCGCGGCAGGCGATGGAAATGAATTTCTATATATCGTTTTCAGGCATTGTCACGTTCAAGAATGCCGTTGCGTTGAAGGACGTCGCCAGAAGAATCAGCCTGGACAGGATACTGATAGAAACGGACTCACCCTATCTTGCTCCCGTGCCGCATCGCGGCAAGACAAACGAACCCGCGTTTGTGAGAAACGTCGCGGAAGAAATAGCGGCGCTGCGCGCCATCCCCGTCGAGGAAGTCGGCAGGATCACTACCGATAACTTTTTCAACTTGTTCAAGGCGGCCTGAATCATGAGTTCATCCAGAAAGTTATTTATGGCTGGTCTGGCGCTTGCCGCCAGTCTCTCGCAGCAGCCTTATGCAATGGGTGGGGTTTATGAAGATCTGCGCTGGGCGGCTGAAGACAATAATGCATCCGATATCAGCAAACTGCTCGCAAAGGGCGCTGATCCGAATACCCCAGATGAGCAGGGAAATACCCTTTTAATGGCTGCTGTCCGTCATAAAAATACCGATCTTGTCGATCTGCTCGTTCAGGCCGGTGCCCGGCTNAACCTGCGCAACCGCTATGGCGAAACAGCCATCATGCTCGCAAGCCTGCATGGTCTGGAGGATATTGTCCGAAAACTGTACATCAAGGGGGCGGAAATCAACCATGAGGGATGGAATCCGCTGATTTATGCCGCAACAGGAGGCCACCCGCGAATCATCCAGCTCTTGCTGGAAGGAGGAGTGCCGATCAATTCGACCTCCGATAATGGAACGACTGCGCTTATGATGGCCGCGAGAGGCGGACATGTGGAAGCCGCAAGAGTTCTTCTGAAAAACGGCGCCGATCCCAACCTGAGGAATGAATGGGACAAAACCGCGTTGCAATGGGCATTGAGCAAAAATCACAGTAACGTGGCGGAATTGCTGAAAGCAAGCGGAGCAAAGGAGTAAGCAGTGAGAGTCCTCGACTTCAATCACTACAATCTGCGTGCCCCACGAGAATTGCTTGATAGCCTCAAGGCTTTTTATTGCGATGTAGTGGGACTCACGCAGGGTTTTCGCCCCCCGTTCGACAGCTTCGGGTACTGGCTTTATGCCGGCGATAAATGCGTGCTTCACCTGAGTGAAGCAGCCGCGGATGAAGTGCGGCATACCCATATATCGACTACTTTCGATCATGCCGCATTCACCTGCAACGGACGCCCTGAAATGGAGAAAAGGTTGAAGCAGCACGGCATCCTGTTCAGAAAAGGCCAGGTACCTGCGCTGGGCATTATTCANCTATTCTTTAAAGACCCTGCCGGAAATGGCATCGAATTGAGCTTTACCGATCAACTCACAGATCAATCCGCAGAATAGATTCCGGAATTTTTTCCCTGCAGCTTGAATTTGCGGAATAAACGAGTGGACGGGAATCAGGCTGCCATTGCAGGCNAAAACAGAAGAGGAGGGCCAGCGCCGCCTTCATCCATAACTGATGAAAAAATGAAATGAACAAACCGCTACACAATAAAGTCGCTATTGTCACGGGCGCATCACGCGGCATTGGTGCCGAAATAGCGCACACATTAGGAGATGCGGGCGCAAACGTAGTCGTGAACTATACTAAAAACAGGGAAGCGGCCGAGGCGGTCTGCACCGCAATCCAGCAGGCAGGCGCAGAGGCAATTGCCATCAAGGCCGATGTCAGCGATTCCGCTGAAGTTTGCAGGCTCTTCGATGCCGCAATAGACCGTTTTCAGCGCCTGGATATCCTCGTCAATAGCGCAGGCGTGCTCCTGTCCAGGAAAATGTCTGACATCAGCGATGACGAGTTCGACCGCGTTCTGGATGTCAATGTGAAAGGCGTTTTTTATGCTCTGCGGGAAGCTGCTGTCCGGCTCGGGAATGGAGGCCGGGTGGTGAATTTATCCAGCACTGTGACACGATTGATGCTTCCCAATTATGGCGCTTATGCGGCCAGCAAGGGTGCTGTCGAACAACTGACGCGCGTCTTCGCAAGAGAAGTTGGGGATCGAGGCATCACTGCAAATATCGTTTCGCCAGGGCCGGTCAATACGGAAATGTTCACTACGGGAAAAAGCGAAGAAACGATAAGACGGATGGCAGCGATGTCTTTCCTGGGGCGCGTAGGAGAGCCGGAAGACATAGCGCGAGTTGTCCTCTTTCTGGTGAGCGAGGAGTCCGGCTGGGTTACCGGACAGAACATCAGCGCCAGTGGAGGCGCGGCGTAAAAACCGTTTCGCTGGCTGGAGATCCGGCGCTGCAAATTGCCTCTTCCCGGAATCGGCTCCGAAAACAGAAAAACTTCATGACAGGAGAAAGACATGTCTGAGCTGGTGGTAGTAGGTTTTAAAGATGCCGAAGAAGCTGATCGTGTTTTGCTTAGACTTGCCAAACTGAAAAAGGAACACCTGATAGATCTTGAGGATGCCGTTGTCGTCATCCGCGACGAGGCCGGCAGGGTTCATCTCAAACAGAGCATTAGTCCTGCCATCAACGCAGCAGCGACCGGCTTCATGTTCGCTTCCGGCAGCTTATGGGGAGGGCTGATCGGACTGCTGTTCATGCATCCGGTTGCAGGCTTTGTATTGGGCGGCGCAATCGGCGCCGGAACAGAGGCGCTGTCCGGTTCTCTCGCCGACTACGGCATCAACGATGATTTCATCAAGTCGTTGAGTGAAACCATCCCCGCCAACTCATCAGCGCTTTTCATTCTGGTACGCGAGGCGCAACCGGAAAAGGTTCTGGCGGAACTCACCGACGTTAAAGGCCAGGTCCTGCGAACGTCCCTGTCTCCCGAGCAGGAGAAAAAACTCCAGGAAGCCCTGACAGATTCGACACTTCCCTCACGACCTAGCTGAGGCNTAGAAACACAGGATGTCATAAGTAAAGCGCATTTGCCNCCCATGACGGCTTCCGATGCATGCCTGATTAGCGCAGCGTAATCCGACCGTATCCGCCAGCCAATTCTTCGCCCATCCCCGTCCATTGGCAAATCCCTGTATCCCTCACATCACAACAATAATGTTTCGCATTAACGTGAAGCATACTGCGATGGGAGAGGGGAAGGGCAGTTGAAGCGATTTCGGCTTACTACTTACTATGAAGGGTTAAAAGGAGGAAGGATTCTGGAAGCGATAACGAACGCAAGTGATTCCGTCACGATTGCTATTCATCTTTTGGCAGCAGTTTTATCGGGCGCAGCTATCGGTCTTGAACGAAGCGTGCANGGGCATCCCGCCGGTTTCAGGACATATGCACTGGTTTGCCTTGCATCCAGCCTGCTGATGCTGGTCACGCTTTATCAGTGGAAATGGCTGCCGCCAAGTATGCCGATGGAGGCCGTGCGGATGGATCCAACCCGAATGGCGCAAGGCATCATGACGGGTATCGGTTTCCTTGGAGCCGGGGTTATTTTCAAGGAGGGCCTGAATGTTCGCGGCCTGACCACTGCCGCTTCCATCTGGATTACAGCCGGTATCGGCATACTGATGGGTACAGGCTTTTTCCTTCCCGGTATTTTTGGAACTCTGCTGACTCTCGGGATACTCTCGCTTTTCCGCCTGATCGAAGACCGGATCCCGCGGCAGTCATACGCCCAGTATTACGTAAGCTTTGGCCGCCATGAGGTGATGCCGGAAGATCAGGTTCGTGCGCTGGCGATCGACCATGGGTTTGAGATTGCAACCATGAGTTACCGTATTACCCAGGCGGGCTTGTTCGAATACCGCATGGATGTCCGGACGACGAATGCCGGCAGAGCTGCGGGACTTGCAAAAGCCTTGCAGAATATCGAGTCCATACGTGAGTTTCATGTTTCGACCACGGGTACCTGACCTAAAATATACGTATCCCTCCAGCGGGAGAGATATGAATTCAACTGGAATCGTCAACCAACCGGAGNAGTTTCCCCCATGCAACTGAACCCTTATCTCAATTTCAACGGTCAATGCGAGAGCGCTTTCAANTTTTATGAAAAATGTCTCGGGGGGAAGATCACCGCGATGCTTACCTTCGGAAGTTCCCCCATGGCGGAACAAACACCGCCGGAATGGCATGACAAAATCATGCACGCGCGCCTGACGGTAGGGGAGGCCGTCCTGATGGCTTCTGACGCGCCGCCGGGACGGTATGAAGAAACCAAAGGGATGTCGATAGCCCTGAATACGGAAAAACCGGAAGAAGCCGAACGCATATTCGAGGCATTGTCGGAAAATGGAGCCGTGCAGATGCCGCTCCAGCCTACTTTCTGGGCTGCCCGGTTTGGCATGCTGGTCGATCAGTTCGGCATACCGTGGATGGTTAATTGTGAGTAAGGATGATGAATTTCGCGCCGGCGCCACCCGTCCTGAGCCCTTTGTCCCGAGCCCCTTCGGCGGGCCCGGAACGGGCTTGCCGGGATCGAAGATACCGTAGAGGACGGCAACAGTTGCTCAAAGACACGCTAAAAGCTCAAGAAGATATTCCAATCACCCGCTTCCCAGATTNAATTCGGAAGAAACGCGGTTTGACTAACCCGGAAGCAGCATCTATGTTTATTTTGGAACACCCCGAATAGCCGCGTCGCCGACCTCCGACCTCTGCCGGCTACTTGACAAGAGCAAAGGAACCGGATATGGCAACCAAGTACCTCAGCAATTATTACAGCTATAAATTTGTCCCCCAGGTTCTGAANTTCGGGGTAATCGAAGTTGATCCTAAAGCGGCGCTGGAAAAACAGGTGCAGGAGCATCTCGCGAGCGGACATCGCTATTTTTTTAAGGATGAATTTCAGAACGCGCTCAACGAGTATCAGACTGCCTACGCCCTGCTGCACAAGTTTCTTCACCCGCAGTTTCCGGTAGGCGTTACTGCAATCGCAACTGCTGTTCTGAAGCCCCTGCAACTGACTGAAGCAATGGTTGCTGCGACCGCGCAGGTNGCGAAATATCGTTCCACTATCGCCGCCGGACCGATTGTCGCAGCTGGAAGCCCCCCGCGAGAGATCTCCTCTGTTGTACAGAAATTCAGCGGTACAGGCAGTTCGGNTGTCGCGCCACCCGCAGCCATTCTTTACGAACAGGCTGCCGTATATCTTCAGGCCGGGGCGACTTCCGAAGCACAGCCCATCATCCAGCAGGCACTCGAACTCAATGGGGGACGGGATCTGGAACTGGAATCCAACCTGCTGGTGGCATCCGGCGTTGCTG
>JGI26538J50259_1002411_pt1 | contig 9719 bp, 9 predicted proteins | sample ThiBio_1000_plan_FD_50259 | JGI IMG/M metagenome (IMG submission 50259)
AGATTTCCTCATACTGGCGGCCGGGAGATTCGATTCATATCAACCTGCTACCCGGGCTGGATGCAGGCGACTGGTTGCACGATCGCAGGCACGGCGGCGCGNTGCTGTCCAGTCTGNTGGCGCAGCATCTGCCCCGGCGGTTTGCAGAAGCATGGCTGAGCGNAATCAGGAGTACGCTCCCGGAAATGCCGGTAAACCAGTATGNCAACAAGAGCTTGAAGCACCTGGCTTCTCAACTGCATGCCTGGCAGGTTTTTCCAAGTGGCACCGCAGGCTACAAAAAGGCGGAAGTAACACTGGGAGGTATCGATACCGCCGAGCTTTCTTCCAGAACGATGGAATCGAAAAAAGTGCCCGGACTTTATTTCGTGGGGGAAGTCGTGGATGTCACGGGCCAACTGGGTGGTTTCAACTTCCAGTGGGCCTGGTCATCGGGTTATGCGGCAGGGCAATCAGTGTAACCGCGGCCGGCTTCTGCCGGCAGTGCGGCACCTGTGTCGTATGGCGAAGAGATAATCTTTCTTTCTTGGGGGAAGGATGGATTGTCTGACGAATGGGAANCCTTCNGCAATTGGTTACAGCACGTAGCGGGCCAGATCCTCACTCTGCGCCAGTTCGCTGAGCCGTTTATCCACATAGNCGGCATCGATGACAACCGCGTCTCCATGGTGTTTCTCGGCATTGAACGAAACATCCTCCAGCAGTTTTTCCATGGCGGTATAAAGACGCCGTGCTCCAATGTTCTCTGTTTTCTCGTTGACTGCAAAGGCGATCTCCGCCAGACGCTTGACCGCATCAGGAGTAAATTCCAGTCTGACCCCTTCAGTTTCAAGCAGCGCCTCATATTGACGTGTCAAGCAGGCATCCGTATTGGTGAGGATTTGTACAAAATCATCGGCGCTGAGACTGGTGAGNTCCACCCGAATTGGAAACCGGCCCTGCATCTCGGGAATCAGATCGGAAGGTTTGGCGAGGTGAAATGCCCCGCTGGCGATAAACAGAATATGATCGGTCTTGATCATGCCATACTTGGTGGAAATCGTGGTGCCCTCCACCAGAGGCAGCAGGTCCCGCTGAACCCCCTGGCGCGACACATCCGTCCCCGAAGCCTCGGCACGGCTCGTGATCTTGTCGATTTCATCCAGGAACACGATGCCGTTCTGCTCGACATTCTGTACTGCNCGCAGCTTCAATTCCTCATCATTAACCAGCTTCGAGGCTTCNTCATCGACGAGGAACTTCATCGCCTCGCGGATTTTCAGCTTTCGCGTCCTTTTTCTTTCCGCCCCCAGATTCTGGAACATGCCTTGAATCTGCGTCGTCAGCTCTTCCATTCCGGGGGGAGCAAAGATTTCCATGTGGGTATGCGGAGTCGCCAGCTCGATTTCGATCTCCTTATCGTTGAGCTCTCCCTCGCGCAGTTTCTTTCGAAATTTCTGGCGGGTAGCACTTTCCGCCTCGGTGGATTCCACCTGCAGGCCCGTTTCTCTGGCAACGGGCAACAGCACATCGAGTATGCGTTCCTCGGCATGGTCTTCCGCGCGCGCGCGCATCTTTTGCGTTTCATGCTCCCGCGACTGCTTGACCGCGGCTTCCACGAGATCACGGATGATCGAATCCACGTCACGTCCAACATACCCTACCTCGGTAAATTTGGTCGCCTCGACCTTGATGAACGGCGCATCCGCAAGTTTTGCGAGCCGACGCGCTATTTCCGTCTTGCCNACACCCGTCGGACCGATCATCAAAATATTCTTGGGCGTAATCTCCTGGCGCAGCGGATCCTGCACCTGCTGCCTGCGCCAGCGATTCCTGAGCGCGATGGCAACCGAATGCTTGGCGGCATCCTGACCTATGATGTGCTTGTCAAGCTCTTGGACGATTTCCCGGGGAGTCAGTTGAGACATGGTAAGGTCAGNGATAAAGGCAAAAGGTGAGAGAAATCAAAGCAACAGTACGAACGATACAANGCATAAGGTTATACCGGAATAGAGAGGTCGGTCCTGTCTTATCCGGATTCATTTTCTCCGGCTGCTACTCCAGAACCTCGATTACGTGGTTCTGATTGGTGTAGATACACAGGTCCCCGGCTATGGTAAGGGCCTTCTTGACGATTTCCGGCGCTGCAAGATCAGTGTTTTCCAGAAGCGCGCGTGCCGCTGANTGCGCGTAGGAGCCGCCGCTGCCGATTGCCGCCAGCCCGAACTCAGGTTCTATTACATCTCCCGCTCCGGTAATAATGAGGGTAACGGCCGGATCGGCGACGACGAGCATGGCTTCCAGCCTGCGCAGAATCCGGTCGGTGCGCCAGTCTTTTGCCAGTTCCACCGCCGAGCGCATGAGGTGTCCCTGATGTTTTTCCAGCTTGCCTTCAAAACGTTCGAACAAGGTGAAGGCATCCGCCGTTCCTCCGGCAAATCCGGCCAGGATCCTGTCATGGTACAGCCGCCGCACCTTGCGGGCGCTGGCTTTTGCCACCACCGCTCCCAGCGTCACCTGGCCATCGCCGCCCAGCGCGACGTGGTTCCCGCGCCGGGCGGAAAGTATGGTTGTGCCGTGGTATTCTGCCATGTCTAGTCCGGTAATTGGAGAGCGAAGATTATAACGCCGATTCACGAGAAGAATGCAAACAGTGTTTGCGCCGATCCGCAGTCCGGTTCACCCCTGCGGTTCAAGGCCCATTCTTCTTTCGCGCGCGCGGGTGTGTTGCATCATAAACCTTCGATAGATGCTGAAAGTCGAGATGGGTATATACCTGGGTGGTGCTGATGCTGGCATGCCCCAGCATCTCCTGCACCGCTCTCAGGTCACCGCTGGATTGCAGCACATGTGATGCAAACGAATGCCGCAGCACGTGCGGGTGGATGCGTCCGCTGATTCCTTGCTTTACTGCCTGAATTTTCAGGCGCTGGTCAATCGAGCGGCGGCTGATGTTCCTCCCGTGCCGGGACAGGAATAGCGCTGTTTCCCCCGGCCTGGCAAGCGCATTGCGTTGTTTTATCCATTCTCCCACTACTTGCACGGCTTTACTTCCTACCGGCACATCGCGGGTTTTATTCCCTTTGCCGGTAACGCGCACGATCCCCTCCTCCAGACTTAAATCCTCGGGCTTCAGGTTCACGAGTTCCGCCAGCCGCAACCCGGAAGAATAGCAGAGCTCGAACATGGCTTTATCGCGTAAGGTAATCAGATCAGGAGTGTCAAACTCCAGCAGCTTCGAGGCCTCATCAGGCGACAGGGTGCGAGGCAGGACCCCGGGTGACTTCGGCGCCCGCACTCCGGCGCAGGGATTGCATGCATGACCATGATCCCGGGCCAGGTAATTGTAGAGTCCGCGCCATGCAGACAGCATTCTCGCCAGGCTCCTGCCGGAAAATCCATTCGCATGCAACTGAGCCAGAAAGCGCCGGATATGGTGGACTTGCAACTGCTGCAGTTCGATTCCCCGCGAGAAATTCATCAGTATCTCGAGATCGTGGGCATAACTTTTGCAGGTGAGGGGCGACAGTCGCCGCGCAGCGGCGAGGTAGGTGAGATAGGCGGAGACGAGTTCGGCCTGCCCCTTTCCGGAGATAGTGACGGAACCATTCAGACCGGTTAACGATCCCGGGCGTCGCCTCTTTCCCCGGGGTTGCCCCTTTCCCATTCTCAGGCGGTGCGAAAACGTCTCAATGAGGCGCTGGCGAGTTCGCCGAGTCGCGCGAGATAAATTGTTCCCATTTCCGGATAGAACCGTTGCGGTTCTTCACTGCCCATTACCAGTAAGCCGGTGGTTTGATCCCCATGCAGTGCTGTCATCGCAAATGAACGCAAATGTTCGGCCTGTTCGCCGAACCAGCTTCTGACCTCATCCGGAACATGAGGACCGCAATAGGGGTGCAGCAGATTTTCCGCCATCGCATGGATCTCGCTGCTGACGGGTACGAATTCCGGGGGCAGGGGTTCGTCAGCACCGATATTCCAGATCCGGAGCGCGCTGTGAGGCACCAAGAAGTTTTCACGCAGCGCGGAAGCGAGTCCATCCAGAAGATCGGGCAAACGTTTGAAGGCGAGGAGCGAGGCTGCCAACCGGTGCAATTTTTCCGCGATAGCGTCATTCTCCCGGGCGAACAGGATCAGTTCCTCCAGNTTATCCCGCAAAANCTGGTTCTTGCTCCGCAATGCCAGGACTTGACGCTGGCTCAAGGAAATCGCCCTCCCGTCATGGGGACTGGGCACCTGAATGTCTGCCAGCATGCCGGCATACGCTTCAAAGAACTCCGGATGCGCACGCAGATACTCTGCTATCTCTTCGAAACTTGATTTCATATCTTTTCTTTTTTTAAAACTGCAGCTCGATTTCTCCATCAAAAACGGCGACGGCAGGGCCGGTCATCCAGACCGGCTGGTTTTCCCCTTCCCATCGTATGAGCAGGTCTCCAGTGGAAAAGCTTACCCTGACGGGCGATTCGAGCAGTCCCCGCTGAATTCCTGCAACCGCCGCCGCACAGGCGCCCGTGCCGCAAGCCAGGGTTTCACCCGCGCCCCGTTCGTAGACTCTCAGCCGGATATGATGAGGATCGATAACTTGCATATATCCGGCATTTACCCGCTGAGGAAAACGGGAATGCTTTTCGATAAGTGGACCCTCCGTCAAGACCGGCGCGCTATCCAGGTCCGATACTACCTGGACGGCGTGAGGGTTGCCCATCGACACAACACTGATTTCCACCCGTTTGTCGTTCAGGAGGAGAGGATAAGTCAGCACCCGCCGTTCGGTGATAAAAGGAATCTCGGCGGGATCGAATTTCGGCATGCCCATGTTGACCGTCACTTTCCCGTCCGCTTCAAGCTTCGGAATGACCACCCCGCTTAGCGTTTCGATCCGTACCTCCTTCTTGCCTGTCATACCATGGTCATGCACGTAGCGAACGAAGCAGCGCGCTCCATTGCCGCATTGCTCCACTTCTCCCCCGTCGGCATTAAAAATGCGATAGCGGAAATCAGCATCGCCTTCCGCCTTTTCGATCAGCAGAATCTGGTCGCAGCCTATTCCCAGGCGGCGATCCGCAAGCCGCCGCAATTGTTCCGGTGAGAGCGAAATCTGCTGATTCAACGCGTCAATGACAACGAAATCGTTGCCGAGGCCATGCATTTTGGTGAATTTGAGTTTCATTCATCAAGAGTCGCAAGAACAGGAATTACGGCCCGAGGTATGGAAATATCGGCATGCCAGGCCGTATTGTATTATCTACCTTCTTAATAAGCGCGTAATTTGGTATTCTACAGACCTTTTACGATTAAGCGGCTGGACAAAATGAGCGAATACCTTTTTACCTCCGAATCCGTGTCTGAAGGTCATCCCGATAAGGTGGCCGATCAGATTTCCGATTCCATCCTCGATGCCATCCTGGCTCAGGATCCCAATGCGCGGGTAGCCTGTGAAACATTATGCAGTACCGGTCTGATCGTCATGTCGGGCGAAATCACCACCCAGGCCAATGTAGACTACATGCAGGTCGCGCGCGCGGCGGTCAAGCGCATCGGTTACAACAGTTCCGATATCGGCTTTGACTATAATACCTGTGCAGTGCTGACCGCTTTCAACAAACAATCCCCCGATATCGCGCAAGGGGTCAACCGCACCAAGGAAGAGGAAATGGACCAGGGAGCGGGTGACCAGGGTCTCATGTTCGGCTACGCCTGCGACGAGACGCCGCAATTAATGCCCATGCCGATCTACTATGCCCATCGGCTGATGGAACGCCAGGCGGAACTGCGGAAAGATGGACGCCTCCCGTGGCTGCGTCCCGATGCGAAGTCGCAGGTTTCAGTACGTTACCTGAATGGCACTCCGCAGCGAATCGAGACGGTTGTCATTTCCACGCAGCATCATCCGGATATCAGTCACGCCGATTTGAGCGAAGCCATTATCGAGGAAGTCATCAAGCCCGTACTTCCGAAAAAAATGCTGAATGGCGAAACCCGGTACCTCATCAACCCGACAGGNCGTTTCGTGGTGGGCGGGCCGATGGGAGATTGCGGGCTGACCGGCCGGAAGATTATTGTGGACAGCTATGGGGGGACTGCGCACCATGGCGGCGGCGCCTTCTCCGGCAAGGATCCGTCCAAAGTGGACCGTTCCGCCGCTTATGCCGGACGATATGTGGCAAAGAATCTTGTCGCGGCCGGCATCGCCAGCAGATGCGAGGTGCAGATGGCTTACGCGATCGGCGTTGCACGACCCGTTTCGCTGATGGTCGACACTTATGGAACCGGAAAAATTTCCGACGATAAAATCGTCAAACTGATCGAGCGGCACTTCGATCTGCGCCCGCGTGGTATCATCCACGGCCTCGATCTGCTGCGTCCCATCTACGAGAAGACCGCCGCCTACGGCCATTTTGGCCGGGATGAACCGGAATTCACCTGGGAATCCACGGATAAAGCCGCACAGTTGCGCGAGGAAGCGGGAATCGAACCCGCCGAAACCGAACCGGTCAGTCTTCAGGCTTAAGTCACATCACCCACCCTTCCAGACCGAGGAGCGCTGCAACGGGCATTGTCCCGCGAGGCTCGGCAGGGAAGGATCGCTACAACGGCGCTCGTTCATTTTCAGGAGAAATCTTATGAACGCTGTGCTCAGTCCTGCTTCCGCATCCGCGGGCTTCACCGACTATAAAGTTGCCGACATGTCCCTGGCGGAATGGGGTCGCAAGGAAATCGCCATTGCCGAGACGGAGATGCCGGGTCTCATGGCGCTACGGGAAGAGCATGCGGGTGCCAGGCCGCTTGCAGGTGCGCGCATTGCCGGTTCCCTGCACATGACCATTCAGACTGCGGTATTGATCGAGACACTCACCGCGCTGGGTGCACAGGTGCGATGGGCTTCGTGCAACATCTTCTCGACCCAGGATCATGCCGCGGCCGCCATTGCGGCGGAGNGCATTCCCGTATTTGCCCATAAAGGCGAGTCTCTCGATGAGTACTGGGAATATACCCACCGTATTTTTGAATGGCCAGGAGATACCTCGCAGAGTGATGGCAGTCCCAACATGATTCTGGACGATGGCGGCGACGCCACCTTGCTCATCCTCCTTGGCAGCAGGGCGGAAGAAGATCCATCTGTCATCGCAAGCCCTGCCAATGAAGAAGAGCAGGTCCTGTTTGCCGCCATTCGCAAACGCCTGAGCGTCAGTCCCAACTGGTATTCCACCCGGCGTGCCAGTGTCAGGGGGGTGACGGAGGAAACCACTACCGGCGTCCACCGCCTGTATGAAATGCAGAAGAAAGGCGAACTGCCGTTTCCGGCATTCAACGTGAATGATTCCGTCACCAAATCCAAATTCGACAATCTGTACGGNTGCCGGGAGTCCCTGGTGGACGGGATCAAGCGGGCGACCGACGTCATGATTGCCGGAAAGATCGCGATAGTGTGCGGTTACGGTGATGTCGGCAAAGGCTGTGCCCAATCCCTGCGTGGTCTTGGAGCCACCGTATGGATAACGGAAATCGACCCCATTTGCGCACTGCAAGCGGCAATGGAAGGGTATCGCGTCGTCACCCTGGATGAAGCCTGCGATCAGGCGGACATTTTCGTGACTGCCACCGGCAATCTGCGCGTCATTACCCATGATCACATGGTGCGNATGAAAGACCAGGCAATCGTGTGTAATATCGGCCATTTCGATTCTGAAATCGATATTGCCTCGGTTCAGAAGTATCCATGGGAGAATATCAAGCCGCAGGTCGATCACGTCATTTTTCCCACCGGCCGCCGCATCATCGTGCTGGCAAAGGGACGACTGGTGAATCTCGGCTGTGCAACAGGACATCCTTCCTTTGTCATGTCGACTTCATTCACCAACCAGGTTCTGGCGCAAATGGAACTCTGGCAGAATGGCGCCAGCTATGAGAAAAACGTCTACGTGCTGCCCAAGCATCTGGATGAAAAAGTGGCGCGATTACACCTCAAAAAACTGGGCGCCAAACTCACGAGACTGACGGAGGAACAGGCGAGCTACCTGAACATGGATATCGACGGCCCCTACAAGCCGGCAATGTACCGTTATTGATTTTTTTCAGGTTCGATTTTAGCGCGGCGAAGGAAAAGAGTGGCCGGACCGCCGCCTTTTTAGCCTTCCCGCGCTTTTCCGCTTTGCCATGGAATCACAGAAAAAATTTGTTCCCACATTCAGCTTCGAATTTTTTCCGCCGCAGACTGCGGAAGGAGTAGAGAAGCTGCGCGCTACGCGCAGTCAACTTGCGCAACTCAAGCCGAAATTCTTCTCGGTAACCTTCGGTGCGGGAGGATCGACACGCGATCGTACCCTGGAAACCGTGCTCGAAATTCAGGCCGAAGGCCTGGTCGCGGCGCCCCATCTTTCCTGTATCGGCGCAACACGGGAAAATATCCGCGCCATGCTGGAGCAATACCGCGGCAGCGGTATTCGCCATCTGATCGCGCTGCGGGGGGACCTGCCCTCGGGGATGGCGCAAGGGGGAGAATTCCGCTATGCCAGCGAACTGGTAGCCTTTATTCGCCGCGAGTACGGCAGCGCCTTTCATATCGATGTGGCATCCTACCCGGAGTACCATCCGCAAGCCAGAAATGCCCAGGAAGACTTGAGGAACTTCAAGCGCAAGGTCGAAGCCGGGGCAGACTCGGCCATAACCCAGTATTTCTACAATGCGGACGCCTATTTTGACTTTGTCGATTCGTGTGAGGCGATGGGCATCGATATTCCGGTGGTTCCCGGCATCATGCCGATCAATAAATTTTCCCAGCTTGCCCGATTCTCGGATACCTGCGGGGCGGAAATACCGCGCTGGATCAGAAAGCGCTTGGAGAGTTATGGGGATGACACGGCTTCCATACGCGCCTTCGGCCTGGATATCGTTACCGATCTGTGCGACAGGCTATTGAACGCAGGTGCGCCCGGATTGCATTTCTACACGTTGAACTCGGCAGGACTGACGACGACTGTGTGGCAACGACTGGGGTTATGATTCACTCCAGGGCATTGGTCAGCTCTTGCCTCAAGGCTGACGTCCTCTTCACCTCCTGACAGGCAGGGTGTCGATAAGTCGGCAGNTCAGGTTTTAGCAACCACGGTGTCGTACAACCCNTAGTGGGTAAGCCCGTCGTGGCTCTCGATGCCGGTGTAACGCAGCGAGGCGTCCTCATAGCGCCGAAACGCGAACACCGCCTGGTTCATCTGCTCGGTATTGAATACCTTTAGCCGCACCAGCAGATGAAAGTCCTGCACCGTCAGCCCGGTCACTCCGAGGAACAGCTCCGGCTCCAGCCTGGTGATGACATCCTGCAACGTGTTTTCGCGAAAGTCCGTCAGGTACATGAAGGCGGGAATGCGCGCCGCGAACTTGATCAGCTTTTCCTGCACCAGCTTGCGCCTGGATTTGTATTCCTTTTCCTCCGCAGAGAGCTCCTGCTTCTCCTTAGGGGACAGCTCTTCTTCCTTGGCCTTGTTCTTGAGCTCCTTGACCTTTTTGCTCTTGTTGATGATGGTCTCGATGATGTCGTCGCCAAGCGAGCGCCAGCCTTCGATGCGTTCTACCGCCGCCATCGCCTCGGGGTTGTCGAGAATGCGGCTCAGGGTAGCGTTATCCACGTTCACCAGCAGCGCGCTTTCCCATTTCCGGGCCAGAAGCGTGGCCGATGTGCCCGCCATCGCAATGTCGAGAATGCCCCCCGCGTCGATTTGCGTCATGTTGGCCCC
>JGI26538J50259_1002413_pt1 | contig 9710 bp, 9 predicted proteins | sample ThiBio_1000_plan_FD_50259 | JGI IMG/M metagenome (IMG submission 50259)
CCTCGGGAAGGATTCGAACCACCGACCCGCCGGATGTAAGCCGGCTGCTCTCCCACTGAGCTACCGAGGCGAAAACCACTACGTGGAACCGCGGGGACTCGAACCCCGAATCGTCTGCTTGCAAAGCAGGTGCGCTGCCAATTACGCCACGGCCCCTGAAAAGAGCTGCGTATCCCCAGCGGGACTCGAACCCGCGTTGTCGAGGTGAAAGCCCGATGTCCTAGACCACTAGACGATGAGGACGAAGATGCGGCTGCGTAGCCGCAAGGTACCGGCGCCAGGACTCGAACCTGGGCCCTGCGGGTTATGAGCCCGCCGCTCTGACCACCTGAGCTACACCGGCGTGGGGTGGGTTCGAACCACCGACCTCTTCCTTATCAGGGAAGTGCTCTAACCTGCTGAGCTACATCAACCTGGTTGAAACTGAAGTGCCTCGCCAGGGATTCGAACCCCGAACCCGCGGAGTAAGAGTCCGCTGCTCTACCAATTGAGCTAACAAGGCATGCACGCGAGCCCTTGGCAGGGATCGAACCTGCGACCTGCCGGATAGGAACCGGATGCTCTGTCCGCTGAGCTACAAGGGCGAAACCATATGTGCGAGCCCCGAGCCGGAATCGAACCGGCGACCGGTCGCTTACAAGGCGACTGCTCTGTCCATCTGAGCTATCGGGGCATGGCGGAGAGCGGAGTACTCGAAACCCAGACGGTTGGCCGTCCGCAGCCGGTAGCAACGGTGCCCGGGCGGCCCGCCCGGTTCACTCTCCAAAGCTGGGACGGCAGGACTCGAACCTACACAAGCCGGAACCAAAGTCCGGTGGGCTACCGATTACCCAACGTCCCACCGAGCTGCCCCACAAGGACTCGAACCTTGATCGACCGGTCCAGAGCCGGGCGTTCTGCCGCTGAACTACAGGGCATTGCTGGTGATCGTACGAGCCACCGGCGGGGATCGAACCCGCTGCCTCCGCAATACCAATGCGGCGCTCAGCCAAATGAGCTTCAGCGGCAGAAAGCCGCCGGAACACCGGCGGTATCGAGCCCACCGCCGGAGTCGAACCGGCTACCTCCCCATTACGAGTGGGGCGCTCTACCAAATGAGCTAGGCGGGCAAAGGTGCGCTCCCCAGGATGGATTCGAACCACCGCGGACCCGATTAACAGTCGGGCGCTCTGCCACTGAGCTACTGGGGAATATTCGGCGGGAACGATCCAGCCGCAGTCGGGGCAGGAGGACTCGAACCTCCGGCCTTCCGGTCCCAAACCGGACGCGCTACCAAGCTGCGCCATACCCCGGGGGTGTCTGGCGGGAGTTGAACCCGCTTGCACCAGATTCACATTCTGGCCGCTCACCTCTTTGCGTTCAGACACAGTGCCCTCAGCGGGAGTCGAACCCGCACTATCCGGATTTTGAATCCGGTGCCTCTGCCAATTGGGCTNCGAGGGCGTTGAAAATGCGGGGAGTCGCCTTCTACGACCGTGCTGCAATCTGACCGCGAGAGAGCCACCACGCGGATCATCGCGTTTGGCCTCGCAGCACCCGAGCGGAGTAAGGGTTTCCGCAGGCACCCGTCGTGCTTTCGGAGGGAGTCGAACCCACACTGTCCAGATCCTAAATCTGGCGCCTCTGCCAATTGGGCTACGAAAGCGTGACCGCCGAGCCGGCGGTCGAGTCGTACTTGTGCCCCGCCGGGGAGTCGAACCCCGAACCCACGGATTAAAAGTCCGCTGCTCTGCCAATTGAGCTAGCGAGGCATGAAAGCGAAAACATGAGCGGTCTCGACGGGACTCGAACCCGCGGCCTCCTGATCGACAATCAGGCGCTCTCACCTGCTGAGCTACGAAACCTTGGCGGAGAGTAGAGGACTCGAACCCCCAGGCTTTCACACCTGCCACCGCTTTCAAGGCGGATTGCCGACCATTCGGCGGTACTCTCCACGTTGTGCTGTCGGCGGGACTCGTTCGGCGCTGCCAACAGGTGTGGAGCGGATGGCCGGCCTCGAACCGGCTGCTTTCAGTTTGGAAGACTGACGCTCGTCCACATGAGCTTCATCCGCATTGAGCGACGCACCGCGTGGCGATACGTCGCCTGGAGAAATGATGCGAACGGTGGTTCACGCCCTTTGTGACGGCGATGGCATCCTGCAAGGGACCTCTGGATGCGACATGTGGGATCGGCGCGATGCGCCCGTGAACTCTCACCGGTCCTTCGACCGTTCGCTTCATGTTTTCGTATCTCTCGACCCGCACGGAGAGTTTGCGCAATACGGCTACCAGTCAAGCAACCAGCCCGCTCGGGGATCGAACCCGAGTTGCCGGAGCTGCTCTCACAGGTGCGAGTCGAGAGTGCTTTCCGAGTGACTTCGACCGAAGCTTCTCGGATGCGTGCGCCCCCAGGGAGTCGAACCCCGTATGCCCGAAAGCACCTGATTTACAGTCAGGTTGATACGCCGTGATCACGGGACGCGTAACCGCCGCCACAATCAGCTGGCGACGGCGTTGCTCTTGTTCGCTGTGAAGTTCTCAAAGAAACTCCCGAGCTACGCGCAGTAGATCGGTTTCGCGTCAACGATGATGCTGCCGGCGCTCAGCACGGGCGGCAGGACTTGAACCTGCAGCCTGCGGTTTTGGAGACCGCTGCTCTTCCAGTTGAGCTACACCCGTATGCACTTCGAAGATCGTTTCGACATCAAAAAAGCCACCCTGCGGGTTTTCCCGGGGTGGCTTCCTGATCTGCCTTGGCTTTTAGCCTCAGTTCGGCAATGTTCAGGTGCGCCACCTGTTACGGATCGCTTCCCACGTGATATTCAGTTCGCTCGCGAACGACGTCGCGGTATACATTGGGCTGCACTTCTGCTGTTTTCCGGCAGGTGACAGCGCCGAATGACCAATGGTCGATCCGTTGGACGGCAGATACAAGAATCCGAACATGTTGCGCTTCACCTCCTGTGTTGCTTCACGGCATTGAGACCTTGAATCAAGACCTCCTCGACCAGGTTAGCATGGACGCTTCAATCTCATCTATGCGCGGCAACTCAATGGCACCCCCCATCCGACTGATCTCCTGCCTTCGTCGGCACTCTGCGCATGCTCACAGGCATGACCACTTCACTTGATGAGCACACCGACAACGACATCGCCGACTCCTGGCTCACCACATCCGGAGATAACCTTTCGGAGGACGGTGCTGACGGCCGTGACCTGGATGAATCGTCTGGCACCGACGAAGCCGATGCGATCGCTCCAGGTGTCCCATCCGATGAAAAATCGGCGCCGAAGACGCCCGTCAAGAAGCGTGCCAAGTCTTCCGAATTGGATCGAGCTGCTGTCCGCAAGGTGATCGCCAAGTTCGAAGAGATCTCGGCCGCCACCGACACGGAACGCGAAGTTTTGTCGATCATTTTCGGATGCCAGAACGACACCTCGAAGATCGCCACGGAAGCGATCTGCACGCCGCGTGTGGCAACCACGACGATTCACGACCTCATCAGCCTCGCCGACGCGGACCCGATGGAAGCAGGCCTGACCGTCATCTCATGGGAGTCGGACAAGCGGTCTGAGGCCTGGGCTCTCCTCTCTGGGATCGGGGCGGCCGCAGGAAGCCTCTCGACCAACGCACCCAAGGCAGCAAAGGCGGTCGCGTCGGCCGCGCTGAAGCTAACCGACCCGCAGCGATCGACCTTGCTCAGCGCCGTGTCGATCGCCCGGAAGTAGCCGACGCGGACCGATCTCCACACCACGACGGGAAGGACCCATCACGATGTCACGCTGCAGAGCATGGCGGTTTGCCGATAAGCCGGGCCATCCGTTCGGCCACGAACCGGGGACCTGCCGTAAGTGTTGGAAGCCCTGCTTCAACAAGGTCCCCGGCGACGGGCCGATCTGTGACACGTGCATCGAGATGTTCTCCACACATCTCGATCCGAAAGTCAGGCTTGCGCTGATCAAGCTCGACCCGCCCGACGATGTGCTCCGGCTGATGGCCACCGACCTTGACAGCTCAGTCGCCACCGCCGCGGAGAAGGCACTGGCCGAGCATCTGATCTCGGCGGCATGACCAGATGAGGAAGAAAAAAGACCCGGTCATTGGAATCTGGGAAGACGCAAGAGAGGTTCCATCGGCGGCAGTACCGAACATGTCGGCTGTGGCCAAGCGGGCGAAGTGGATGCGCCGAGGTGTGAAGACGAGCCTGATCCTGACGCCGATCCTGATCGTCTCGACGATCGTGCAACTCGGGAAGGCCACACCGGAGCCGGTGGTGGAAACACCCGTCTACGCACAAGGGCAGGCAGCATCGCGAATGGCTGTCGAGCAGTGGCTCCATGAAGGTCTGTCGGTCATCGGAGGCGGAGAGATCCTTTCCTGGAACGGCGCCAGCCGGACCACCGCGGCCAAGGACCAACAGTCCGACCCGACGACAACCGAAGTCAACCAATTCACCGTGGTGGACGACTCCGGGCAGATGTACCAGGTGTCGGTCCTATCCGCGCTCGATCCGATCGGTGGCGTGAAGGTCATCGGCGAGCCGTCGCTGATCCCTATCCCCAGTGCCCGAGAGAACCAGACGGCTTTCGACTCTTCATGGGGCGACCTGCCGTCGGCAAGCGTGAACGACGCAGTGTCTTCAGCGGTGAAGGCATGGGCGAAGGCATTCACCTCGGGGGATCCGGACGCATTGCGTCTGGCAGTCGGCGACGAAACNCCCGGACGCGCATACGAGCCGCTCTACGACATGAACCTGGTGGACACCTCGGTGGGTACCGGAGCAGCTGTCGAAGTGGACAAGAACACTACGACGGCCAAGACGATGCTGGTGCGCGTCGAACTCACCATGATCCGCGGAGTAGCCAATCTGCCTACCGACGGCGCCGCGTCCCCCGATCAAGGCCTGCAGAGCGCCTCCTATGACGTCCTGATCAAACGAGCCGACACCGCCGCTCCCGCTGTTGTCGCATGGGGCGGCGCCGGCACCGGCCCGCAGCTTCAGCCGTACGCCAACTCGTACCCGTCGGACATCACCCGAAACGACACCCCGTACATCCGCGGTCTCACAGCGGAGTCGGGTGATGCTTCCGCGCAGCAAACACTGACATCCACTGCCGTGGTTACCTCGACCGCGGTCACCACGGTGACGACGCCGCGCCCGCCAGTCAGAACCATCGACGAGTCACCTGTGTCATCGACAACCCAAACGGCGTTCCCGCCGAACCCGCCGTCCGCCGGCCAGAACTGACTCGGAAACAGGAGAAGCCACTCCATGGCCGGAAAATCCCAACTCGTCCTGACCAACAATCTGTCACAGCCGAACTGGCCGACGACCGTGCGGGGGAGGCTGCCGGGCGGCCGCGTACTTGGCACCGACGGGTCGATGTGGGCCTATTGGGCGGTGCCGCTGGAGCCGGTGTCGGATGCTAAGACACTCCTAGCATCGCTCGGGCCCGCAGAGCCGATTCTGTCGATGTTCGAGGAACTATCGTCGATGGCATCGGTGAAGATCGCCCGGCGCTCGGCGGCAAAAGGTTCGTACCGGCGAGTGCACATGCTGCTGATCAACGTGCCCGACAGCTACCACCTCACCGGGAACGACAGCCTGGCCAGATACCTGAACACCGAGTTCGCAGATGCTGAAGTGCAGCGACGGCTTCTACTTTTCGGGGTGCGCCTGAAGGCTTCCGTCGGTGGCGGAGGGGGCATGCGTGCCGCTATCGACTCGGTCGTCGAAACGCTGGTAATGGCATCGACACCCGTGTCCGACTTCGACCAGGACTTCAAGATGGTCAGCGACGCCGCAACGCGCGCCGGGATGAGAGCGCCGACCGACGAGGAGTTCAGACTGGCGGAGACATGGTGGTCGGTGAACCGCAACCCTTCCACCGCCATGGTCGCTCACCCCGGTCACCTGCACATCTTCGACACGATCGACGCCGCCCAGACAGCCGAGAGATCCGGTGCCGAAGACTGCTCGACATGGCCGGAGATCGACGACCAGTACGTGCTCACCATGGCCGCGATGCAGTCACTGACGCTGCCGTTCTCCTCTGCAGCCGCCCCCGGTGCCAGGTGGGCGGATCTTCTACGCCATCAAGGTGCGCTGGCAGTGTCGATTCGTGGCTTGGTGGAGCCGGCGAAAGTGACCCGCGCAGAGCTTCGTAAGCGGCGCAAGCAATACACCGACGACATCGAGGAACGCTACAAGAACGGCAAGATGGAACGCGCCGAGCAGGAGTCGCTGCTTGACGAGCTCACCGCCGTCGAAGCAGCCTACGCCGAAGGTGGCCCGCCGACCCTTGTGGACACCGCAGTGACGATCGCATTGAACGGGCCGCACAAGGATCTGTACCGCAACTCCGACATCTCCTCGTACACACTGACCGAGATGGCCTACCGGCAGTCGGCCGCGATCGGAGAGACCTGGTTGGCCTCGCCAATTCTGGCCAATCCACACCTGCACGACATCCCCGTCCACTCGATCGCCTACTCCGGGCTCCCCGCACTGTCCCGGGTCGGCGATCGAACCGGAGCGCAGCTGGGACTAACCCAACGTGACGCCCAGCCGTCCTTCATCTCCCACATCGCAGCCTCCCGCGGAGACTCACTTCCCCTCCTTGGGGTTTGGGGAGCAACCGGGTCCGGGAAGACGATTGTCCTTTTATGGATCGCACACCAGTGGGCGAAAAACCGTGTGCCACAAGTCATCTTCGACCCGAAGCCGAACTCGGATCTTTCCGCCGCAGTCATGGCATCTGGCGGCCGAGTAGCCTCTCTGGATTCGATCATCTCTGCCGATGGCGTCCTGGATCCCATGAGATTCGCGGATAGTCCCATTCTGGGGATCGAGCCCACCGCAGCGATGATCATGTCGGTAAACCCCTGGGGATCCAAGGCTGACGACTACTACACGCCGCTGATGAAAGCTCTCAAGACCGGCATCAACAAAGGCGCGGTCTGCACCGGGCAGGCAATGAAGCTGGCGCTGGAAGAGGGCGCGCCACGCGAGGTTATTCAGCCCGTACTCGACCTGGCTGACNCCTCGCCAGCATTTCGGGCCTGCGTCGGCATGAACCCGGACGCGCCAGGCCTTCGGGTATCCGACGGCATCACCATGATCAAGGTGGGCAACAACCCCTTGAACCTGCCGCCTGCCGGCATGGACCGAAAATTGATGACGCCGCCGCAGCGAGCCGCGCTGAACCTGATCCGACAGGTGACGGTGGGGGCGATGAAGGCACTATCCGGACGAGACGGAGTACTGCACCTCGACGAGGCATGGACCGTGCTCGGGTCCGGGCAGGCTGAGATGGAGGAGATCGGCCGACTCGCCCGGTCGATGCGGGTACTGCCGATCCTCTACACGCAGCGCTGCACTGACGCGCTCAACGCAGGCCTGACCGGATACATCTCCCGAACGATCATTCTGCCAATCTCAGACCCAGATGAAGCCAAAGCTGCCTGTTTGCTCGCCGGCCTGGAGCCCACGCCAGAACGGATGGCCGCGATCACCGCCCGGGCACGAGTCGGCGATGCACCAAACTGGGCCTCCATGCGAGCCCTTCGAGACCCGTCGACCGGTGACGTACTGCGCGGAACCATCGGCATCTACTCGGACCTCGACGACCGGTCCATCCCCGTGGAGGTGCGGATACCTAAATCGTTCCTCGACCTCGCATCCACCAACCCGGACGACATCGAGCGCCGGCTCAAGGAACAAGGCCAGCAGATCGAGGCATCGATCCTGTACTAGAGGGTCGAAGGAACTCCGGGGGTGCCACGGGCCTGCCGCACACGTGTCATGTGTCGTTCGATCGAGTACACGAAAGGAGGTCGAGTTATGCCTCAGCAGCAGCCGGACAAGCCGGCAACGGTCACCAAAGTCATCAAGTTCATGGTCGACATGAAGGCCATGCCCGACACCCAACGCGAGCTGCTCGAACGACACGCGGGCACGGCCAGGGCTGCATGGAATTGGGGTTTGGCCGAGGTCAACGCGCAGCAGAGACTGGTGCAGGCGCACGTCAAGCGGCAGGCTCTCGCCGAAAGCAGCGACGACTGGGACGCCGCCAAGAAGCTCCTCGCGGACAAGAAGTGGCGCACCGCTGCCTACCATATGGCCGAGGAGCAGCTGGGGAAGGTGCCGAACGCCGTAGCACTGTCGGCCAGATTCACCGAGATGGGGCGCGATCCGCAGTCTCGATTCGGATGGTGGTCGACCGAGAAGCATGGCGTGAACAGGTTCGCCGCCAGTACTGCGCTCCGAGACCTGGATACCGCGCGGNAGAGGTTCCTGTCCGGCGCAGCGAAACGCGGTAAGGGCCGCAAGAAGCGCGCCGATGGATTCCCCGGGGGATGGCCCAGGTTCAAGAAGAAAGGTCGTAGTCAGGACGCGTTCGCGCTGTTCAACATCGCTGTATCCGATTCCTGGAAGCCATTGCAGCGACGCGGCGCGTCCAAGAAGGCGCCGCTGAATCACAGCGGTGAACCCATGCTCGAATCACACCGAATCAATCTCCCTAGTCTGGGATCGGTTCGCGTTACACAGAACACGACGAAATTGCGTCGAATGGTACGCCGCGGCGGGCACCCGAAGTCCGCTAGATTCGTGAGGAACGGCGACCGCTGGGAGATCGCCATCAATGTGTCATTCCAGGCAGACAACCCCTACGTGGCACCACCTACTAAGCCGAACCGTATCCAGATTGCTGGCGGAGTGACAGGAATCGACCTCGGACTCGGAGCGCTCATTGCCTTTCCGGACGGCAGACTGATCGAAAACCCGCAGGTGGGCAAGAAGGAACAAGCGAAGCTCGCTCGCCTGCGCCGCAAATATTCACGACAGCACGTCACCGAGTCACCGGAGTGCTTTGAGGGATCCGGCGTGCACGTCAAAGGATCGTGCGCATGGCGGGGCGGCAAGGGTGTGCCCGCGAAGATGACATCGTCGTCGCGGGAGACACTCCGCGGAATCCGCAAGACGGAACGACTGGTCGCCCAGCAGCGCGCAACGGTGATCCACCAGCAGACCAAGATGCTCACCACCCAGTTCGCTACGGTGTGCATCGAAGACCTTCGAGTGGCCAACATGAGTGCCCGGCCGAAGGCCAAAGACAACGGCGATGGNTCGTTCGCTCAAAACGGCAGATCCCGAAAGAAGGGCTTGAACAAGTCCATCCTGCGAAGCTCCTTCTACGAGTTCCGCAGGCAGCTCGAATACAAGTCGAAGCTATACGGGTCGAAAGTGGTCGTCATCGACCGCTGGACACCCACCAGCAAGACATGCTCCTCATGCGGTTCAGTGAAACCCAAGCTGAAACTGAGTGAGCGCATCTACCGATGCCAAAATTGCGGACTGGTTATGGACCGGGACGTGAACGCGGCACGGAACATTCTTTCCGCCGGCCTGGCCGAGATGGAAAGACGGGGCGCGGAGAGGGTTGTGCAAACCCGAGTCCCGGGCGACGCGGTCTCCGGATCGCACCTTGCACACGGACCCCACACCGGCACTGAGCCCTGTGGGACCACCGTGGGTAAGACGCCGAAACCGTCGGAAACGGCGAAGCATTCGAGGCGTGGCCCAGGTCTCGCCAACGATGCAACCGGTTCCAGTAATGGAGCCGTCACCCCCACACAGTGCCGTAGTGGAACGACCAGAAACAGACGAGCGGCTTAACATAGCCGCAGATCAAGAAGTCTGGTCCCCGCACACGCGGGGGTGATCC
>JGI26538J50259_1002443_pt1 | contig 9632 bp, 7 predicted proteins | sample ThiBio_1000_plan_FD_50259 | JGI IMG/M metagenome (IMG submission 50259)
GTCTTGACGCGGAGGCAGGAAGCCGAAGCGGACAGCGGCGCAGCCGCTGGCCCCGAAGGGGTGGAGGGCAGGATGCCCGGAACAAAACTGGCGTAGTGGCGCGCAACGCGCGCCTTGCTGCAGACAACGAGCTTATGGAGAGATGGCCGAGTGGTTTAAGGCAGCAGTCTTGACGCGGAGGCAGGAAGCCGAAGCGGACAGCGGCGCAGCCGCTGGCCCCGAAGGGGTGGAGGGCAGGATGCCCGGAACAAAACTGCCGTAGTGGCGCGCAACGCGCGCCTCGTCAGTACAACGAGTTCTGGAGAGATGGCCGAGTGGTTTAAGGCAGCAGTCTTGAAAACTGCCGTAGGTGTAAGCCTACCGTGGGTTCGAATCCCACTCTCTCCGCCATATCAAGGGCCAGGTTCATTAACGAACCTGGCCCTTTAAATCAGCGTGAAATCAACGATCAAAGGCGTGAAGCGGATTGCGAGCATAAAGTTTCGCCCCGACTGTTTCTCGCGATGATGTAAACGAGTCCTTTAACGATCTTCTTCCACTCGGGCTGCATGAGCTTCCAGGAACCCCATGCTGCAAGAGATAGCCATCCGGCCGGCCCAATCACGAACGCGATGCTGCTGGATAGCCCGGTATAGAAGGCGAAAGGCAGAGTAACGCCGACGGCGTGAGTCAAAAATCCGAGAGCCGTCGTCGATGCGAGATAGACGCCAAACCCGGAGGCTTGAGCGGCTCCTATCATTGCTGCCGAAGTCATGGGGCCGGAAAAGCTCTGCCCTTTGAGCTTTACATCACCAACGATGATGTCGACGTCCACGAGGGTCTCGAAGAATTTGGCGCGTTCGCGCGGCTTCATTCCCTGCAGTGCCTCGACGATTACCGCTTGAGACAGAAAAACTTCCTTCTCCGCCGTCGATGCATCCTTCTCGAACGCCTTTAGATGTTGGCAGGCACCGTCAAGTAACTCCTCGAACCGAGGCGTTTCACGTAGGGAGTCCGCAGTGACCCGGGTAGAGTCCTTTTGCAACTTGGCCCACACGTTCTTTTTGGCGGCTTCGGTCTCGGCACCGACCTTGGAATGGAAAAGCCACTTGAGACCGTACGCTATTGACTCGGCGTTTACAGGACCTTTGAGCTCCAGCAGCGTGGCCAAGTTTTTCAGGTCGTCCTCTCGCCAGTCAGCCAGGGTTCCTACTATGCCGGTCATGGGCATTCCTTCGATGATGAATGGAGGTCGGCTTTGACTGTGTTCTTGCAAAGCAATGCGTGGCAAGCGCTGATGGCCCCCGCAGTGTCAGTTTAGCCGGCACTTGTCTGGACAGAAGGTGTCAGGGACAAATGCTGGCGCCACAGTAGCCTGCCAAGTGGCCGAGCTGGCGCGAACGGCCCCTTCTTTCTCCACTCAAGCACGGGTCCGATCCATCCCAGCACATTCTGCTACTGCAGGTAGCTGCCCATCTCCGCCACCGAATATTGCCAGGCATTGTCCCTGACATCTTTTTTAGGAGGTTCTGTAGGACATGCTCCACGCTCGCCTGGGAGAACCCCGTACCCGTATAGATGCACTTCATTGTCATCCGTTTCTCGTTGGGGGCCAATGCCACAATCTGTTGGGTGACTTTCAACTTATGCAGCTGCTAGGCCACTTCACGTCGTTTCTTTGCTTCGCCACGAATGAGTGCGGGCAAGTCTTGGAGGCTGGGGCATAGGTTTGTAGTGCCGTTGAGTGCGCTCTTGCGAAGGACGCTACAACTGAACTGGTCCGCCCGGAAGATGTCCACCCTCGGCAGGAACAGCACATGCATGGCATCGGCAAAGTCACTGCCCGCATGCTTCTTAGGGTTGCGCGGATCTTTGGGTAGAGCGGAGAGGAAGGCAACTTCCATAAGGAAGTGCATGGCGACGGAGAGCGAAGGGGTTTGCTCTTGCGTAAGGGGTGCGTGGACTTCCTTGCCAAGAATTTTCAAGCTGTTCTTAGCAGCGAAATCTTCGAGGAGTTGTTCCCGCTGCCTGTCGTAGGTGGCTTTGATGAGCTGGGTAGCGGCCCCTTGCGACAGGCTCGCGCGCTCGAAGAGCGCTCGCATTTTGCTGTGGAGATCGATCAGAGTGGTCTGAGTATATAGGTTCTGGTCGCGGAGGCTTCCGACAAACGCCCGTCCATGCTTCCAGTTCTCCGCCAACCATTCGGAAAAGCCGACGATGTCTCGGAGGCCAGTTCTCAGCAAGGTTTCTACCGCATGCCAACCAAGCTGACGCGCAAGGTACTCCGTCAGCACCTTCTTACCCCCTTTTAGGAACGGATACTCGGATAGGAACCCGTCCGCCCAAATTTGGTTCAGCCGAACATCGGGAGCGCCTTTAAAGGCCCTGGCAATGGCTCTCCGTTGATTGCGGTTTGTAGCCATCTTTGCAATGAGGTCGGCTTCGATCTCTGCCCGGTTCGGTTCCTTCATATCAAAGTACGGATACCACTCGGGCCAAAGAAGGGCGTCGTCACCAGCGAGCTGGCGCAACTCGTGTTCCACGAGTGCGGTTGATGAGGGGAGGTGATCCTCGCCGCAAAGTTCTGCAATCGTCCGAATTCTTTCCAAGCCGGGTGCTCTGTTCTTGTAGCTAACGGGCAGGTTCTCGAATACATGAATGTCGCTGAATACAAAGCGCGCCGCTCCTTCTTGCCTCAACTCGAGTAGCTCCCGCTTGATACCGAGGTATGCCCAGTGATCCGGGTGGGAAGGAGAGAAGCGGGAGAAATCTTGGCTGTCGAGATAAACAACTATGGGGGCGCTCATGTGCGGGCTCGGGTTGGTTCAGGCGGAGAACGATTGGAGCAGTCCTTCTCAAGCTATGGAAAAAGGTGTCAGGGACAAATGCTGGCGCCACTGTAGGCTGCCAGGTGGTCGAGCTGACGCAAAACGGCCCGTTCCTTCTCCACCCAAGCACGGATCCGATCCAATCTCAGCTCCTTCCACTACTGCCGGTAGCTGCCCGCCACCGAGCATTGCCAGGAATTGTCCCTGACGCCTTTTCGTTGCGGTCTTCGTCGATTGCCAGCACCATCGGCTTGGAGAAAAGGATTGGGGGCTCGTGCATGCAAATTTCCTTCTGTGCTAACGCGATTGCGTGGGGAGATATAGCCACGTGGTTCGGTGGAGTAATGACGTTAATTGCCGTAGTAACAGCGCTTGGTATCGCTCTGAGGGATGGGCGCCGATTGCAGAGTGAACGCCACAACCGTGGCCGACTGGTGGCTGCTTATCTCTACCAGCCATTTTCGGAGATCGCGATCATTCTTGAAATTGTGGCAGAGAATGCGGAGCGCTTTGGCGCGGTCCTCCCGGGCGAAGCTTCGATAAATGTGTACGATGACGTTGCGATAATTCGTACTTCTTGCGGCCGCCTTTCTCAGCTTCTTCAGTCGTTCAGTCTTGCTGATGTGGCGTTCCTGCCTCGACCACTGGGTGAGGATTTGGCAAGGACCGTAATGATGGTGACCATGCTTACCAAGAGTCTGGGCGTCTTTTGCGACCAATACCTGGCTGCAGACGAGAGTGATCGTCCCGATGTTGAACGTTTTGAAGCGGGGCACGTGGATCCAATGAGCCCTCGGCTGGCTCGCATCGCAGTCCGCAGGTGTGGCCGCTTCCTCGATTATTGCCAAGCAATGTTTGGCGAGGTCATCAGCGGATGAACGCAGAAAGCAAACTTAGGGAAAGGGTGTCAGAGAGGGAAAAGGTGTCAGCGAGGGAGAAAGTGTCAGGGACAGTTTGGTTTCAAAGCGTCACGCGCGACTGATTGCATTGCCAAACATCACATTTTCCGTGCCGAGCGCCGGACCAGAAGAACCAAGCTCGATACTCCACAGCGCCTCGTTGGGCACCTCCCTGTCGGAACTCGATTCTTTTCCCCCGAAGCTCGACTCTTCCCAGCAGAACGCGACTCTCGACAGAGCCGCGCTTGGCTCTTTTCCTCGGTGTGCGGCTCTTTTCCGGTCGTGCCTAGCTCTGCGGGATCGGCTCCCGGCTCTTTCCCGGTGACGCCGGGCTTTCTCATGCACTGGCGCCGGTGTACCGGCGCCAGCAAGGGTTTTGTCCGCGTAGCGGGACGAGGGGCGACAGAGGGAGGAGGAAATTAAGTCGCCCTGACTCCCCCCGTTCCCATTGCTCTCTGTTGACCCGCTGGGGCAGGGACGTGATACCCCACTCGTCGCCGCTTCCGGAATTTGACACCCACACCAAGTGTAACTACATTACGTAACTACACATCCAGAAGCCAACGGACATGGACTTCGAGTGGGACGACGCCAAGGCGGCACTCAATCTGCGCAAGCACGGCATCGCGTTCGAGGACGCTGCGTACGTTTTTCTCGATCCTGGACGAATCGACATGGTCGATGATCGTGACGACTACGGCGAGGAGCGTTGGCTGAGTATCGGTTGGGTGAATCCTGTGTTGTTGGTGGTGGCCCATACCGAGCGCGGCGTCCACGGCGAAGTCATCCGCATCATCTCGGCCCGCAAGGCCAATGCCCAGGAACGAGCCTTCTATCATGAAGCACAAACTTGATCCCAAGCGCCCGACACAACCGACCGCCGCGCAGCGCAAGCGTCTGCAGGCCGTGGCGGACAAGCCCGATGTCGATATCGATTACCGCGACATTCCCGCCCTGTCGCCGGAATTCTGGGCAGCGCATCGCCCCGTGCGCAGCGAGCCCAAGGCGCAGGTGACCTTGCGCATCGACCGGGAAGTGCTGGACTACTTCAAGAGCGGCGGCACGGGCTACCAGACGCGGATCAACGATGTGCTGCGCAGCTTCGTGGCGGCGCACAATGATGCGCACCGCTGATCCATTTCGAACCTGAAAGCGTTATCGGCGGCTGTTGAGCCCCGCCAGCGTGGCCTTCTTTTGAGAAGTTCATCCCGCACCGGCGTGTATGCACTCGTGGACTGGGCCGAATCACCGCCTGCCACGCTGTCGATCCGGGCCTTCACGGGGACTGGCGATCTGGCCTCATGCTCACCGCGGCGCGGTGACGAGTGCACCCGGCGGCAAGGTTGTCGCCACGAAAGTGATCCCGCGCACGTACTGCCAATGGCGGCCTTTTTCGGCGCCAGGGGGCGGAGTAGTTTGCGTCGAGGGGGAGTGCAGGGACCATCCGGAGGGAGACAACATGCATATCCATGCAGGGATCAACGTGGTTCTTTTGCGCGCCATTCGCGCGGCGCTTGCCGCCGCGGCGCTGGTCGCGTGTTCGGTGCAGGCGCAGGACGCGGGCGCGTCGGACAGTGGACAGGCCCAGGCCGGCCAGGCGACCGCGGTACAGGGAAGCAACCATGCGGCGAAGGCCAAGTCGACCACCACCCTGCAGGAAGTGGTGGTGACCGGCACGCACCGGGCCGGCCTGTCGCCGACCTCCTCGATTTCGCCGATCGACGCGTTCAGCGGCAGCCAGATCGCGAAGCAGTCGTCGGCTGACCTTACCGACGCGCTGACCAATGTCGTGCCGTCGCTGACCACCCAGCGCTTTCCCATCGCCGACGGCACGTCGTTCGTGCGGCCGGTATCGCTGCGCAACCTGTCGCCCGACCAGACCCTGGTGCTGGTCGACGGCGTGCGCTTCCATCGTTCGGCGCTGGTCAATCTGCAGATCGACCCGCTCGGTACCTTCAACCAGGGCGCGCAGGCGGTCGATTTCTCGGTGTTCCCGTCCAACGCGATCGAGCGCGTCGAAGTGCTGCGTGATGGCGCTTCGGTGCTGTACGGATCGGATGCGATCGCCGGCGTGGTCAACGTCATCCTCAAAAAGGCGTCCTCGGGCGTGACGGTCAGCGCGCAGACGGGCCAGTACGGCAAGGGCGACGGCAACCTGCGGCGCTACGACGCCGATGCGGGATTCCCGCTCGGCGCCGATGGCTTCGTGCACGTGAGTGCCGAGCGCGAAACCACCGACCCCACCTCGCGCGGGATGCCGCAAGCGGACGCGGCGGCGGTCGCGGCCGTGGTCGGTGCGGACCAGGTGCCGTACGACGGCTTCGGCCAGCGCTGGGGCGACCCACAGACCAAGACCAACAAGTTGTTCGTCAACGCCGGCCTGCCGCTGGCCGGCGACGCGCAGCTCTACGCCACGGGCAGCTTCATGGGCAAGAAGGTCCTGTCCAGCTTCTTCTATCGCAACCCGGTCTTGCCGGCCCAGGACGGCATCAGCGGCCGCTCCACCCTGGTCAGCTACGCCGATGGCACGCTGACCCCGGCGAACGCGCCCCAGTCGCTGGTGGACAGCATCGTGGCCGGTGGCGGCGACCCGGCGAACTACCTGACGGCCAACGCGGCGAGCCCCAGTGGCTGGGTGCTGCTGAACCCGATCTACACGCAGTTCCCGGGCGGCTACAGCCCGCTGTTCGGTGCGGACATCAGCGATCACCAGCTGGTCGGCGGCGTGCGTGGCGGCGGGCAGGGCAACCTGCAGTGGGACGTGCATTACCGCACCGGCAGCAACGAGGTCGACTACCAGCTGAAAGGTTCGATCAACCCGAGCCTGGGCAGCCTGTCGCCCACCAACTTCCACCCCGGCAAGCTGACCCAGCGCGAGCAGGGCGCCGGTGCGGATTTCGTTCGTTCGTTCGACGACTCGCCGCTCACGCTCGCCTTCGGCGCGAACTGGCGCCAGGAGACCTACATCATTCACCAGGGCGACGCCGGTTCGATCGAGGTGGGGCCGACCGCGTCGGTGTTCGGGGTGGGCTCGGATGCCTTCCAGGGCTTCCCGGCCAACGCGGCCGGACGCTTCACGCAGAACAGCGAGGCCGCCTACGTCGACGCCGAGACGAACTTCACCGACCAGTGGTCGGGCGCGGCGGCAGTGCGCTACGAGCGTGCGGACAACTACGGCTCCAAGATCGTGTACAAGCTTTCCAGCCGTTACGCGTTCACCGACGCGTTCGCGCTGCGCGGTACGTACAACACCGGCTTCCGTACACCGACCCCGGGCCAGGCGAACACGCTGAATGTCACCACCACGGCGAACGCTCAGGGCGGCCTGATTCCCAGTGGCACCTATCCGGTCGACAACCCGGTGGCGCGCGCGCTCGGTTCCAGGCCGCTGAAGACCGAAACCTCCAGGAGCCTGTCCGTCGGCGCCGTGTGGACGCCGCTCGACAACGTCACGACGACCCTGGACTACTACCGGATCAGGATCGACGACCGCATCGGCCTGGTCAGCAACAGCGTGACCCAGGCCACCGTCGACCAGCTCGCCGCCGGCGGCTATCCGAACGCGCAGCTGCTGCTAGGCAGCGACGCCAGCTATTTCGGCAATGCGTTCGGGTCAGACATCCGCGGCATCGACTTCGTGGTCGATACGCGGCATCAGCTGGGCAATGGCCGGCTCAACATCGACTTCCGCTACAACCAGAACAAGCAGAACGTGGTCAAGGTGCAGCCGGACACGCTCAACGATGATTTCGTGTACGACCTCGAACACCAGGTGCCCAGGAGCCGGTCGGTGCTCAGCTTCGACTACAACCTGCACCGGTTCGAAGCCATCGCGCGGGTCAACCGTTACGGCAGCTGGAGCACGACGGTCGGCCTGTTCGGCAGCAACAACCCGCCGGACGACGTGAATCACTACAGCGGCAAGACGCTGCTCGATCTGGAGGCCAGCTACAAGTTCAACGACACCTTCACGGTGGCCATCGGTGGCAACAACGTCTTTAACACCTACCCCGGCAAGGAGCAGAACGCCACGCTGCAGTTCCTTGGGGTCAAGTACGCGCTCACCTCGCCGTTCGGCTTCAACGGCGCGTTCTGGTACGCGCGCGTGACGGCCAGCTTCTGACCGGTCGTCGCCATGCTGGCCATCTCCCCGGGTGTGCCCGGGGAGATGGCCGCTTCAGGGGCCGGCCATCCACGGCGAGAGTGGGTTGAGAACGAAGGGGAAGAAACCCGTGACAGGACCGCGCCGGACACTGCAGACTTGGCACATCCGAAAGGATCGGACATCCACAATTACCGGCCCGTCCACCATGTCACGCATGGCGGGCGCCACGCCATCGACCCTGTCCCGACACCATGAATCGTCTTGCCGCTGTCTTGCGCTGGTTGCCGGTTTTCATTCTGCTCGATCTCTACGTCAACCTGGTGCCGCGGGTGGCGGGTTTCGCGCTGCCGGTCTGGCTGACCTACGTGGCGGGCTTCTTCCTGCTGGCGTACGTGCTTTGCCGCTTCGGGCTGGGCATCACCAGGATGCAGACGGTGGGGCTGGGCCGCTCACCGGGCTGGCTGTCCTCACTGGGACTGGGCTTTGCCATCGGCTTTGGAGTCTGGGCGCTGAAGAACCTGCTGTACTTCGGCATGGGCAAGTTCGACGTGGTGGGCTGGCGTGACTGGAGTTTCGTCCTGCCGATGCTGGGCCAGGCGCTGGTCGGGATGTTGCTGGCCTCGGCGATCAACGACCTGATGATCCGTGGCTATGGGCTGGCGTTCTGCCGCCGCTTCAACCTGATGGCTTGGTACCTGCTGATCACTACCGCGGTGTATGCGCTGGACGACAGCTGGAACGAGGGCATCGACCCCTTCAACCTGCTGTTCTCTGCCGTTCTCGGCGTGTCCCTGGCGTATACCGTGCTCAGGACGGGCGCGATCTGGATGAGCATCGGCATCCATTGGGGCGGCAACATGTGTTATCGCGTCATGGCCGGTTTCGACGGGCAGGGCGTGGTTCGCCTTGAGCACGTGATCGAAGGTGCGCGCTTCGAATATGCGGGCCTGGCCGTTACCGCCTTGATGTTTCCGCTGCTGGTGCTGGTGCTGCGGTGGTTCGTGGATCAAAAGAGTCCGGTGCCGAATTCCTCATTGGACTGAAGCGGATTCTTCCAGCAGTCCTGTCGGAAACCATGCAATCGCTCCGAAACGAAGCGCGGACGAATGCAGTGTTCGCGCTCGCACCTCCCGTTCCGGCGGTCTTGCACTCCACCCGACCACCCGATAATCTCCAAACCCCTTCCACCAACCGAGCCTGGAGGTCGCTGACCATGATTGTTCATTCCACGATTTCCGCCGGGTTGGCGCTGCGCTGATATACGCGCCCCGGATCGCCGTTCGTCGGCCGATCCACCTTTCTTCCTGATACGCGTCGAACCCGGCGTTCCGTTCAACCACCTGCATGGGTGGTTGCTGCGTTCTGTCTTTATCCGGGGTTCCACGCATGTATTCCCAGACTTTTACGCTGTTCCAGCTCGGCTGGCGGTTAAGCTATTCGCACGATCTGACCCTGCAGGATTTCGAGGCCGGTTATCCGGCCCGGGTCGTGGGAGTGCATCGCAACGCGTTGTCGGTGCTGTCTGCACGTGGTGCGGCCAGCGTCACCCTGTCGGCGGCAGTCGAACCCGCGATCACGGTGGGCGACTGGCTGCTGCTTGAAATGGAGGCGCCGCGAGTGTTGCGGTTACTCGAGCGGCAATCCCTGATCGCCCGCATCGCGGCAGGTTCGGAGCATCGGCTGCAGGCCATCGCCGCCAACCTCGACACGCTCTTCATCGTCACCTCGTGCAACCACGACTTCAACCTGTCGCGGCTGGAGCGCTACCTGGCGGTCGCCTTCGAGGCGGGCGTCGAACCGGTCATCGTGTTGACCAAGGCG